>ERZ724508.1546-NODE-1546-length-13429-cov-3.614252_pt1 | contig 13429 bp, 16 predicted proteins | sample MGYA00376041_ERZ724508 | MGnify/ENA primary metagenome ERZ724508 (study PRJEB28724, sample SAMN07190887) | wastewater metagenome | isolation source: effluent of sewage treatment plant in Hong Hong | place: USA: Christiansburg, Virginia | collected 2016-03-01 ...
ACCAGTGCATCGTCTGCCGAACTCGAGGCAAGTTCATCAGAATATATGCGAACTGAAAGTGATCATGTATTGGCTAAAACTGTTTTGAAAAAGCAAGCACTAACATTTGCAGTTGTAATTAGGGAAAATGTTCAGCAAAGATCTCAAGGAAGCTGAGTAATTACTAATCGAAAATACGTTGGGTTTGTCAATACCAGCCTGATGGATGGGCGTGGGATTCAGCGTGGTGATAAGTTTGTTCGGGAGCTTGGTAGTGGGTAGTCTCGTGGTGATGCGATGGCGAGGGTGCCTGATGATGCCAGTGGGTAGTTTCGTGGTGGGTCTAATGATGATTGTTTGTTGGATATGTTGGCTGGTCGTGATGGGAGTGATGGCTATGGTGATACCCGTGATCTATGACGGGTGCATTATTATCGTTCGTTGGAATGGTCTGTTATCGTTGTTGGTGTGCATCATCATGGACCTATTTGCGTTAATGACAGTTGGAATGATGGTGATCTTTTTCCTGATGATGATTCTTTTCATGATGGCAAGGATCATGGCTGTGCTGGTGATTCCAATGATGCTCGTTCCTGTTCGTATCGTCGTGATGATGATGATGATTTGGTATTGATTGTTAATGCTCTTTGTGATGGTCGTGGTGTGGGTGTGGACGAATCTATTCGTTTGGGTGATGATGGTTAGAGTGATCATGGTTGGAGTGATCCCTCGAATGATGGGAATGAGACTGATCAGAATGACGAGGGCTGTCAAACCTATCTGGATTCCTGTTGTCATTGTTTCCTCCATCGTATACACCCGGCAAATCGTTGTCGACGATGACAATATCCACCCCATTCGTATTGCTATTTTTCCTGTTGATGTTCTTTATAGCAAGAGGAGGCAAAACCTTAGTCTTTTCCATCATCTTTCCAATCCGAAGACCTTCGTGAACTACGTGCTCCTTCCGATCGAAGAAGTACTTCTCAATGTCCGACATAAACTCAGTAAGTCGCGAGCGCAATTGCAGCACTCCGTCCTTATTCTTGACTAAGTCGGTCGATGGGTTGAATTGATACTTCTCAAGCAAAGCCCACCGGTTGACATAGTTCCTATCCTTCCGTTCACCATGATAGTTGTGGATTAACTTTCCAGGAACGAAGTTATAGCCTTGATCGGGGATGGCACTTGCGGACCAATTACGACAGCTTTCGAAGAAGCCTTGAGATATTTTGAAACCAGCCTGCAGCCCGTATTCCCACATATTGAGAGCACCATAGGACATCAGCTTGTCACCACTACCAACAATATTGGACTCGTACAGGCCATTTGTCTTTTCGAGGTAAGCTGAACTTGCAGCCCAAGCATACCCAGGATGGGGGTAGGTTTCTGGCTTCTTGTTGAATTCCTTCATCATCGCAACGTTTAACTTGGCATAGTACATCAAGCTTTTTGCTGAAGCCTATGGAGTTCCATCTGGTCCGAGAAAATCGGAGTCTTCAAACAGTTGCAGTAGGTCACACACCTTTAGTCGGTCAATGGTCTGTTGTGCCCAGTTTCTGTTCAGAAACGTTACGTCGGCATCGATCCAAGCGATGTACCGAGCCGATCGTGGCAACTTCTTGAGCAGAATATTGATAAGATTCTCCTTGATCCATAGCGGGTGCTAGCAGGAAACTCTGAAGTGCCTTGGGTTGTTTGGTTGGGTCACGTGGTAGTCTTTACCGGTGAGCACACACTCTATTGTCCATAGTTCCACCTGTGGAAACTCCCTCATGTGTATTTCAAACTTTCGAAATAGATCGACTCTGATCTGCGAGTAGACAGGCATGAAGCAGCAAGCTAGCACGTAAAGTTTGTCTGCTGGCGCGGCCTGTGGGTTGCTGACTGCCAATTCGGCTTCCTTGCTGGACTTGCCGAGTGTAACACAGCCCATTAATTTTCTCTCGTTGATTAAATTCTGAGATGCTGTGATTTAATCTCAAGATGAACTCTACCTGCCTATTGGATGGAAATAAACACGCCAACCACGAAGCAGCTTGGAGCAGTATCCTATCGGCATGACTTCGTGCTAGCCGGTGAAATTTGGATGTTCTGAGAAAGTATCTTTTCAAGCAGATGACCCAAAGCACATGAACGATGGCTGGGTGCCTAAGAATGGCTTTACCGTTCAAACACAACTGATAAAGAAGTTTCAATAGTTAAAATGCAAGTCTCATTGCAGTTGCTCAAATTAGCTTGCGGATTGTTAGGTATACTGTATAGCGTATTTACCTGGCGTGCTGGAATCCTTCGAAAAGGCTTGGTTTACTTTAGTCATTCATCCCAAATATGACATAAAGGGTTTCAGCGATGACGCACAAAGCTGTAGATTCCAACCAGCTCAACTGGAACTGACATCGGAAACTATTAGGGGCTTATCAATTTTAAACATCGATCAGATTCTATGCGAGTATAGAAACTAATGAATTTTGCGAGGACCACTTCAAGGAACAGCAGCTACTATGATGGATTATAGGTCTTTGACTGGGAGTTTGATGCACGGAGCAACCAAGCTGAGTGTGCTTCAAATGATGAAAATAGCGTCTCGACTGAGCATCACTCCCAGTTCATGAAGTTAGTCAGCCAGGACTCCGGTCGCCTACAACTCCCAACCACGCTAACAGAGGTACAGGACAGCAAGCAGCACAGTTAGGATGCGCAGATAGACCCTACAATAACTTTGATCGACGAACCACATGAATAGCCGATACTGATCGGCACTGATCACTTTGCTAAGAATGCCTAGTCCTGCCTGTACGGTCGCTTGAAGTATATCTTCAAAAAGAGAGAGGAGGGTGACCTCAGTAAAGAGCTGGTGAAGAAGATGCGGTCATACTACTCCCACAGACCATAAAAGAAGAACAAAGAGCGAATTGAGAAGATTCTGGAATTCGAACAAGGATAATTCAAGAGATATGCACTCAGCAAATTCCGGGAGGTCTACGAGGAGCATCAACAGGGACATAAAAAGGCTCATTGGCCAGTTGAGTTGATGCTCAATGTCATTGATAACCACGACAGTACTGTCGACTGGTGGTCGCACGGGAATTGATATTGTATATGCATGTATTCTATACCACATTCAACAGCGAATATTAGAGAGGAAGATTATGGAGAGTAAGATCAGATGTTTAATCCGTCCGAGGGTCAGCGAATACTGCCATTTTCCGAAGGTCAGCGTATCCTGCTGTTATTGAAATGGTTTCGTCGTTCGATGTTCTGCTTCGAACGAACAAATCCTGGGTTGGAATCATATTGGAATAGCAGCCCCATCAATCGATTGGTGAGAAGCTTATCCAGTCGCTTCAGCATCGAGCTGATTGTCGGGCCTTTTACATCGAAACCGATTCTTTCCTTTATCTCTCCCTTTTCTCTTGCGGTTCGCTTCCTCACGAAGTGGTCGTTGCCGTAGTACTTATCCAGCATCTCATGGGTATGCTGCCTCTCCCACTTCAACATTCTACTCTCGCATGTTTTGCTATCGATAGACTCATTTCGTTTTTCATCGGCTTTTTTCATGATGATGTATTTGGACTGTTTGTAGGTGTACTTCTTCGGGGTAAAAAACTGTGGCCTTTTGTCTCGATTGTACTGTCGGCGCTGCAGCCTGCGATCGTCAACTTTGATATCCATAATAATATAAGGTGTTTCTCCAAATCCCTTCGTTTGATATGCTGTTGTTCTGCTGAATTACGACTGGTATGGCTTGTAAACTCAACTTTCCCAACTGTATCAATAATCATGCCGATTTTGTCTTTGTTTTCTCCTCATCGGAGTGTGAGCAACCAGCATGATGTTCGTGGGGAGTCTCATCTGGTTTGTTGGAACGAGTTATCATGATCATCACCAGCATGAGAGCAAGACAGACTCCCAGCATCAACAGATGGGTTTATCTGATGCGCTGTAGCAGTGGTCTCGCAACTACAGCCTTATCTGCCGTCAGCAGAATTTCACTTCGAAGCACGTCAACGAACAGATACAGAAGTGCGCCAAGCGTAAGTATGAACAGTGCGAGAAGCCCTTTGTTTCTGGTGGCAAACAGCTGCCTGAGGCAACACATTCCAATGATACCGACCACCACCAGCAGAACAGGCCCTTGCTGTTTGCTTTTGATGATCATTACGTGGTAGTAGCCTTGAGCTAGCTTTACTGATTCCTCGTTCTCACCTACTTGAAGGTCGTGGGTGATGTCTGCGAACAACAGCCCAAGGAAGAATCCAACACCAATGAGAATGATGATAGTGAAGATCGGTGTCCTCTTCATCTGTAAGATATTATATTGACTGCAAAGGTTAGCTCAGGCAGATCAAGCAACGCCATAGTAGTCCTTGAGGTTTCTTCGGAAGTACTCGGTGAGGCCCATGATAAGGCCAGTGATTGGTCCCACTGTCCATATTCGCATGAAAGAGCCTTTGTAAAGACCCAGGAAACCCTCCGTCTGGTAGATCCGATAGATACCGTGAAGGACGTTACGATAGCCAAACGTATGTCCTTCGTAACTTTGACCGATGTTTCTGCGATCGACTTGCATCCGAATCTTTGCGAGGTCGATAGGATTGCAGAGGATTCCAGCGGTAATACCTGAAGTTGATGCCATCGCAAAGCTCTTCAGGAACTTAGGCTTCTCCCCTTCACTATTAAATCTCTTCTTGAGCTTTTCGTAGAACATGAAATAGAGCATACTGAAACATCCAAAATAAGCCAGTGTTCCACCCAAAGACCGATAGAGGCCGTTAGCCCCTTATCTCTTCTTAATTGTACTCGCAGCGCTAAGGCCGCTTCGATATCGTTCGAATTCCAATACAGACTGAGACTGCATGCGTTCCTTGACAACATCGAGTGGCAACCACATCAGACAGGATACCAGTTCGGCAAGAAAGCCGGATAGCATGTGGTTGGCTGATGGGTAGTCCTTAAACACCTAAGCTATCAGTCTCACTATACCTGAATCTCAGCGAGGTTGGTCTTGGACACCTCATAGGTGGTCATGTACAGGCAGATAGCAGGTGCTGCCCCAATCTTCTCATAACAGCGATCAATACACATGTGAAGCCGGCGCCCCTGAAGAACCCTCTTATCCCCTCCTCACTGAAGGTTCTGCCAGTCAGCGACATTATCTGACCGGGTTCATACAACTTACTCTTGACATTGACCTGCACCATTGTCTTGATTGACTCTATAGGATAGACCAGGAACTTAGACAGTACTCCCGCAGCCATGCTGGCGATGGCCGTAGCTTTGTAATGGTCCTTGGATTTAGTTGTAGCACTCATCTATATTATCCAATCGGACGAGTAGATTGTCATCCAAAACTTTCGTGATAAAATGCTGTGGCTACTTCTCGGCAGCGTTCAGCTGAAACAGCGCTGCCGGTTCCAACAGTCGATGCTGCCTAAGGTTCCACCCATCGGTGAATGGCCCCATAAATTATAAGCCGGATTATACCTTATAAATACTTTGTTAGTGTTCTCTGATAATTATGCTTACCCGGCGCAAACAGAAGAAGACCGAGAAAGACACTGTTCGAGCTACCAGACGAATCATGGTTCGGGCACTACCACAACGCTTCCTCAACCCCTCAAAAACCTACAAAATCTTCGATGTAAGTGCGACATCTTCTATCCTTAGAACTTTTATATCGATGAGGAGCTCCTGATGGGCGAGGCTGCTCAGATCGATCCACTCTCGAGCATCTTCAACTGGAATCGCATTAACGGTGCGGTTTTGACCGAAGACTACGTACAGTTCGAACTAACTCCCATCCAAAGGTCGTTTTAGCTGCCAGCTGCCTACGTTGTTGACCGTTTCAAGTCATTTGGGGATACTTCACTATTCCACATGGCAAACAAAATAGAGGAGTTGATGAATTTGAGTGCTGGTTATAACGTGGAGGAATGCAGTCAGTTCATTCCCAACGTTGACCTACTTGGAGCATTGAAAGGAAAGGCCTATCTTATGATGGCGGGGCAATTCACAGCAGAAACCACTCGAATGACTCATTTCTATATTTCTCGGGAGCTGTGCAAGCGATCGCTTGTCTCCGAGTAGCAGCTGATGCAGCTTTCAGTGAGAATGGGATGCCCACCCATTAAGTACCTTCCTCTGTGACTCAGATTTGTATCGACTGCAACCTTCTACACGTAGCAATGTCAAGGCTACATCACACTGATGGCTGAGTATCGCAACTTAGCGCGTAACCGAGATACTGCTGGTATACGAAGCCTCACTCAAATGGCACAGAGCTAACAGCACCTGGACATCACCACTGCCAATAACAACGTACCGATATAAACTAAGCGAGGCGAATGGAAAATGCATCGTTAACGTTCAGATTATTTCTCCGGTTGCAGTGGTGTTCGACTTCAAGGAAATTGAGTTTGAGTCGCCAATGCTATCATGTTCGGAGCAGCAATCGACGGACCTGGAGGATGAGGAGTTATCGGTAGCACGGTACCTACTGCCGATTCCCCGTGAACACCTACCTGACTACCGTCGCAAGATCTGTAAGTACAGGTTCAAGCGACTGACAATTTGAATGTTTAATAATCTTAAAGTTGCTACTTCAGAGTTGGCGTCAGTGAATCAGATTATAGAATAGCTCGGCAGGGAGGAAACCAGGACCGCGGATCTCGTATCTCGGCACGAGGTATTCAGTAATTTCATTTGGACGGTTAGCCTTCGGGAGGAACCGAACCAGCACAAAGGAAGTATTGGAACTATCCAGTACACGGCACGGCTCCCAGTGCTCCTGGAAGTTGTTGCTTCGACGGACCGCGTAGAACTCTATCTGAGCTGTGATAGTCTGCCTGTAGCGCATCTCCAACGTATTCTACGATAAAACAAAGGTTATACTGCATTGCTTTGCTGCGATAATCTCAAAAGATCTCCGAAGGTTGTGGCTCTGTTGTATATGGTAGTACCCTAGAGAACGAACCGATCGAAATTGCATCTCTGCAACTTTATCAACTGCTCAGTCTTCAATTGGGAGATCACCCGACCATTCAGCTACTCGAGAGAGTGCTACTTGCTTATACCGAGGATGCTGTTGGGTTTGCGTGGCTGGTTTATCGCAAAGCAGTCCATCTACTGATCCTCCACGAACACCTTGACGTAGAGATCGGGAGATTTCAGCGGTGCTTCTTCCAGCCTTGTAGTTGAATCGATTGAGCAGCACATCAAATAGTTCAACAGCGCATCGCATCTCACAACACGATTGAGGTCTTACCTACTGAACGACCTTCTGCCGGTAAGTGGAAGGATGTTCTCACAATTGTACAACAACTCTGCTTCTGATCGTGGGTCGTTGATTTCGGTGCTAGTTGGATACTGGTTGAGGGTACGTTAGCCACGTCTCACTAACTTAAACTTCTAGTCGAACTCGCCGACCCACGAATACCTTTCAACTGATGTACTTTACTTGATTTAGTAGATAATATCCAAACGGCAGCCGCGATGCGAGATGACCTGCGAATGAGTTTACCAATCAAGCAACGCTTTCAGGATAATAAGGCCGGTTTGCTCTCCGTGATCTCCAAGCATCAAATCGGAGGTCTTCCAAATCGTCATCGTCAGGTGCTGCCAAGTTCTCAGCAAGGAAGTAATATCCTTTCGTTCAACTCGAGTAGGTGCGACAACTGGCATCAACGACCTTCCCGTGAGTTGGTTGGTAGCGTTGCTTTGGTTGATGGCAGATCTATCCTTGAATTCAAGAAAGCCAGACACTATTCGTCCCGTATCCTTCGTGTAGTATGGCTGGGGGTTGGTGTATTGATATCGCAGGTACAGCTACTCCAGCAGACTTTGTAGGGACTCCAACGATAAAGTTGAGCGTTATGGCAGGTTCTGGAATGATGTTGCAAGCTCAAATAAGCAAGCCAGCTTTTCTCGACGGGAAGCCTTACTGCCAACAGCAAGCGATACCATGAACCGACCGAACTCAAAGCTACTGCATTTTTCATTCACAGAGAAATCCTTGAAGATAGTGCTCCAGAGCATCTGCAGAGGTTTGTCCTCCTTGGAAAGGAAGGCCAACTGGAAGGCTGTCTTGATCTGCTCCATGCCCATCCTCGAATCTATATAGTTGTGATAGGTTACTCACTATCCAGTCACTCTCAGTGGCTGTTATAGCACTAATGTGAAATGATTCGTAAGGCTTGCCGAATTCGTCAAGCGGGTGTTTGATATTTTCGATAAGCTGTTGGAGTTCTGTGGAGGCCCGAATTAGAGCATTATGGTCATCATCGAAGTCGTAATCGACAAGCTTCGAGGCTAAGACTCTTTCGTATTTTATCGAAGGTTGAACCACCTTGGATGCTCGTTGCGATTACAAAACGAACACACACTCCATAACACTTTGAGCAATATCGTTTCGGAGCTTCAGGTCACGGCCATCTCTCTCCTTGGAGTTGATTTGGCGGATGGCAAGGGGTACATTCACTCGGTAGGCACTATCTTTATGGAAGCCAGATGTGAGATCAATTTCCCCGTAAAGCTGAGCGACATCATTTTCAACCACAATCGTAACTATCAGTTTGGAGGCTTTGGAGGCACGACCCTGTGCATAGTAGTTTAGATACGTAGTCCTGTTGGCACAGCCCTCTGCAACGCGAATCGACGGTTCCAACTGAAATCGAACAGTAATGTTAAAGGGTTGATGGTTCATGCTGTGGCCCAACGACATTTTGCTGAGCAGAAGATGAACTGTTCTGATTTCGCTGCTGTAGGATAGGTTTGGACGACTGTCAAATGAATATGTTGAGGAATTAGTGCTTCTTGGCTAGGGCAGTCGGGCTGCTTGGGTGATGGGGTGAGTTGACCTCGCCTCTGCTGACTCCTTTGGAACTAAGATAGAGGGTTCGGTGCATCTTAGAAACTTCCGAACGTACTTAATCTTTGCAAGCGAAGATACCTTCTCATCTCTGGTTGTAAACTTCTTCAGAGATCTGGAGATATCATCTGCAAGGTGATCACGAACGTGCTGACAAGGAAGGATACTGTTAAGGTTGTGAACAAGTGACAGCATGAATTGGTTGATCGGCAAGAATGCTGTAAGTTGGTTGGATTCTAGATAGGTGAGGTAGGTATAAGCAAGCACAGGCATCACCATCCCATGCTACTTCTTTGGAAGAGTTTGCTACTTCTCTGGAAGAGTTTGAGAGTACACCAGGAAGTCCCAGATTCGGTAGGTAAGTTCGGGATGCTCCCTACTGAACACCTACAACAGTGGACCAGAAATGAGGTTGTACAGACCCACTTGAAGCTGGTTGAGATGGAAGTTGAATTCCTTCATCTTTTCTTTGACGAGAATTCGAATGTGGAGAAGATCAAGGCAGAATCGCTCGACGCTGACTCGGTAGTATGGAACCACTTCCATGATGAACACTACGAAAAGTTGAATGGTTTGGTAGATGACGATGTCTCTACTCTCCGCTCGCTGCGCTACATCATACTGAACCAGCCTCAGCATTCGATCGGCGATTGGAATCAGCTCCTTACAGTAGAGCAGTTTGAATTCGGAGAGGACCTACTTAACACTCAGGAAAATCTTCATCACTTCGTGAAGCATGTTGGATTGGTTGGGGTACTCCGAGTAATCATCCAGGAAATTCTGAAGGTCAGCTGAATCGATGGGTCTTTCATTGAGCGTTCGAAGATAGTTCATTGCGGGCTTACCCGCTGAAATTTTAGCGTAACGCTATTCAACTCGAAGCAGCTCCATATACTTCGAACATCTTGACTATTTGGGGAAGCCTCGCTGTGCACTCCTCAGCCGATCGGTTTCGTAGAAGACTGACATAATGCTGCTTGAAAGATCCGAACGAGACTACTCTATTTCGAAGTCGCGGAGAACATGTTCGATATTGAAGTCCAGCTCGACTGATTTTGGCTTGCTTGGCCACACCACCTATCGGTACTTCATGAGCAGTTCGTGACCAATGCGGCCAATATCGTAGTCAATACCGTAGCGGTTCGGAACAAGCATACACCCGTTACGTCGGCGATATTGCTGCTTGGCTTGGATCTTCAGTTGCCTTTACACCTCAAAATCCTAAACCCTTCGTAGTTACGTTTGGCTCGTCAGTATCACAGAAAATTCCAGCTCATATGGGTACTCTTTGATGTAGTGGTGGTTCTCGGTATGTTAGGTTATGGCGCTGTTGTAGAGCTGTTTGTACTCACCGTTGCCCACCAACGCAAGGAAGTATACTTTGCCGAGCTCTGCGGAATCAAGTAGTTAGCGCATTGGGTAACTTCTTCGACATATGTCCTGATCGTTGTCAACGGAATCGTTGCTGTGCACGAAGAATTCCATTGTGTCCTGCAAGAGGGCTTCAGTTCGGGGAATGCGCATATTATACAGCCCACCCACGGGCTGGTAGATCCCCGGCTCATGAAGAGGTTGCAGTCTGATGAATCTCTCAATATTGAGCCTGAACAGTCGAGCTAGGATTGTTGGAGAGGTGGGGTGCACTGATACAGGCATCCTCACCCGCCGAATCGTCAATAAAAACTCTAAGTTTTCAGGTTCGTTTATCCTTGATCCCGATTGGCTGATGGGTGGAAGACTATTTTAAATATCCCTTCGTGTGGACCGAACAGTATTTGTTTCTGGAGGCGCCTCGACTATTAGTTGGATTGGTTGAGGAAACTTTATCTCGGGCCCTGGAGCTGAATTGCTTAGCTTTGATTCTTTACTTCCTTCGTTTGGAACTGAACCGGTTTGGTTTAGTCGTTTGCTCTGATTCAGCAGGAGTAACTAGAGATCTGAACTCTATGAGTTCTTTGGGCGCTATGCTAAACGTCTGTCGAGGATGGCCTGCAGCATCTCTTGAGCTTGTTCACGGGTCTCGAAATATATTGCTGCCATGCCGTAGTTCATCACGATCTTACCGATCAGTCTGTAGTGTTTGCGGGCCGACCACTTAGCGATAAGGTTGTTGCTTGCCTTGTCATGCTCAACAGCAAGGGTCTCCTCGTCAATAGCAATCTAGTCGTTCGTGCGAAAGTTCTTGATGGTGTGGCTTCCATCGAATTTGACCTTTTCTGTTGCCTATTCGGCACCGTTTGACTGGTATACGTGAAGCGTATACACTCCCTTGTCAGCCGAAGTACCGATGTCTGACACAGCACTGCTTTAGTTCATCTTACAAGAGCTATTATAACGGGCAGAAGTCATCAAATCATGAAGTCAAAACCATCCTCCTTCAGTACAATATTTATAGATAGCTGATGGACTCCTTGAGGATGACCTGCACCCAGTCTAGCTTCGGACGTTATGAAGGATCTTTGCTCATGCAACGAAGGCTAACTGTAAAGAGCATGTCGATCAGTCGTTTGGGCCCGAAGTCAGAGGATCTTTCCGGAAGTCCGAGCATGAGATCCCTAAATTTATGCATCTGGCAGCTGTTTAGAATCTACTCGACCTTGGAGCGGCTGACTTCGACAGGTAGCATATCAAAAAGAGATTCATAGAGGATAACTCCGAAGCTGTAAGTATCAAACTTCTCTGTAAATGGTATTGGAAGCTAATTACTTTCCGGTGCAGCATAAGGAGGTGTGTACCCTGGTCGATAGTCTGCATAGAACTTTGACGATACCTTTAGAACAGATATTGGGGTGGTACGCCTCACCAAAATCAGTGATTTTGAGGATGAAGCCCTTGCCTATGAGCATATTTTGAGGTTTGATGTCTAGATGGTAGAGGCTGCGGGTATGCAAGAACCTCAGTCCTTCGACAAGCTGACTGAGAAAGTAGAGTCGCATGAGCAGTGACATAACATTCTTGCGGGTCCGCTTGAAGGACGAGTAGTCACTATACTAACAGTAGATCATGAAGAGGTCCTGACAGTACTATGGCTGCTCACTTTCATAGAAGCGGCAGACGCTGGCACTCATTTGATTGCGAATTTGGTTGAGTATCTGTCTTTCATGGTCTATTTTACCCTATGGAGGCTGCTTCTCAGTCTTTCGAGCTAACATCCGCCGAAACAAGTGTTTGCATAAGTATGCGTTCATAATGGCTTGGTCTTTCTACGTGGCAAATGTGAACAGGCAATCGGCGATATCGATGTTACTGAAGCCTCCGCCAGTCTTCGCGCGCCATTTGGACGACTACTGAGTAAATATGTGAATTGCAGAGAGAACTCCCACTTTCTCATTGTAGTTTGTGCATTTTACCTTTACGGCAGTCAGCAGCTTTACCAGTCTATCCTTGTAAGGACGTAGGTAGTCCCGCTCCTTGTCATAGCTCGTGTATGGGTTCACAGCCGCTTGGTTAAAGCTGAGCAGCTGCTGATTAAGACGGTCAACCTTCTGTTTGTCCTTCAGGGATATTCGTTGGCTATCCTCCAGTTGTTTCCGTGAGATGTCGCAGCTGCGGTTGGCAAGAGTCTAGCTGATATCACGACCGAGCCTCCAATCGAACATAAAGTCGAATTCATATAGGCTGATCTCAATGGCATGTTGGATGAATTCAGCCTTCTATTTGGAGGCAGTACAGATGGGTCGTGCGATTTACCCTTCTTTGATAAGGCTGTTGATTGCTTCCTCGGAGATCTCGTCCATAAGGTACAGAATTTTGAAGAGATTGTAGCTGAAGCTACTATGCGCAATGAAGAGAGAATCCTCGATTAGACAGATGCCACTGCGTAGATCGCTGATGAGCGCTTCGAACTCATCAACAGCAAAATGATGGGAAAGCCGGTATACAATCGCGCCATTGTATGGGTTGATTACAATACTGCCGTCAAACAGTATTGTATTGAGCCTGTTCAGATACCTGCAAAGCAACAGCCTGGTAGCTGGCGACTTGACTTGCAGCAACCTGCCTCTTTTCAGCACAGTAGATCGTACTTCCACTGAGCAATAGTCACGAACTACCCGTACAGTGGTACACAGCGAGTATAGATTATTAAGACCCAATCTCTCAATTTCAAGAGATGCCTCGAACACTCCGTTATCCGCCTAATCTGATTCCAATTTAAGCTGAGCATCACCTCTTCGATTCTTCGCAGTCAGCACTTCCATGATGGACTATTATTAGTGCTCCACAGCCATTCTCCTTTTGAGTTTTTCAATGAGCAGCTTTCTGAACAGCGAGAACTTATGCTGCTTGTTTTTCTGCCGGTTGACTCGAACTTGCCTGTGAACAACCTCCTCCTCCAACGATAGTTTCTAAAGTGACTCGTAGATATTGTCGATGTCAGCAAGCTCAATGAAATTGCACATAATTCACTATCGGACTTCTTCGAATTAGATCTGTAAGAGTATATCAGTCAAGGATTTGGTGGGCATCTCAAAACGAAGATCATTGGTGTTGCACGGGAATCTTCGCTGTTTGTGCTTGTTCCCAATCGTCAGAGGGGTATGAGAAAATCAGAGCACAAATTTAGCATGATAATGGGCTACA
>ERZ724508.1547-NODE-1547-length-13423-cov-67.187837_pt1 | contig 13423 bp, 18 predicted proteins | sample MGYA00376041_ERZ724508 | MGnify/ENA primary metagenome ERZ724508 (study PRJEB28724, sample SAMN07190887) | wastewater metagenome | isolation source: effluent of sewage treatment plant in Hong Hong | place: USA: Christiansburg, Virginia | collected 2016-03-01 ...
TAACAGCGGACTTGCACCGCCTAGATGCGCGCCATGTCTGGCGCACATAAAAAAAACACCCTAAAGAGGGTGTTTTTAGAAGGTGTTAAAATTGAGGAATATCATCCTCAGTAGAAGTAGTATCTTCAGAGTGTGTGTCACCAGTAGGATCAACAGCAGCAGCATCAGAACTTGAGTCAGTAGGAGTCGCTTTAGACGAGCTCAATATCTCAAAGGTAGAAGCTGAAACTTTTTGAAGAGAAACAACTTTGCCTTCTTTAGTAATATAACCTTCTGTGCCAGGAAAACCTTCAATATATAACTTAGTTCCCTTAGTTATATATTGTTCAGCAACAGCCATTAATTTAGGGTTATTAATATTTACTTTAATCCAATCGGTACGCTTACGATCCTTAGATCCAGTGTTTACAGCAACTTGTAATTCTAAAAAGAAATTACCTGAGTTATCTTTTAAATAACGACGTTCAGCTACATCACCAGCATTACCGATTAATTGAATTTTCAACATGATAGATTCCTTTATGAATAAGGAACACTATACACCCACAATGGGTATATAAAATGTCCCAAAGTGAGTTTGTTATTAACATAATACATTATATGTAATATGCTTTTAGAATTGTTCAAAAATTTTAAACTTTTTTTGAATTATTTTTGATATTTATTATTTAGATAGTTTAGTAGTGTGAAAAAAGTTGTCCCTAACAGCAAATATAACAAAATCATTTTACTGATTTTGATTATTTTTAAAGTTGTTTGTATGGAAGAATTTTTTTACTGAATCAATCATTTCTTCATCCCAGCCACCTTCAAGTAGATTTTTTCTACTACCGAAAGCTAAAACTGAAAACATGACAAATAACACACCTAATACCATATAGAGTAAAATCATTTCATTTTCTTTCTCAAGTAATTAGTTGATAAAATGCAAATTAGCCAAGTTATTAATGCAGCAATTATAACATAGCGCTGATTGTGGATCCCGAAAAACCTGGATGCACCGCCGACGACTAAAACTGCTACACAGATGGTCCTTAGATCGCAAAGAATATCGAAATAAACCTCTTTATTAAAAAGAGATTTAATCATGAACATCAGTATCTTCATATTCTCTCCTTACGGATAAAATAAAAGCGATGCTTAACTTTACTCAAGAATAGTTTAAATTTAACGCTGTGGTTAATGTGTTTGTATGCTAAAAAGCCTAAGCCAATAATAGCAATATTTAACAAACCAGCCAAAAGCGCACCCTCAATATCACCTCTTGAGCTAGGAGCTAATAATAAATCAGCCATGCTTGGAGAAATATAAAGTTTCATAGTTAATACCTCATAAAAATGAGGCAGTAATTCACCAGAGGTGAAAAACCACCTCTGGTTATTAAAATTATTTATGTTTATTGCGTATGAGTACATTTAGGAAACTGAGAGCAACCTAAAAAAACGTCTCCAGTAAATTTATTCTCTTTAATGATTAATTCACTACGACATTTTGGACAAATCAAATCGCAATTATCACTTTGTGTATTGGGTAATTTAAGAAATTCCGCAAGCGTCATATCAGAAATAACAATTGGTTTTAGACACTCAGCGCAACAAGCAGTTACAACGAATAAAACTTTATGTTTACCTTTATAATCCCACATAGTTTCTGCCGCAACAATTTGATTACAACCACAATCACATTCATATTCAGTATTTATCATTTTCTGTCTTTCAATAAAAAAGATATTGCATGATAATCCCAATGGGATCACCGAAGCAATCCAGTTGGGTTTTAGTTACATAATAGATGATATGTAATCTCAATTTAAAATTATTCAAAAATTTTAAACTATTTTTGACGTAAAATAAAAAACACCCTAATAAGGGTGCTTTTGACAAGTGTTGATAGTAGCGAAATAAATAGCCAGTTAATTCAGTGCAAATTTAATTGTTGGTTTTGGCAATCTTTGGAATCTTCTTTTTTATGAAATTTAGCAAAGAAGTGTACCTCTTTTATTAAATCCGTTAATGTATTAGATTCGTTTATTAAAACATCAGCACCGCCATACAGATTAATACGAATAAGCCTATATTTAAAGGATTTTCCATAACTGAATTTAGTTGAATAACTATTTCGGTCAATCCTATAAGATCCACCAGTACAATCAATAAAGTCATTTAGTTTAGCTATTGATACTCTCATAATAATTCCTTAAATATAAGAAATCGCATGATAATCCCAATGGGATTACCGAAGCAATCCCATTGGGTTTTAGTTACATAATAGATAATATGTAATCTCAATTTAAAATTATTCAAAAATTTTAAATTATTTTGAGGGAGAATAAAAAAACACCCTAAAAAGGGTGTTTTTGGAAGTGTTAAGAACAAAGAACTTAATCTTCAATAACTACCTAAATTATGAATACTCAGAAGAGTATAAATTTAAGTTTAATGTATAAAGTGCAATAGAATTGGCACCAGTATCGATCCAATGATAAGCCATGTTAATTTGTCTATCTTGGCATCAAGTTTATCAAATTTTGCTTCAAACTTAGAATCAAGATTACTTATCTTAGAATCTAGCTCAGTAAATTTGCTATCTATTTTCGCATCCAATCGCGCAATATCCTCGCGTGTGGCCGCATGCAAAAGTAAATCAACAAGTTTATCTTGTGTAATTGTTAATTGCATAGGAGCTCCAGTTTGATTATTGTTATTAGACATGATTATACCCTCATAAAAAAAGAGAGGTAATAGTATTTTCACCAGAGGTGAAATACATCACCCCTGGTTAAATTAAATAAATTATAAAATTGCTTTAAATGTTAAATTGAGTACAATTCGACATAAATTTCATCATCCAAAACGGATAGCGTTTCCTCAATCATTATCTTGATTTTTGAGAACTCTAAACCACCTAAACCACAACCTAATGCGGGAATAGCAATTGATGTTATCTTTTAATGCTTAATATGCCGAACCAAAGCATTTAGCCCGGCTTGAATGTAATCATACTGACTACCATTTTTCCAATGAAATTTGGTCGGAAAGTTGACTATTCTTTTATTTGCTTCCGTCGTTGTAAAACATACTCCAATAATTAGAGTTTTATCCCAACATTGAAGTAAGTACTTATTAAAATTGTTTGGAAACTTAGTTTTAAATTGCTTCGCCAAACCAGCGCCCATAACTCCAACACAGTTAACTGGATTAACAAGCGCATGGCACGAAGAATCAAATATATTTCCAGTTTTAATTGTGATTTTCATATTTAGATCCTTTATGCTGCAACCTGTTCAACGTTACTTTCATTACCAAGTGCTTTTAAAATCTTATCAACAGCACCAAAGATGCGTTGACAGGTCTTATTTTGCATAGGGAACTCAGCCAACCATCCTTGAATATAACCGCGTGAGAATTCTTGAGCGTATTCATCAAGAATACCCAAAAATGATCCAACTATAAATGCAGTTGACTCAGCCTCAACTTCTCTTAAAGATTTAGGTATTTCTTGACCATGCGCTACCACTAAACCATCATCATTGCGTGCATGTAGCAAACAGTGAGCTACCTCATGTAAAAATGTTTTTACAGGATATGCTGCAATTGGGTTAATTGCAATTTCTTTAGTAGTTGGGCGCGCGTAACCTTGAGTATTCAAAGATTTTGCCGCTGAAAACTCAATTTCTTTAATTTGTAAAGCATCAAGAATTTTAGCTTTATCAAATTGAGGTAACTCAACATTAGGTGAATAATATTCATCACCAGTTGTGTCATTCAATTCAAAAATACATGCTTTAGTAAAAAAGCGCGTATAACTAAATTCTACTAAGTCACCATCAATATCTTCTTTAGTACCTTTTTTAGTATTAGGAATCCAAATGCTTTTAGCTTTAGAGCCTTTAATAATTTTTCGCCCTTGAGAAGACCATCGTTTAAACGTCGCAACTGGTGATGTAATCCCCTGCTCCATTAAAAAAAGCATATTGCCAAAACTATAGCTATAAAAGCAATGATAGTAATCTGCTAATTTTCCTGGATTAGTAATTGCGGTATTAAATAAGTCTTGATAAATATTATCAAGGTTCAATGCTGCTGTAGGTTGAATTGTAGTTTGTGTCATGATAATTCCTTAAATTAAAGGAATTGCCAAAATAATCCCAGATGGGATTACCGAAGCAATCCCATTGGGTTTTAGTTACATAATAGATAATATGTAATCTCAGTTTAAAATTGTTCAAATATTTTAAATAAATGCCCTAAAATAACCAAAAAACTAATAATTATAATGCGACCTTGCATGATTGTGGACAACTGGAAACAAGTTGTTAAATGAGTTGTGGGCATAATTGTGGGTATAGTTGAAAACTTATCCATCAATTTGTCCATCGGCCAATTAATGATTTGTTCTAGGTGCTGTGCTGTCCACATGAATTAGGTAGCAGTTAAATCCCAAATGATGAATATTGATTTGTGCTACAATTTATCCACATTTTTTGTGAATAACATTATTTTATTTAATCACTTCAGTTTAGTTAAAGAATTTTATCTCATGCGTCATAAGCAAAATCAAGTACCTAAAGAATTTAGCAGTCTGTACTCTCCGATGTTAAAACTTAAGCAATTTCTTCAATCAAATAAAAATCAATTGAATGAAGATATTGAATTAATCGTTCATGGATTAGTCATGGCTCACTTTGCCACATTTTTAATTTGCACATTATCTCGTCATGTGAATCAAAATGTTGATAAACAACGAAATATTCGTTCATTGATTGAATTAATTTTAAATGGGAATGAATTTGATATTTTGCCAGAACATGTGTCTGTATTAAGTAGCCATATTGATTTAATCGGTAAAGTGTTGAACACAACCTCCAAAATTTATCTTTATATTGCAATATATGAAGGCTATTTAGATTCAGAGATTTACTACCAATTTCATCAAGATCATGGAATTTACAATTTTCGTCATTATTACCAAGTAAGTGATGAAACAATTGAACTCATGAGACAGCAGCATGATTATTCAATAAGCAAAATAAATGAGATCAAGTCGATTCTTAATAAGGCTAAGGTTTAACCTAGATTTAAATATCGGTGCAAGGTATTTCGACTCACGCCAAACTTCTTCGCAATATCAACTTTTTTATACTTATCTGCAATCATCTGTTTGATTTCTGATATTTGTTCTGTTGTAAAGCATGGTTTGCGGCCCTTGAATTTATTAGATAGCTTGGCAATTGCAACCCCTTCTCTAATTCGCTCATTAATTAGTGCTCGTTCAAATTCAGAGAATGCCCCCATCACAGATAAAAGCAAGTTTGCCATTGGTGAATCTTCGCCAGTAAAAAGCAAATTTTCTTTGATGAATTGTATTTTTACTTTTTTTGCCGTAAAAAGATTTACTAATTTTCTTAGGTCATCTAAATTTCTGGCCAGACGATCCATGGAGTGAACATAAAGAGTATCGCCATCGCGAACAAAATCTATAAGATCTTTTAATGCCGGGCGTTGAATATCTTTACCTGAACATTTATCTGTAAAAACTCTATCTAGGCTTAATCCATCTAATTGTCTAATTGTGTTTTGTTCAACAGTACTTACGCGAACATATCCGATTTTATGACCTTGCATTTTTTACTCGCTAATACTTCTTTAATGGTTTGTGGTTTTAGAGCAAAATGTTCGACACTAGCATAATGGTTGAGTGTTATATTTTTAACACCAATTTTTGTAATACGCTATAATACAGTATTACAAATACATAATTACAGGGAGTAAATAATGAGTGCCGTAATGTCTTTTCGACCAGACGAACATATAAGAACCCTGCTTGATGCTTTCTCCGTAAAAAAGCATGTATCTAAAACAAAGATAATTAATGAAGCCTTGTTGGCTTATTTAAAAAATACGGACGAAAAAATTAGCAAACAGGTACAAATCCTTAATCAAATTGATAACGATGATGATTATCTTGGTGATGATTTATGATATATTCGCGTGGCGATATTGTTAGCGTGTCAGCTAAGGGTAATGAGGGTAAACCACGCCCATGTATAATAGTACAAGCAAACTGGTTAAATGAAAAATCACCGCCGTCATTCATTGTTTGTTTATTAACTAGCGAAGTACATGAGGAGTTAGATTTTAGACCAATTATTACACCAGATGAATTTAATCATTTAGAAAAAATATCACAGGTAATGACTGATAAAATTCAAGCTGTTCGAGCCATTCAAATTGGTAAAAAAATTGGTGTAATTAGTAGTGTTTGTTTATATGAAATTGAAACATCATTAAAAATCTTAATTAATTTATAACTTTAATTTGATAAAAAAGATAAATATGAATCAAACAAATCATGAAGTGCAAATTTCATCAATTTCAGATTTAGCAAAAGCTAGAGCTCAACAATTAGGTTTAATCGGAGAACAATTTAAGCTAAATAAATTTTATATTCGAACAATTGGCAAGATGGCGATTGCTGAAAATGACCGCTACCCGATACACTATGGGTCTATAATTGACATTAATAATTCTGATGATAAAATAGACATTGTAGTAAAAAAACATTTAGTACAGTCTAGCGGCGTTACGACTGGCGGAATAGTCGAAATATGCGGATATTTAGAGCTACATGAACGCAATAAAGTTTTTACATTAAGAATTCAGGTCACGCAAATATTAAATACTAAAATTAGCGAAGAGATGCGCATTTGTAATGATATGACTCTATTGGATAATTTGAAACAAATTGAACACAAGCCAGTTCAATTCCCTATAAAAACCACGATTATTAACATGGCGGTCATTTTACCAATGTCAAGTAATGATTCACCTAGTGATTTCATACCTGGTATTTCAGATACACCATATAACTCAATAATTAATATAATAACGTACAAAGCTAATGTTCATAGTAAAGACTCTATTGCAGATGAAATTAGTAAAATTAAACAAGCTGAATATGATGTAGTGGCCATAATACGTGGTGGCGGTAATTTTTTAGACGTTTTTGATAATCTGGAGCTATGCAAGGACTTTGCAGGCATTAAAGCGCACAAGATTATTGCTATTGGTCATGCGCAAAACAGATCATTAATTGAATATGCTGCAGACTATTCTGAGCGAACTCCAGCTGACTTACGTAATTACTTGATCAAGAACTTGGATATAATGTTAGAGTTAAGTAAAGCTTCTAATCCCAATAATAATCAAGAGCTAATTAAAATCCAAAGTGACTTAGAATTAGCAGCTACAACCAAGCAAAATCTAATAAGTGAATTAGAGGCTAAACAAATTATAATTGATTCATTGCAAGAGAAGAATTGCAATGCTGAATTAAATTCATCTAAACACCAAGATTTAGAACAAAAAATAACTCAACTAGAATCTAAAACAAACACATTAGCAACATCTTTAACCGAAGCGCTCACACAAGTAACAGATTTAACCACTAAAAACTTGAGCTTGAAGAATTTCGCGCAAACACTTAAAATTGCTCTAATTGTAGCGGCCGCAACCACAGTAATTTCATTACTGATTACATTCACTCATTAGAAATTAAACATCGAGCTTAATGAGGTTGACTGATATATTTGATATAACGATAAGCAGCTATAAACAAGAACCAAATAATTTAGTCACATTTATTGTTATGAAATTATTAATCATCACTATTGTAATAAATATTTCCTGGCAAATAACTATACATTGGACTAGTTCTTATGTCTTCATCACTTCCAGAGTTCTTGAAGGATTCATTAACTTTATCTTTTAGTTCTTGCGGCATTCCATCCCAATTCATGGTTGAAATAAAAAATACTAAACACGATATAACAACTCCAATTGTAAGGTATATACCAATGTTTTCAGATATAAATAAAGGCATCAACATTGTAAATCCTAAACAACTCCAAGCAAATTTGTACTTTTTCATTATATATCCATCACTATGTAATTAATCATGGGTGTATTATACCATATTTAATTAAATAAGTTACTAAAATCAAATGGTTATCATTTACCAGAGCCCCATGTTTTAACCGTTCCAGCTTTAGCTTGTTTCAACGCATTATTTGTAATACTCGTCAATGTAGGTTTAACAATTGGCTGATTATGCTCTGACGTTTTTTGGTTAGTTGTATTAGTAGTTTTATTCGCATTATTTCTCGTATTTGAATTTTTATCCTTAACTTCTGCTTCACTAGGAACTTCAGTTACAACCTCTTGTTTGGTATTATCACCTCCATCTAATCGAGTAAATCCTTGATTTCCTAAATGACTATTCTTTCCTGAGCTATCAGCTATAGGAGTTATTTCATTCATAGGCATTTCAGTAACTAATTTATGCATATCTGCAATAGTTTGAGTTTTAGCTTGATCATAACTCATTCCTTCAGCAATATGTTGGTTGAACTTGTCACGCATTACTTGATTAGTATCACTTTCAGTTGCTGAGTTAGATTCAGCGTTTTGCGCCATTGTAGAGTAGGTATCAACTTTTGATGATGCTGCTTTAAATGAAGATAATGATTGATCCGCTTGCTGAGACTGTTGTTGGAATGAAGATGTGTCAGAATATCCTTTGGCATGTGCATATCTTACCGCTATTTCATTTACTGCAGATTGTCCAACTTCACTGTCTGATTTAGAGGCTAAATCATTTTTATGTGCAGCGACCCATGTTTTATCAGCTTTTAGCATACTACCAATTGTACCTACAGCTGTTCCAATAATAGCTCCTGGTACCGCGCCTACACCAGCAAACAAGGCTCCAATGGCTGCACCTGTTGCCGCACTAGCACCAGTTAACGCACCAGAGCTAAATCCACTGCTTGCACGATCTTCGCCAGAATCACTTCTTCCGCTACTGCCGCTATCCTTACTACCAGCACTATCCGTTGCACTAATAGCTTTAGTAATATCTTTCTTATATTGTTCAGAACTATCATTGCCTTTTGCGCTCGTCAACATATTAGAAACAGCATGACTATTGACTGTTGCACTTTCTTGTTGCTGTGCTACGGCATTATTCAACGCCACTGTAGTGGTTGCTTGTTTACCATGTGTACTTGTAAATGTAGACAATAAGCTCATTTGATCCTCTTTGGCAGTCGTTACCCCACCCTGAGTATCATAAGTAACCCCACTGCCCTGTGTTGTTGTTCGATTTTCTCCAATTTTCGTAGTTGTGGTGGTATCTCGATTACCGCCAAAACTCATACGATTAACATCTAAATTACCAAGAGCTTCTTGTTTACCTGCTTGATCAGCTGCATTATTTGTGGATCCAGTAAATGTTCCGACTGCACTAGCGATCGCCATACCAGCCCGTTGCAAGAACATCCAAGATAAAACAGGAACCAGCGTGGTTAAATAACCTGCGGTTGAGACAATTCCATCATTTATGTCGCCAATTTTATAAAAGTTACTCATTGTAAAACCACCATACTGCAAGGCTAGTTGCTGACTGCGGCTCGTCGCATAAACTGCAATAATTGAATTAAATATCGCATATAGTATTGGCCACGTTTGTAACCAAAATAATATTTTAAGATATTCCATTAAAATACCAAATCCAACAGGTAATAGAATTAAAAAAATCAATAATGGAAATATTGCATAAGTTAGACATTCAGCTACGACATGTAACCAAACTAGTGAAACTGAAGCGAATTGACTGCCTTGTCGCCATGCTGTGGTTTGTTGATACTGCGCTTGAGCTTGATAGATTGAATCTGCCATGGCGGTGTCACCCCATTGTGCGGATCCAGCGGCAGTGGCATCTTGAATTGCATTCATCATCATAGCTTGTTTCAATGAATTAGATTGCTGCGTCGTTGCTTGCAATACGTATGCACCATCAAGGGTTTGAATAGTGGACTCTTGAATTCTCATTTGAGACATTAAAATTTGACTATTATTATTCCAATCATTAATGACATTATCACGTAATGTTAAACACGTTACCGAAACCCCATTAACATTAACGTATCTATTTTGTAAAAAATTTGTGCTTAACCCCATTATGGCGGAATAATAGTTTGGTGAAGTTAAAAAAATTTTTTTAGTTATTCCACTCCAGGTTGAATTAATTGGACCAGCAGCAGGAAGTAAGCACTCCTGTATAAAAGGAAACACTGAACTAGACGAGTTCATTGGTTCAAATCTAGCTACTTTGGGTAAACTATTATAATAACTGGATCCAAAGGCAACACCGTTACCACTATAAGCCGTTGCGGCATTCATCCCACCACCAAGAACATTTTCATACATCTCGGTTAATCCATAGCCAAGTGTGGAAGTAAACCAGCCAAAGATACTTAATGACCACGGTGCTCCTGAGACTGAATAAGTAGCTTTGGTAATTTTATCTTGAATTTCTAATGTTGTTTTGGGTACAATAAGAACAATCCAAATCATTGCAAAACGTAAAAACCATGTCCAGTCAATTGCACCTGGAGAGCCATCTTTACCACGCGAAGCAAATCCCCCCATTGATATCCAAATCACGCCTAAAACTCCAGAGATGCGTCCCAACCACAGTATCTCAGAATGCTTACTAAAGTCAAATAAAATCGACATTGACTGAAATAAGCTATTTAAATATTCCCCACCGCCATATGTATAAATTATTGGTGTCATTGTTTATTCCCTAAGAATGTTGATGAAAACGCCAATGCCTGGCGTAAATCTGGCGATACATTTTTATTGATTGCTTGCTTAACCATAGCTAAGCGCTCAAGAACTTCATTTGGATCATATTTATTGGTCTCTCGATCTTTAACAATTTGTGCTTGAATTATTTGAATTTGATCTGCTAAATTCTTTCTCATCACATCTAATTGAGCAGATTGTTGAGCCGTTACACCACCAGCAAGCGCGCCCATTTGTTGATTAACATCAGTTGATATTGTGGTGTAAATATTTAAGAATATTTCATGGATGGTCATGTCCATGTATTTTTGAACAATCGCATATGTAATTGAGTCCATGCCTGGTCCAGCATCGACGCCAGCTTGCATTAGTTGGAATAATGGGGCTTGTGATATACTCAAAATTGTTAAATCTGCATCTGTTATTCCTACACCATTACCAGTTAATTGCCCGTTATGAATTCGTTCCATTGCTGCTCGAATAGTCTTTTGTAATGCAAAGATTCCCTCCGCATTTGCCGCTAATTTATACTTATCGCCAACAACACAAGTGTTTTTGGCGCGAAATACATCTGGATCATAAGTAAAATCACAGTTATATAATTTTTTTGCTGTAGTTGTTGCTTGAGCGCTTGAAGCTGCAACCGTGATATTCATTAAATCACTCATAGAAAATTGACTAGGAACAGAAATCGGCTCACCACCTGTTTGATTATTATCCGTATTTTTACTAATAGGTTGTGTGTAAATATCACCAACAGTGCTTAATACTAAATTACCTAGATCTTGGCTCATGTTATTGATTTTAGCCGCTTTAGCAAAATATTTAGAAAGCAAATTCTGTAAAAGCCCACCCTCCATTACAAATTGAGGTGCCATAGCTGCCTTTGCCGCCATCGCTTCTGGTGTGTTTAGTCCTGGTAATTCGCGAACTGATTTCATGCCTTGGTCATATGTTTGGCATGCCGTTTGGGTATGATTTTCATCAGAAAATGCACTGTTAAAACGATTTGTATTTTGACAAGCATTTAAAGCATTCGCTCCTGCGCCCATTAGCATATTTGCGGCCTGACAAGAATTTTTTAAAACTCCCATCCATTTATTCGCGGTATCAATCCAAGACTTAAGCTCGCCTGATAAAGATGAAGACACAATTTCAACTGCCATAGTAAAGAGTAAGCCTTTGGCATTTTGACCAATAGATTTCAAAGCGGCCACAATCTGATCACCGCTAATAAACGAAAATGCGCCCATGTTAAAATCAATATTTCCGCAGCCACCCTTTAAACTTGGTGGCGTAACATAACCCAATGTTAAATCCACATTAGATCCACGTTGATAATAACCGCCTAGAGCTGCTCCATTAGTCGTTAATGCAGGACGTTCAAACTTTGAATTGGCACTCAAAGATCCATAATAATCATTTAATGCTGTTCCAACATCTGCTTCAACAATACCAGTGGTTAAACTTAACATCAAGATTAAACTAATTTTTTTCATGCTTAAATTTCCCCAAGTTTTTTAGTGTATAAATGGCAGATGCGCTCATTCAAATTATCGATTGGAATATAACCATAACCTAGAACTTTACTTTGGCCAGTTTTAACATTAAACATGACTGTTACGGGTTTACCCTCGTTTTTAATGTTAAATTTGCGCGAAATTCCATTGTCCGGTGCAAATGCCAAGTCGCCAAGATTTTCAGGTCTTACATTATCAAAACCAATTACCATTGCTGTCATGGCATAAGTTCGTGTAACTTGTTTTTGCACATTGACTTGGGCACTACAGTATTTGCAATCTTTAGATACAAATAAGAAGGTTCCCCAAACATCACCTGTTTTTTTAATCATGTCTGCAGAACAATGATTTTGATTAGTTCTGTCAATAGCTAACCCCTCGCCACCAGTTGGATTACTAGACATATACGAATCTGGCCGCTGCCATTCATTTTGCATTTGAACATCGGCTAAAACACTACTCATATCAAAAATTTTAGTTTTCACTTGCTGATATGCCCAGACATTCTCAGGCGTTGGATCCATAATAGCTAGCGCACTAGCTTGCTTAAGTTGTTTTTGTAAAACGGCCAAATCAGACTCTGCTTGCTCTCCTGGTGTTTTAATTTCAGCTGGTAATAAAGCTTTTGGTGGCATAATTTCAGCACTTTCAACGGGCTTGGATTCATAAAAAAACCAACCACGATTACTATCCCCATAAAATCCTGCGGCTCCAGCATTAGCAATTAACGTTGCTAAAATAGCGACGTAGCTGAACCGATTATTCTTTGATCTTTTTCGCATACAATTCCTATATCTGTGTAACGGCTATCGTAACTATATAAAGCCGGAGTCCAAGCAAAATAGCACCCTTGAGTAATAGTTTGAGATTCAATTTGGTGAAGCAAATCACCTTTGATTGTTTTTGGCCAAACGTGCCCCGAAACGACCCCATTGATTAATAATGATGTTTTATTAAATGAAATAACATCACCTGCGGTTGCTGCAACCATCTTTAATAATGGAGTGCTCTCACCATTGGTTAACATTTTGTCATTAGGCGCGTAAAATATAAAATAATCACCTTTTTTAAAGTCAGTAATTTTTCTATTATTAATCCACCACAAACGTCCAGGCAGTGAAGATGTAACGTTAACCTTAATTTCATAGCCAGCTAATCGCAAGTAATTAATGAAAATCTTAACGGTGATTGCCGAAAAAAATGCCAGCACCAAAGAAACAATTAATAATTTTTTTTGATACTCATTTAGAAACT
>ERZ724508.1549-NODE-1549-length-13413-cov-6.213430_pt1 | contig 13413 bp, 22 predicted proteins | sample MGYA00376041_ERZ724508 | MGnify/ENA primary metagenome ERZ724508 (study PRJEB28724, sample SAMN07190887) | wastewater metagenome | isolation source: effluent of sewage treatment plant in Hong Hong | place: USA: Christiansburg, Virginia | collected 2016-03-01 ...
CAGCGACAGAGCATCAGAATCATGAACTACTCGTAATTGATGTAACCATCGCCATCGAGATCATTTTCCAATACCATGCGATCGACTTCTTCGTTCGTGAGTTTCTCCTTTAACTGTTGGAAACCTTGCTTTAGCTCCGGTGCGTTCACTCTCCCATCGTTATTCTGGTCGAAGAAAGTGAACACTCTTCGGACTTCTGCTTCGAGATCTTCCTACACTGAACGTCTAGGTCGTAAAGGCAGTACCTGCCGATAACGCGCACAGCTTCGGCATAGCCCAGCCGCTATCGATCCAAGTTTAGGGCTGCCAGGAGAGTTTGAAGTTCCATATCAGAAATGGAAAAGCCGAGGTATTTGAGAAGTGCACTGAACTCAGCAGAGCAGACTGTGGTTCGCTGACCAAGCTTCTTGCAGCACTTGACAATCCATTTATCAAAGCTCTGCCGATACTCATTGACTTGCTACTCCGACAGACAGTAACGATAGATGCGAGGTTCCATAAAAAATTCCCGAAAACTCGGAAGTATAGGCAATTATCAACCCACGGATGGTTCCTCGGGATGGTTGGATTCCCAAGGACAGAACCCAGTTTATCGGTACAACGGGTTGTCCTTTCCCTGTTTGGCTTGCTTGTTCAGCCTATTCTCCTTATCTTCGGTATACCGTCGCAGAGAATATCGAGGTTTCACCGGTCTTTATTGCCACGGGTGCACGTTTTGAAGATTCTGTAACTTGTAGCCACAGTTCTTCTTGGAAACGCGTAGGTCTGTTTGAGGAGGGAAGGGGTCTAGTTTGGCTCCAGAACTGTATACTTATGTACTACAACGCATGCCAGCGGCTCGCAACCTCCTCGTCTTGCGTATGGTGGGATCTCGCATATTCGTGTGGATTGGTGCCAAACTACTATCCAGAAAGTTGATAACCTGCTCCTCATTGTTCATTCCTCGAGATGTCTCATCCTTTCTGCGAACCTCCTCAGTATTGAGGCTACTGCGAAAGTTCTTGGGAGTTGACTGCATTCCCGAGCTATGCTGGGTCGCCACTCGACTTGCTATCGACGACAGTTCCTTTCTACTGTGCTTGGTCCCATTTTCTTTGACTCTTGACAATTTGGTTTCATCTGCAGCTGACAAATCCACTTGAAGAATGTTCTGGATAGACTGCCGTCCCCGTTGTTGAAAGGACACAACCATCAGCTTCCGAAACGACTGCATGTAGAGCCGATCGAGCTTAAACGTATCCGCGATGAGCATATGCGTTTTTGATTATACTCCATCGCTGCTTTTACTGTTAATTTTATTCGACATAGATCGTCAGTGACTAAGGAAACTGGTCGCCACAACCTTTTCGTGCTGACAAAGCTGGCCTGGAATAACGTTGCACCAATGTTCCTCGATAAGCTATCGTTCTGATTCAGTGTGTGGGTTCAGCCTACCAGCTTCGAACTTAGCAAGCGAAGGCTCTGTTTTTAAATAGGATGGAACCTCTGTGGTTGATAGGCAGAATACTCCTCTGATCTATTTGGTTGGCTAGCCATAAATACCGAACCAGCCGAACTCGTCCTCTGCGAAATTTTGTTTGAGCTTATCAGCAGCTTCCAAGAATATATTGTGAAGTGCGTCTGTCGTCTCGCTGGTGGGTTCCTTCGGGCTAAACTAAAACTTCCATAAAGTGCAGTTCATCATGTCGAAAACAGTCCAAAAGAGGCCTATCTTTAGCTTCCGATCTTCCCCCGACTGTACCAGTTCACGAAAGTAGTCAAAGGCTAGCTAGTTTCGTTTTGGAGCCAAGGGATCAAGTTGAGGCAGTGCCTCTTCCGACTGAAATACAGAGAAGGATTCCTTCTTGTGATTCAGAATTGAGTTGTCGCTGACGATGTTATCCTCCAGGAGAAAGTGCTCGGGAATTAGCTACTTCTTACAAGGCCACTCATGTCCGAATACCCTTTGGAACTCTTCCTTGCGGCTGACGCGTTCGTACCACTTCATCAAATAGCTGATATTCTTCTTGTACTTATCAGTTATCACCAGTCGGTAAGCTAGGAACAGGTCACACGCCAGTGAGAGATCTGCCAAGCTCATGTAGGTTCCGCAAAGGAACGATTGAATCTTGACGCGACTATCTAACTGTTGCAGGTGTTGCTTTATCTCATGGTTGAGGGCAAGATAGCGGCTGCGAGTTACCATCTTACGTCCGAGAACGATATCATAGAACTGTCCCAAGGGCACCAGAAAGGTAGCCTGAAGGTGGCTGATCCACTGATCAATGAGACATCTCTCTTCAATATTCTCCCCATAAAGCACCTTAGCCTCACTGGCAAGATAGCGCATGATAGCGTATGGCTCGAATAACTCCGTACGGTCGTTGACAACCAGCAATGTTTAGTAATGTGCAGCGAGGCTGGATTCACGGTTCTCCAGCTGACTGAGTTCCTTAAGATTGACCTTGAGATGAGGGCAGAATTCAAGTAGAAGGAGCACCTTGAGTGCGTGGCGGGAGCCAACCTCGTAGTAGAAATCCATTCTGAAATTAAAATATGGAGGCCGCGAAGACCTGCAACTGCAAGAATAGCAAGTGCATCAAGCTATACTGCGACTGCTACGCCAACAAGCAGTACTGCAACAAGAACTGCCACTGCGTGGAGTGCCTAAACCACGATAAGAATGAAGTAAGAGGGGGACCAGCGCAGCTGCTGAACGTCTATAAGAGCACGGCCTACGACAAGAAGAGCCAGCTCTTCAAGAGCAACGACGAGCTTATCCGGACTCATAAAGGCTGCGCCTGCAAGAAATCAGGATGCATGAAGAAGTACTGCGAGTGCTTCCAAGCTGGCATCACCTGTTCTGACAGCTGTAAATGCGTCGAATGGTACTGTTGAGCCTTACTGCAGCCAGAACACCGATTCCTCCGCCAACCGCAAAATCGTCCGTGAACTGAAAAAGAGTGACTCTGAAAGCAACCCAAACATCCTCTGTACCGTGAAGCCCAACTTAGATAAGATATTGCTGTCCCAGAATGAAGAGCATTTCAACACTATTGTTGAGGGAAGTGACCGGGGCTCCAAGATTGACGGCGTCTGGCTGGAACGCAATGTTGCAAGTCTCTATAGTATCCTCACTGAGCAGGACGAAAGCGGTTAGCCAAGCTCCAACCAGGTTGGAGAGGAGGTGGAGAAGCAAAGAGAAAACTGGCAGGAGGGCATCAACTTGGAATGCCCAGACAAGGTGCGTGGCTATGGTATTCAGATGGTAGAAGAGTAGGCTGCCACATCTACCCGTTCAGGCAGGCTTGACCGGCTCGTAGACAGGTTCTTACAGATGCTTCGCGAGCTGAACAACGATAAGATCGAGGTTGAAATGTGACCGGTGTCCTTTACTTATGTGTAGTCGTTGGATGCAGCAAGTCACTCCTGTAGCAGCTCCATGAAGTGTAGAGCACACATCTCTATCAAAATGATCGCCAAGAGGATGAGTCCAATCGTGGCTAGGCGTGGGTAACCCGATCGTGTGACTTCCGGCACCGTCATAAAGAGAAATCCTGGTCCCTACATGAGCAGAGTATTGCCCCTTGACCGACTTGTTTTTATTCCTTTCGAAAAGCAAAGAAGACTGTCAGCTTGCACGATTATCTTCTCTCCCTCGCCTAGACACTTTTAGATGTAGGTTTCTGAGTTAGAAGTCAAACACCTGTATTGCCCTGCAGATAGATGGTATCGATTTCACTTGGATGTTTGGGTTGCAGCAGCACCATATTCTTCGCGACTGAATCGTATTAGAGGTTGCTTCCTTAGCCTTAACTGCTACTTTTGGTCGGTTTCGTAGTTCAGTGCTAGCACGTGCCCACTATGAACCATCATATCTTGGTAGAGGGACAGTTCAAGGCACAGTACCTTCCCCCGACCTTTTTTGATGCCGATGTATTCTGGGGACTCCGATTGATTTCGAATTCTCCTGAGTTGGTTGCTGCGAGGCCAGCCAAGCAGCCTTGCCACATGCAAATCCCTTGCTTTCAGGTAGAGGGTTTCGCTACCATAAAGCACTTCGACAGCGTCGACATAAATTTCCTGTTGAGGCAGCAGGAGCACCTGAAGTATCTGTCCGCTGGCTCCAATGACTTGACAGAGTGGTCTGCCCGATACCTTGGCTTGCATTAATTAATATAATGCTTGGGTGTGATGCTCCGATGCCTTGCTTGTTGATTAATCTATATCTCCTCGGCTTCAATGGTAGTGCATCAGTAATGCAGGATAAGGTTACTTCATTGTTCGGATTCGGCAGCTCGGTGACATTGGAGGTGGTGCTAGACTCCACACCTAGGAATAAGTTCTGGAAGGTGAAGGACGCCAATAAAAACATCGTGAAGCTACCGATCTACACTGCTGACGACGACATCAGCGGTACTGTTACTGTCAAGCTTGACAACAATAAGAAGTTCGAACATCTCGGCATCCGCGTCTAGCTTATCGGTCACCTCGGTACTCCATCGATGCTATTCAGAAATATTCACCGACAAGTCGCTCTCCACAGATTTTATGGCTATGGCCAAGGAGCTGGAGCCTGCTGGAACACTCAACGACAATAAGTCGTTCACTTTCCGTTTCGCTAAGTTCGAGAAGCAGTACGAAAGCTTTAATGGACTCGCTGGTCAAGTCCGCTATTTTGTACGCACCAGCATCAACCGTAACTACAACACCAAGATTGTCAAGGAAGTGGACTTCGCAGTCCAACTCCCCAACCCAGAACTTGAGAATGAAGGTCAAGTACCTATCAAGATGGAGGTCGGAATCTAGGACTGTCTCCATATCTAGTTCGAGTACACCAAGTCTAACTACCATCTCAAGGATTGTCTCGTGGGGAAGGTGAGCTTCCAGCTAGTCAAGCTCAAGATCAAGAGCATGGATATCAGTATTGAGCGTCGTGAGACCTTCGGTACCGGCCAAACCACCAAAACAGAGAAGGAGACTCTCGTCAAGTTCGAAGCGATGGATGGCTGCCCCGCCAAAGGCGAAGTAGTTCCAATCCGATTGTACCTTTCAGGAGTCCCGTTGACTCCGAGCTACAAAAACATCAACAACCGGCTGCAGGTGAAGCACGCGATCAATTTAATCCTCATCGATGAGGAGGACCGACGCTACTTCAAGCAACATGAGATTGTGATCTACCGCAAGAAGTGAAGCTGGATAAATAATTTTATTGATAAGGCTGCTGAGTATGACCCAACTGCGATTCCAGAAGGGACCCATGCCATGGTAGCGCACTCCCAATATGCTCCTTACAAAGTCCGAATTAGGCCGCACCAAGCAGACCGTTCGTGACCTTCCTCCTGATGAGCACGTTTATGGCGACAAAGTTCCCTATGGACCGGAAGACTCCAACGAAGGTACTACAGCAAATCAACCTTAGTGATGTACCGCTGGAAATACCATGCCCCAACAACCATTATACCCAGCCAGAAAGACCTCATTAAGACCAACAAGGACTGTGTAGCTAATAATCTGCACACCTCCTCCCATTTCTACGACTTCCGGAAGACGAGCTCTTCTCTTGCAAAGAGCAAACTCGGCTCCAAAGATATTCCAGTCTATCTACCAGAAGACGGTTTCACTTACGGCAAACCTGGAGAGTAATAAATCGCTTAACCCAGTTTGGAGGACCCGATTCGTGTCTTACTAGGCAATGGCTACGGTGAAGATGATGCGAGCAAGCGCCGTACTTTCTACGGAATGCAGTCTACAGCTCGAGATTCACAGCCTCGAAAACTCTCCTGCTACATCACAAAGAACCACCTGCTTGTGAAGGAAGCCACTCAGGAAAAGTTGCGGAAACTACAGTGGCGTCCTTACAACTAAGAATTCAAACTGTCTAAGTTCAAGGGTGCTGTTGGTAAAGTGGATCATCGCCGTGATGTGGATCCCTTTGCCGGTAGGACAAACAGCGCCGCCAAGGAGCAACCCTCCGGGTCGCAGCAACGGCAATCGCATAACCCCGAGGAAGCTTGATTGTCTGCTTTCAGCACATAATAAGTTTGCAGTGCGTCAGTATCGGGACATTCTCGAGTGAAATAGTTGGAGTTCCAGCTCTTACGACTCACGCTTTTTGACTTCCAATAGTTCACGTAGCTCTGCGGCTGAAGCGGATGTTCGAACTGGTGTATGGTTACGATCTGCATGCTGTTTCTTTAGAGCCTGTAGAAGCTTCTCGCATTACTCAGCCTCCTTGAATTCCTTTGCAATCTCTTCTTGCTCGATTTGCAGTTGGTAGGCTTACCGAAGTAGTCGTTCCTTGACGGTTTGGATAGTGCTATCCTTATCACCGCTCGACTTGCCACCGCTCCATTGTTTATTCAGCCGTAGCATTTCGAAGTAGTTTGAAAAGCTCTTGGAATTCTTTGGGTTCTTACTATTCGTCTGCTACTCTGACCATTGGGAGTCTGGTCTGCTATCGCTCATATAATTAATTGTCATGGGAAAGTAGTTCAACAACCAGGACCAGTCAACACCAAGTAGTCGTGGCGGCTACCAACGTGGTGGTCAACGAGGAGGCAGCTTTGGTGCTCGTGGAGGTGGGCAACGGGGAGGCTCCTATGGACGCGGTGCACCACAGGGTCCACCCTCATTCGTAGTTCCGTTCTGTACCTTTGAGCATCCCTGCGAAAACCAAATTCTGCTGAAAGCAACAGATATGTCACGAGTACCCAAATTCAACCGAGGCATTTATCTATAGTCGAAGGCGAAGGTAGGTTCTATCGATGAAATTCTCGGGCCCATCGATAACTACTACTTCAGCGCAAGACTCGAAGAAGGAGTCACCGGCCGTAGCTTCAAGAAAGGGCAAGTATTGTACATGAACCCTGAGGACTTGCTGCCAATGGAAAGGTTTTTACCGAAGCCGAAAGTGCCTGGCCAAAAGGGCTCAGGAGCTGGCCCTCGAGGTGGAGGAAGGGGTGGCCCACGAGGAGGGAGCTTCAGGGGTGCACCTCGTGGAGGAGGATTCCAGCGAGGAGGACCACGAGGTGGAGGATTTCAAAGAGGAGGACCTCGAGGAGGAGGATTCCGCGGTCGTGGCGGTCCTCGTTGATGTTAAGTACCAAAAGCATCGATATCATTCTTACTTCGATAGACAGATCACTCCCGCCTTGTTCTTTCGCTCCAAAATTCAATCGCGTTTTCTAAGAATGCTTCAAAGGCGTCGTTTTCTTTTGGTTCCTGGAGAATAGCCAATATCGTGCATTTTTACTAGTTTGTGATGAATAATGAAGCAGGTGGACTTTGCCTAGATGATTTCAAAGACAAGGAAGAGGCTTTGCCTCCACCATAAAATAATGTTCCTTACCTGCAGGCAGCCTACAGTCGCTTTAGTTTCGGATAAAGACTAGAACTGGTTTGATGATCAAGAGCACCCAATAAGAACCATGATTCCCTAAATAACATGTTAAGCTGAGCTCCATGAACTTTAAAGATAACCTGTCTAATCTTTTCTTGAACCAAAGGATGGTAGGCTCTGAACCTTGCAATAAGTCGAGTTCGAGCTTGCACCTAAACAGAATTCTATAACCCATTCGTTACTGTTGTCTGATGTACTTCAGAACGTTGTCCTCTAATAACCAAACCGATTCGTTCTTCCTCTGGAGCAAGTACTAGCAGTGGAGGAATCGTGCTTAAATCTTACTCTTGAATAGTTGTGTTGTAACCTTCCTTGGCGCGATTTTTCGGTAGCATGACTTTAATTACAATAATATGGCTGAGCTTAACCACTGTCATCAGCCTTTAATCGATTACGAATTATATTGCTCACGGAGAACCAGTTGATAAAGTAGGGATAGATGTCCTACTGAGATTTCTGTTTGTCGTGCTCTGCATGAGCCCTCCTCAAGAAGAATTTTGTCTTCTCCTCTTACTCTACAGACCAACCGGCAGGCTCAGTCTTCAGAGGTTCTGGGTTTATAAATATAAAGATCAATGTAGCCCAACGAGACCTCGGACTTAAGCCTGGAAGTGTCTACAAACATCGAGAAGCACTACTTCCATGAACTCAACGCAAACAGAGTCAAGCGCTAGCTCCGGTAACTGTACAGCTTCTAGCAAGAAGGACTGCAGCTCGAGAATGCTTACTACACCTCAGTCGCACTTGTCATACCGGTATGCGAGTACTTATGCTCAGCTTCGCTGCCGTACCCCCGGGCTGCCAATGCACTTCCAGCTTCGACTGGACTTCGCCTTCCCGTTTAGCCATCCACAATTGATGCTCAGCGAACCCAACGCCCTGGCTGGATAAGGTCGCGATTTGCTTTCGTTGCTCATGCCAGTTGACCAGAAGTGGGAGTCCTCCATGAGTCTCATCGAATTCCTGCCGAAACTGCCCGAGTTAGTTCGCCGTATTCAACAAAACAAGTCTGAACTGATGGGCCAATACCACGAATTCGAGTGCTATGGCGTGGATGAACTCAAACAGTATGGACTCACGTTCTTTAAGGTAGTAGAGAAACACCGGCGACTGCTCGTAACTCACAAAGTGGATAAGTAACACAGTTGCTAATTCAGGCTGCTTGTCTTTGGAAAGTTCGTCGTACTCAAGTTCGCGCACCACGAGAACAACCTCAAGCTGGAGTTCTGGTAGCCCATCCGCAACATCCGCCACGTCTTTTCAGATTTCGAGAAGAACTAGATATCGATCGTCTACTGCAACAACAACAAGGACAGGACTATGAAGCTCCTGGACGTGCAGGATATCGAGGAAGTGTTACTCAGGCTCAATCCCATCCAAATGCTCGAAAGGCGTATTGAGCAGTCGCAGACAGTCGATGAGGCTCTGCTAAACGACTACGCAAACCTCATTGCCTTGATCTCGGCGAGCGAAGATTCAGAAGGCAAGCTAGCTGGGCTCGTCAAGAAGATGAGTGAGGCCTCGGCTAAGCTGTATCAGCCGCTCTAAAAGTGACACTACCTGTTATAATCTAACGTTGAGACATGCGGGAAGAACAAACCGAAGACGTGCTGACCAACCTGATGTTCAAGAGCAAGGCCGAGTTCGAGGAGAACAAGATTGTACTGACGAGCGATTGCAAGCTGAACTACAACAAGGTGTTGGATAACCCAAAGAGCCAATAATACACTTACGTGGACGCCCTCGCCAACCTGGAGGAGCTGAATGAGCTGCTGCGCAAGCGTATTACTGAGAAGAACAAGCACTATAACTACTTCTTGGATGATTCTGAGGACCCCCATAGCAGTAAACCCATAAGTCGCCAGGAGTACGAAAAGTACTGCGGGTTCCTGAACACCGGTATCTTCGCATACACAACACGCAACACTTGGACAAAAGGCAAGGAATTCTTTTTTGTCGAGAAGGGATGCCTCATGAAGATCACTCATTTCTACGATGACCTCATCTACGCAGATGTGCAGCATCATGACAGGACAGGTCTGATGAAGCTCGAGTAGCTCCGGGTAGTGATGCCTGATCATTGACTGCTATTATACTTATGAGTTCAGTCAGCGATATCAAAAAGCGTGCTGACGAACTAGCAGCCATCTCTGCGAAGATCAAATCGCTATCCAAGGAGTCAAAACTCGATGAGATCAACCAGACAATCACGTAGAGCCAACGGCAGCTACCAGCAGTTCAGGAGACACCAGTGCAACGTTCCATTAATCACATATCTGTCATGCTGATAGAACCATCGGAAGTCAGTATTGGTTCGCTCACGAAAACGCGCTCCCGGTATGGTAATGCCCAGCAGAAACAGGACGAATCGACTGTGAAATAACTCATTGACCTACGGCAACACAATCTTACGTTGTAGGAGGAAGTGAAGAAACTCAAATCCGAACTGGAGACCACGCAACGACGATTACAAAGGGCATAGGAGAGCAGGGAGTAAGCAGTCACTGACATGCAGCGAATGGAGGAGGAACTGGCTCAACGGCGGGCCATCGATCGCAAGCCTTACTTCGAGATCTCCGACGAACTGTTTGTGCATATTAGCCGACTTCCGGTCAGTTCGGACCGACTGAACTTCCTGAAGTACGTGCAGTACAAAGTGAGTTTAAAGGAGGATTTGATGATCCTTCGCAACGAATAGGGAAGAAAGGAGTTCGTACTAGACAACATTGTCAAGGTCTTGTACTACGATGAAGCAATGAGCATCCACGTCAACACGACCGGAGCTATTAAGGACTATTTCTTCATTAAATTCGATACTCCAAAGCAGATGAAGAAGTGGGATAGGGCTATCTACATGAACCGTAAGCTGTCCATGTGTCTCGACCGGCAGCGACTCTTCGAGAACGAGTTTCCAGAAGAAAACAAGAACAGTCGTTTCTACAGAGAATCATCAATTACGGAACGTACGAACGAAGATGAGCCTTCCCTCGATGAACGACTTTCGTTATCGAAGGAGCCTCCTGGATTAATGCGCATTGAATAAACAGAGAGTCCTTTACAATCGAAGATTTACATTCAATAGGCCTCTCCAACAAGCAGTGGAGTTGAGCTGCCACCCACACCACCAACTCCCGAAGCAGCTATTAAACCTACATCCGGAGCACCATTTAGCGGTATCTCTTCTACAGCTGAAACTCCCTATATTCGCTATGCCGACTCCTACATTGTCACTACCGTTAGTCCAACAGCTGCCAGTACTCTCCAACCAGAATCTGTTAAATAGTCTGAAGTTATAGCCCCACCACTTCAGACAACAACTGCTCTTCTTGGAAGTGGTAAGCCTGAGCCAATTCGTTCAGATATAACAACTTCAACGCAGTAAAGTTCTAGCTCGCAATTAGTTCTTCAATCACTGGCAAAGCCTTCGGAGGAACGTCCGCGTTCCTCCACAATGCAACGCAAGCAGGCCATGTAAAACCTAAAGAAGGGCTACGTAATGACGAAGTACGCCAAACGAGGGATAAAACCTCACAAGAAATTCGTGTACGTTGTGCCCGAGTCCATGCAATTGGTATGGGAGGATATCGAAACCCACAAGAAAAACCAGATCAATCTGAAGGACATCCGTGGCTTCAGCCAGAAGTATGGCGATGGAATGAGCTCTAAAAAGAAGGAACTATAAATCGAGCAGTGCGTGGTGATAGAGTCTCATGATCGATTACTGGAGCTCTCTAGCGACAGCCGTGAGAAGATGGACCACTTCCTCAACGACCTGGACTGTTTGTTGCGTGCTGGTGTGTGATGTTGATTGATATTAATTGTTATGAGCAGCACACCCCTGGTGTTCAAGTTTGAGAAGGTTGCTGAGAACATGTTCAAGCAGTCTGTCAAGACATTTGAACTCAAGGATCTCATAAAGCATCGGCACATCCGCTAGCGTAACTTGCTCGAAGTACTCTCGAGATTCCCTGGAGGTGGACAGGGCTTCAAAGTTTACCGAAAGACCTGGCCGAAAGGGATGCACTATAATGTCTCCCACGTCAACTACAAGGTACATTGTAGCTAACCCAGTCTTCGCGCTTCGGTAACGTCTTCGGAGTGCTGTTCAATAAGAACAAACAGCAGGATCTCTATCCAAAACGAGTCAGAGGTGCCAACAAGAGAGGAGTATGGATACATGAATTCAACTCTACCAAGGACGTGGTACTCGACAACGGGTTGATCTACACAGCCGATGAAATCAGAAAGGTAGTGGAAGCCTATCGCGCTCCTTACATCAGCTCACTGACTCAGAAGACAACGGAAGAGGGAGCTGAACCAGAACCTGCTGCTGAAGAGGCACCGAAATGATGTGATTACTGTATAATAACAGTCTTGGATATCGAGAGGATATGTAAACCGAATCGCCTAAGCCACAACGAAAGTGGTGGAAGGTACCGTTGCTCTACATCAGGTAGTTCGGAATACTCGCGATCGTTCTGTTCTTTGGCTACAGTCTGTTGTTCCATACAGACATAGTTCTTCCGAACCAAGTCGAATCCAATGCTGTCACCTAACCGGATCAAGCACCAACATAGGGAAGTCAAGAGTCAAATCCAAAGTCGGCAAGGATACCGAAAAGTTCGAAGAAAACCAAGAAGGATGAGCCTGCAAAGAATGACGAAACTCCGAAGTCGAAGCCGTTGACGCAACCAGAAAATGTCAACGAAGAGGTTCCAGAGAAAGAACCCGAAGTAGTGGCTGAAAAGAGCACAGGCTCCACCCCCAAGCCCAAAGCCTGCCTCTTTGGAAGCCGATCGGGTCGACGCTTAACTGCTCGAAACATCGAAAGTTGTTCGAATCGGGAGCTGTGACATGATCTACTTATAAATCCGATCGCTATAATGACGGATGCTGAAGCCGATCAAGCTGAGTTCCTAGACTGCACACAGTTCTACGAGGTGGTGATAGGCATTGGCTTCTTTGCCGTAGTAGCAGCTCAATTTCTTATGCTGCGGTATGAATTATGGCGCCACGTCGAGAAGAAGGCTACTGAAGAGTAGCAGTAGTACCAAGAGTGGCTGCTAAATAAAACGCAGCAAGCAGACAGATCAAGCCAGCAACCTCAGATGAACGAGGTGTAGAGGTAAATCAGCGAGATAGAGAGAAAAGGAGATAACAGCAGACCAACTGACTCAACAACACCCTAACCCGAGGCAGTCAACGTACCGAAATTGTTACTCAGCTGCTGTTGGCCCCGAACGATGAGCAGAAGCGTTATCTGTCCCTGCATATGCAGGTTAGTGAAATCTTTGGCGAGCATCTCCCACTTATCTTCTGTACGTTAGTACTGGGTGCACTAACCGGTAGCACCCTGGTGTTTTCACTGGCTATGTTCTTCTGCTTTCTTTTCTGCTCAACGCTGTTCAACTATATGCGACTGTACCACCGACTAAAACGAAAATACCGGAGCAACGACTTCCAACCATACGTGGAGCTGCTATCCAGCTGCTTCGTTCTAGCACTCTACATCAGCTACTTCATACGCAGCCAGTTCTTCTTAGCTTGATAGTGCAGCAAATGTCATATTTCACCGATAGCGTTGTTGCCCTCGCATTCTCATCATCTCAGATAGCTTCAGCTGGGTCAACGATTTCTGGCTTTGAACTGGACGTAGCTTGTGCTGTGCTGTGCTGCTTTCCTCGTCAAATGTTTAGTGCAGTCTTGCAGGCGTCGGATGTGTCAGCTACACGCACTTAAAAATATGTCTTTCTCGCTCCTTGGCGAGGTTGATATTGGTGATGTCGGCAGGAGGAGTGACAACTATCCTTGGTTATTGCTGAGATCTATCTTACAGAATTTATTTGACAATTGGCAAGGCTGGTGCTGCTGCAGCATTCTGCCGGGCCTAGAATAGCTACTTCTGAAGACGGTCTCTGACTTGGTTTGCCTCGACTCTCTGAGCATCAAACCTTGATTGCATTTCGCGCAAGTCCCGTGCCTGAGTCATCTATCGTTGTCTCATTTCTTCCACAATCCTTTATAGTCTTCTG
>ERZ724508.1551-NODE-1551-length-13384-cov-5.764198_pt1 | contig 13384 bp, 20 predicted proteins | sample MGYA00376041_ERZ724508 | MGnify/ENA primary metagenome ERZ724508 (study PRJEB28724, sample SAMN07190887) | wastewater metagenome | isolation source: effluent of sewage treatment plant in Hong Hong | place: USA: Christiansburg, Virginia | collected 2016-03-01 ...
CAACAATCTGTTCGACAGCCATGCAGTTGACCACCCTCGCCACGACGACTAGGAGTAAGAACCAGCCGCGTATCAAGAGGAAGAGTCACGAACCAGCGAGGCTCAACACCCCCGATCGAGTCTCCCGGACGACAAGCAACAGATAAATGATCGCGTGCAACGTGCCTTAGAGAAGAGTCAAGCAATGTTGAACTACTTCTATGCGAACAATCCGCAGAGGGACACTGCCTGACCGTGCTAAATTTTATCTATATGAACTGTTTCGCAGCTGGTAGCGAAGACGAGCAAAGACTGGAAATGCTACCAATGGAGGACCACCTGAGGGTTCGAGTTAAACAGACAGAGATGACAGCAAGCGAAATGGAGGAGCTCCACCGGCGTAGGTTCATTGACAAGGAATTTCTACCAACCAACGCGAATGCTGGGATTCAGTAATCGGAGTTGGTGGAATGGCTGCCTTTGTCCACGCTTGTGAAGGCTAATGGCTACTAGCAACCTTGCTATTCAGTGATGACAGCTGACCTGCACTCTCCCGACAACGGCCACCATAATCCAAATATCAAGGATGCTGTATACTTCATGAGTTTTGTCAAGTCGTCATGTCTGCAGGAACTCATGAACAAACCTTACGATTCTCAGGGCGCATACAGCTTCAACATGTTCCAGAACGGGTTTGTTGTGAGAACTCTTGTAGATGAATTGGTGCCGTGCATCAATGGGTACCCAGTTTACACTCCTCCGTACCAGTAGCGGATGTACCCAGGTCTCATAGAGAAGACTCTCGCAAAGATCAGTGGTGGTTACCCATACATTCCGAGAAAGGTACCTTAGATTATGGAAATGCTCACCTTTTTTCCAAGAAGAAGATGGTCAGTCCCACGACAGGAGAATCAATAAGCTTTTGTTCAAGAGTTTTTCAATAGTCTGACTAAGCACAATGTCGTGTTGTTTCGAAGTAAGGACACTGAAAAGTTGAGTGTTTATGGATTGGAGCGGAATGTGTACTACTTAATAAACAGTCTCACCAAGACAATTTTGGATAGGGAAGTGGTGCTCTGCTAGATCATCCAGCCAAAGACACGGAAGGCTGATTGGTCGGGACGCTACAGCAACAGCGACTCCATTTGGAGGAGATTTAAACAGCTTCCTCACACTCCCAAAGGTACCATGATGTGTAGTGAGGACTTATTCAAAGTAGCTGATGAGTTCGTTGTACTACACAATACTTCGAACATGAACATAAACTGGGTAGAAGCAGTGCAGAGTTACTCCAACCATGCAACCTACTTTGAACTGGAAGTGGTTGCGACCAGCTCGGAGGTAGTGTTGTACACTTCTCTTGCACATGGTCCATGCCGAAGTTCCATTATCCTTGCAGAAATAACGAATGGCGCTTATAGCTATGTGAAGGGCAACATGGAATAGTGGAGTCTCACCAATTGCCTTTCAGTGACTCTCCAACCCGGTCGCTACCTGCTGTTCGTAAAGACTGAATGGCAGAATGCTCAGAAGGTAGGCAGCTTCAATCTCTTCTACGGCTTTACAGAGCAGCTTGTAGTGAGGAGATCCAGCAAGCAACACCACTAAGATTTCTTATCACTTCTTTTTACAGAGCATGCCCTTAAACAAAACTCGCACTACCTACAGCTAATCCGACGACACCCTCTCGTCTTCGTCTCCCTGCGACTCATGTACGAAGAGACTGGATACGCCTATCTAAAAATATACGTTGCGCCGGACGCCACCAACTCCCTGATGGTGGAGTTCAACAGTGAGTAACATTGTTGTTAACCAAGGAAGTTCAGATAGAAGGGCTTCCTACTTAAGAAGCCGTACAATGTGCTGAAGGGTTCTCAATCAATTGTCCTGGCACCTGGTGACAGCACAATAATTTTGTGCAAAGTGGTATGCAACAGTCCACACGAAAAGATGCTGTTCCCACCCGATTCACTGCGTATCTACGAACTTTGAGAATCAGTCTAGTCGGGTGGTTTCACTTGCTACTTTTTGTTTGCTACGATCAATGCTCATCTCCGCTAGGCAGAATCTGAACTGGTTCATCAGCCGGGCGCATTCCTTAAGTCGACGCTTCTTGCCATCAGCATTCTCAAGACAGTTCTTATACTACATCAGGTAGTTGTCGCAGTTTAGCGAGCTCACTGTTTTGAAGGCTAGTTCCTCAGAGCCCTCATTAAAGGACATTTTAGTATAATACAGCAAGAACAGTCACACTTTGGGGCGTTTGCGAACAGTCTCTTCGATGGATGTGCCGCTTTACTCCTTCAGCTGCTCGCTGGATTCATTGATGAGATATAATGGGTGTAGAAGAAACCGAATTATCTGGCGCCACCCCAGGTTTTTGGCGAGTTCGCCAGTGAGATACTGGATACGGTCGCCTTCATCCTTAATCTGCTCTTTGATGTCGCGGAGATTCTTGAGGATGCTGTATGCCGATTATACACTACTTGAGAATTTCAATGCGGCGCTGCTGCAAAAGACTTGCTGCCCGATCGTAGCTGTTGCTGTTGTTACTGCCCAGCACATCGAAGAGTCCGGCACCAAATTCTGATTAGGTGTTGCCAAGTACCTGCGAGGTTTGCATCCCAGAAGGTAAGCAAGCGATGGTCTAGGAGCATCCTGGCTAGGCCGTCGAACTGGCCATTAAGCAGCTCAGTCTTATTCCTTCCGTTGATGTCAAACTTATACTGCGATAAGCGGGTAGCATACCAGGTAAGTTTCGAGTAACATTTGCGAGCTTTCATCAGCTTGTGACTTTAAGAGCTCAGCTGCGAGCTTTTTTTCAAGTTCTAGCTTTCCCGTAACGAATTTCATTCGCTCAATGAAGCAAAAGAAGTACCTCGGAATCGACATCAGCCAGTACTTTGCAGACAAAATTGTAGTCAGTTCGGATCAGCTACTTGCTTGATTCAATTTCCTTGCGGAGATCTTCAACCTTCTTTTCCAGCAAATGGATGTAGATCTTCTTACGTTCACGACACTCCTTTGCAGACTTACGATTGCGCTTCAAAACCTGGTCCTTGCCAGGCTCCTCCTCATTGTTTGGTTACCGTGATGGGCGGTTCAGGTCTTCTATTTTACTCTGGTAACTGCTTCGAGACACTTATCGCTTGATAATCTTTTCACCCGGTCTCACAACATCGTCGTAGGAATCCTCTGAGTCGGAGTAGCTCTCTTGATCAACATTGTTTGCGCTTTCAGGGTGGTCGTTGGGACTGTCGTTGTGGAATAGAGGATCTTCGAAGGGGCGGCCACGACTCGCCATAATTCCTTTTAGCTTTATTACTACATGACAAGCCTCGATTGCCAGCTTTCGGAGGAACGAAGGTTAAAGGTGGACTCTTCGTTTGTGAGGGGGCTTACAGTATACAACGACCCCAAGACAAACTGCGATAAAAGTATGAAAGCAAACAACTGTAGTTGTGCTATGCGGAGATGGCAAGAGAGTGTTTGTTTACGACATTATCAGCCCACAAGAGTGCAAGGAGGACTTCAAATCTCCCGAGCAGGATAGACAAGTTACTGCAACCACCACCAGTACAGTTTTGGGGTAACCTGTAGGTGACGATTTGATATTCTTTGCTGTCGGATCGGAAGTGAAAGCTATCAGCAACAAGGGCAAGGAAGTGTATTCGTTTGACACATTTCTAGCAGAGACAGTGAGGATGGTCAGGGTGCACGGTTTTAAAATGTGGGTCATTGGGGTAACCTTACATCCCATGTTTAGGAATCGTTGCTGAATGAGTTTGAAATGGGCGAGCCAGCACTGATAAACAAGAAAAGTAGAAGGGTCAGTAGCGGCACTCAGAAGACACGAGAAAGCAGCTACTACCTTTCGGAGGATAAGATTAACGACGCGTTCATATTTCGGTAACAAGCTGAGGGCTTTTGTGTGATTCTGCGGGAAAATTGCCAGCTTCAACTGATCGATAAGGGGTAGGTACGATGCTTTCTCAAGACGGAAAGTGCGCCATTATGTTGCGGTGATTGGCAACCGAAGGAGGCGAGTGATGGGCAACAAACCAACCTAATTGGATTGTCGTCTGGCAACCTGCTTATCGTCGAAACTAGCGTCAACAGCAACAATAAACGAGCTTTTAAGAAGCTCACGTAGATTGTTGCACCTGGCAATAAGATAGTCTCAGTGCTTGAAATTTCGAAAGGAATACTTCTATGCCGTTCGAACCAATTGGAAGTTTGGTCGCGAAACGAAGAGGCAGGCTTCGAGTTACGTTGGCAGAAACCGAGCTAGGATGCTGTGGTGTAGTGTGTTGGGCTTCGTTCATCCGACACAATTCTGTACTGCACCTATTCGGGCAAGCTGTTGTGCCTTGACGTTGTTGATAGCAACCTTCGAATAAAGAGGCCCCGCGAATCAACGAAGGAGAAGCAATAGGATCTCCGACCAGTTGTCGATGGTCTACACAAATTAATACAGACACTCGAAGCTGAACGCGAAAGACTAAAGGCAGCTTTAGTAGCGAAGACTGGTCCGAAGATGCAGAAATACAGGCTGAACCACTCTGTGTCCCTCAACCCATCTCTACAAAGCTACAAGTTGGAGCTGAGCTGCTCACTCCCGATCATTCGTGTTGTGTTCGATGGCAATATCCGTCTCAAGACTGACCTCTCTGTAACTACATTCCAGGATAAGCCGAAAGACCCCAAACAACCTGCCCAGACAAAATACATAGTAAGCTTTGAAAGTGGGGAGCTGAACCCAAGCTTCGAGTACGTTGTGAGTGAGAGCAGCGAAAATGGCCAACTGGGCTGTTACTTGCATTTACAAGGAGAGCGGGAAATAGTTGTGCTAGTGCCTTTGGAGGTCAAGTGTCTAGCCTTGCATATCAAAACGGACAACAAGCTACCCAGCAATTTCAGTAAAGAGTTTGTTACAATAGAAAACAGAAAGGACCTGAACAGACTTCTGATAGGCGGGAGATTCACCAAGATAGAGATGAATTCCTGGTTGGGCAGTATATTTGATGTGCCGAAGAGCTTAGCAGAAGGAGATAAGGTGGTGATGGTGCATGAATCGGTGGCAACTCGCCAGAAGGTACTCACCGAGTTCAGTGAGGATGAAGCTATTATCACATCGGAGAACCTCACACCGCTGGTTCTCATTAGGAAGGCATTCGCAAAGAAATCAAAGGAGAGGGAGACAGCTGTTAAACTTAAGCTTGAGCCAAACCCTCTAGCAGTTGAGGCGACGCTGAAAGCCCTGGAACCGAAGCTATTGGAGTACGAAAAGGTAACTCATAGGAAGAGCTTAGATTGAAAAGCAGTTTAAGCTGCTGCCCGGACTCTTGGAGATTTCATCGCAAGAATCGGAAGCAGTGGGCGAACGGTTCCGTGATGTGGTGCAACATCAGCAATCCATTCGATAATCGGAAGAGCGTAACCGAGGCTTCTACTCCGAGCTGAAGAGCAACATCATGGAGCTGTATAGCAGCTACCAGGTAGCGAAGGAGCAGGAGGTGAATGACTTTCAACGAGAAAACCTTTCCAAAAAGCTCAGTAGTTTCAAGCTTCAAGAGGTACTGCAGATCATCACGGGTTGATAGCACAGTTGTCTATTTAAAACTTCCAATGAACTTCCCACCGCAGTAAATGCCCAGCGACTTCGACATGAAGGAGATGATGAGGGGAATGACCGACGCGCAACTACTCGAACTCATCAAGAGTAGTCCTGAGGTCTATCGCTAATAATTCAGCTTACCAAGGAATACGATAAGTTGGTCAAGCAGCAAGTCGGCTCCAAACGTACTAACAAGCCTTTGACCAGCAGGTAGTACGAAGAGCTATCGGGCAAGATCGATGAGTACCTGGATAGCGAGGGAGGAGTGAACATTGAGCCATCGCCTGGCATTGTGATTAAAGCATTCGAGCATGAAACAGGAGAGAAGGTGTTCATCAATGTGGTGCAGCACCCAGTGGTTGACCCAATCGAACAGAAGTTGCTGGTGGACTATGAGAACCAACCGGGTCTACGCATCCCTATGAGTGTTGGGCGGGTGAAGTAGGACCATGACAAAAGTAGCTGCATAAGTAATGTAGAGGGAGATATCTGTAAGGTCGTCGACGCAGTCATGAACCCACAGGTCGTTCAGGCTGTCAAAGCTGATATTGGCCTTCTCTAGTTTCTGGCGCAGATTCTCATAAACTACCTGTTCGAAAAGCACAAAATCAAACTGAGTGACGGCTATAAGGTGATGAAATAGCTGACCTACAAGGGCACCACTGTATAGTTCCATCGCGTGAAAGGTAAGAAAGCACCAAAGATCGAGCAGGTGGCCTAGACCATCAGCCCTGAAATTCCACAGGAGCAGAAGGATCTGGAATAGGAAAACTTTAGGATGCTGTACAACAATCAGAAGAAGACTCTGCTGTTGCCAGAGTTCAAGGTATATACATCACTCGACAAGCTTGAGGAGTATGATCTAGAGTGCAAAAATCCAAAGCTGCTGGTGGTCGAATTTCAGCTACCCTACCTTGTCGATTCCAAAGGTATATTGCTTGAAGTCAACGAGGAGATGTTTTACCTTAGGCACCCCAACTTCTATGAAGTGTGGCTGCAACTACCACTTAAGGTCGGGAAATTCAAGGCCAAGTTTATCAAAAAGAGGAGAGTGCTCAAGGTACTCATGGAAGCCCAACCAGAACCCGAAACCATTGACACTCCAACCGACCGTCAGCAACCCTTAGTTACCCTTTCGTCAGACCTTCTCGATGATATACTGTGATTCAGTGTATAATTGCATTTGTTCATTCGGTGGATGCTTGCAAATATTTCGCGAAGGTGGTTCTCCAGAGCCAACCGGCTGATTCAAAACAGGCATGTTGTCAGGGACTTTACACCTTATCCACCGGTGGAGAAGCGCGTTGAACCCGTCGCAGAACAAAATGATGTCAACATTCGAAGGCTTGAGCTTACACCCCACCAACAGTGGCTAATCAGCAGCAAGGCAATGGAACGTCCTTTCACCGGACACCTTTGGTCTGAAAAGGAAATGGGTTACTACAACTGTTCAGTATGCAATACCAGAGTCTTCTCATGGGATCATAAGTACTTCCCGTCAACCGGTGTTGCCTCGTTCTGGGCGCATGTTCCCGGCAAGATACGGAAGGTCGATGAATAGGTTTAGTTGGAGGACGTAAACTATACCCGATAGAGCAAAGGACAGATTCGCCATCAACGTGTTGAATGCAAGACTTGCGGATCGCACCTCGGTGCTGTATTCTTTGACGGTCCAGCACCCACCCACCTGCGTTACTCAATCAACAGCGCAACTATAGAGTTCAAGAAAGTCGGCGAGTTTCCAGACCCAAACATCGCGAAGAAGGCGGCGCGGTTATAAGCAGAATCTAAGAAGTTCGTTCCGATCAAATGACAGCCCTGCCAGATAAATAATATTTTGAAAGTATCAAGGAATGATAGCTGCTGCTGCCAAGTCACCAAAAAGCGCAGAGGCAGAGAAAGTAGGTAGGATCATGAACGACGCTTTCAAGCGCCTGGATGCCGATCGATCAGGCTTCCTCGAGAAGCACGAACTCGAAGATGTGCTAAAGAAGATCACAAAGGGTCTCGGCAAGGAAGAACCGAGCAACGAAGACTTCGATTTCATAATGAAGGAGCTCGACGTCAACGGCGATGGAAAGCTATCGAAGGATGAGTTCAAGGAGCTAATAGAAGTGGTCATGCAGATTATCAGTGAAGAGAATGCACCACAGGAAAAGTCGAAGAAGGGTGCTTCGTAGAATGCTTCGGCAATAGTCGAGCCTGCTCAATGATATAATGAAATATCGTCATTTTCGCTTGTTGCTGGCGTTCAGGTCACGGAGCACAACCACTTCGTTGGTGGCTCGGTTGAACTACCAACCACCAAAGATCAGGATATGCGGGCCAATGGAGGTTGCTGTGTGACCGTACCTGCTCAATGGGGGCTGACCTTCGAATTTGCCTTTCTCCCAAACCAGTTAGTTCTCTGTGTTGAGAACTACGAAGTAGTCAATATCTGCTGGTGGAATGAAGTTTTGTTAGCCACGGGCACCCGAGTTGACGCTCCACCCACCGAAGAAGATGATGTCAGGTCCACTGATGTTCGCAGTATGGCCGTATCGAGGGAGAGGAGGAGTTCCACTTACTCGAATTCTCGCCCAGAGGAACTTTTCAGTGTCAAGGATTCGAATATCGTTGAGATAGCAGCTCCTTAAAGATGTTCCTTGTCGGAAATCTGCACTTCGTTGCTTGTCTTCGTTGAACTGGAAACCTCCTTGGATAATTAGGTTGCTCCCAACTTGGATTGCTGTGTGGCCTTGTCGAGGTGACGGCGCTGGACCATCACATTTAGGTTGAGTCCAAGCCATAACCTCCAAATCGAGTATGTACAGATCGTTGAAATAGTCCTTACCGTTCCATCCTCCGAAAATGAGCATTTTAGTTCCATTAACAAGAGAAGCCGAGTGACCAAATCTAGCGGAAGGCGAGCCAATTCCCTCTGGTCCTTGAAGCCATGTCATTGTCACAGGATCGAGTGCGTGAAGATCTCTAAAAACTTGGTTCTTATCGCCTTTTCCTCCGAAGATAATGATCTTAGAGCCTGCTAAAACTGCACTGTGGGCGTATCTTGGGGCTGGTGGAGTTCCCGAAGTCTTGGGTTTCTATGTTATATGAGTCTGTACGTTGAATTTGTTTGCATTCACATCGAGAACATAGGTATCGTTCAGGTAGGTGTACCCTTCCTGCTTTCCAGAATAGTAGTGTCCACCAAAAATGATGATGGAGGTACCGCTCAGTGTTGCTGAATGACCTCCTCTTGGGCATGGGTTAACTCCTTCAATGACTGGGTAAGCCCATTGCCATCTGCGTGGTTCGAATTCCCGATCTATGTCTTCGTAGTCTAAATGGATTCCAAGATGTACGCTATGATTTCTCACTTTGGTTGCTCTCCGACTGATTCCTATGATGCTCTGACTCTCCTCTTCCTGACTTATCTTGGTGTGATCCGTTAGAAATGCCATCATTGTGAGACGACTATTCTTGATCATCGTAATCATCTTCCTCATCCATCAAATCGTCTTCTTCGCCCTCGTCACCTTCATCATTATAGGCACCCTCATCAAAGTCATCTTCCTCTGGTCTGCGCATTGGGTGGTTATATTTTTTAAAATAGGACAGGAGATGTCATCGTCGACTTCGAATTCCTTGAGGTTCAGTCCCTCTGATGGCATATAAGAATTAATCCGACTTCAATCGCAACATTTAGATCAGAAAGATCTTCTTGATGTCCAATACTAAATTTAAGAATATTTGACAGAGGTCATGACGGACCAACAGTCCCGAGAGCCACTTCTCGAAAAAGAGAAAGAACCTCCCTTGCCGGCTTCACCTGACAAAGAAATCATTGACAAAGACAACAAGGAGTAGCCCAAACCCATCACCTTTACACAAATGTTTCGCTTCGCTGATACCACCGACTTTACGTATATGTGGTTTGGGTCGGTAGCTGCTCTTGCCGCTGGAGCAGTCATGCCCTTCTTCTCTTTCATCTTTGGAGATGTGGCTCTGATATACGTCAAACCTGATCCGATCGGTGAAAGCCTCAAAATTGCCATCAAGTTTTGGTTGCTCGCCGCTGCAGCCTGGGTGCTAAGTACAACATGCCGTTACTGTAGACTTTGTCTCTATCTACTGCTGGACAATGTCCGGGGAACGCCAATGCTTGCGTTACCGTCGCATCTATTACAAGCTGCTGTTGAGACAGGAAGTTTACTGGTACGATATTACCAATCCCAACTAGCTGGCGACTCGAATCACTACATAAATCACTGCTATTCAAGGCGCCATTGGCGAAAAAGTAGCAACACTATTGACAACTGGTGTTATGAGCACACTTGGATTCTTCCTGGCCTACTTCCGAAACTGGAGGCTTAGTCTTGTCTTAAGCGCAACCTTGCCGCTCCTGATGATGGCTGGAGTCCTCGTGATGAAATCCATGCAGAAGCTGGGCTAGAAGAACAGTAAGACATACTCAGATGCTGGTGCATCCGCGGAACAAGCCATCTCAGCCATTCGCACAATCAAATCGCTGGTGGGTGAAGACTATGAGATCAACAAATACACGAACCATCTACAAAAAACGCTGACAGATTCCAGGAAGTACACCTTCTTCATGTCAGTCTCCATCGGAATCATGATTATGGTATTCCTCGGTTGCTACGGACTTGGGTTTTGGTACGGGAAGATCATCATCCTCGACTACGGCAACACAGTTGCTGATGTGATCTCTACGTTCTTCTGCATCATTATGGGAGGGGCTTCAATCGGCCAAATTGCTCCATCCCTCAAGAATATTGCACTCGGCAAAGCAGCTCTCGCTAAGATGTTTGAACTCATTGATCGAGTGCCAACGTTAGTGGAACCAGAGAACGGATTAAAAGTGAGCCACATCAGCAACATTTCATTCAGGAAAGTGGAATTCGAGTATCCCAAAAACCCCGATGTCAAGGTCATCAAGGAGCTCGATATTGATATCCAGCCGAATAAGACAACAGCCATTGTCGGTGAGTCGGGTAGTGGCAAGAGCACCATTGTGCAGCTTGTCCAGCGCTTTTATGATCCAACAATTGGTGCAGTACTCATCAATGGCACCAACCTCAAAGAGCTTGACTTGGAGAGCTATCATAAACAAATTGGGTATGTGTCACAGGAACCCGTGATGTTTTCGATGAGCATCCGAGACAACCTGCTGTTCGCTCGGGAAGATGCGACATAAGATGAAATGGTGAAGGCACTTAAATAGGCTAACGCCTGGTAGTTCATACACAAGATGGAAAAGGGGTTGGATACTTTCCTTGGGGCAGGAGGTGCTCAGATTTCGGGTGGTCAGAAGCAACGAATAGCCATCGCTCGAGCCATCATCAAGAACCCCTCCATGTTCGTCTTCGATGAAGCTACTTCTGCTCTCGACAGAAAGAACGAAAAAGCAATTCAATAAACTTTAAACCTCCTTTCCAAGAACAGAACAACTCTGGTGATTGCTCATCGCCTCTCGACGATTCAGCAGGCTGACAGTATTATTGTCCTAAGCCACGGTAGAATTGTCGAGCAGGGCACACACGAAGAGCTGGTAGAAAAGCGATCTTACTACTATGATCTGATCAAAAATCAACTCCAAGCCGATCATGAAGCCGAATAGCAGCCCCAGGAGCTTTATGAACAAGAGGGAAAATTACAACACGAAGAGTCAGTTGTGGAGAAAAAGGCTGAGGAAGAATCTCCTGATGTTGACGAAGAAAAGAAGAAGCGAGAAGCAGCAGTATTTTCCAAGCTACTCGTGGAGAGTTCTGATAAAAAGTTCAATTTCGTGTTTGGTTCATTGTGTGCAATCATCAACGGCGTGACATTCCCGGCGTTCTCTTACATTCTGAGCAACCTAATGGGCATTATGAGTAAATTGGGAAGCGATCCTCGATATGCAGATCAGCAAGAACAGATCAAGAAGGACATCGACCTGTACTGTATAGCCTTTGGAGGTGTAGCATTGTTGGGTGGCCTCACTACATTCTGTTACCATTTCTCGTTCGGAATGGTTGGAGACTCGATTGTCTACCGTCTCCGTTTGAAGGCATTCTCAAAACTAATGAGAATGAGCGTGAAGTATTTCGACAAGGAGACCAACAACCCAGGTTCAGTGAGCACCAAACTCGCTCAAGACGCATATCTGATTCATAACATGACAACCGGAGTCATCAGCGTCATTATCTTGAATATCGCTACACTTGGTGCTGGGCTAACTTTGGCCTTCTACTACAACTGGAGACTATCGCTTGTGGTTCTTGGATTAGGGCCTTTCCTCGCAATCGCTGGAAGTCTCAACATGAAGCGAATGAAGCAGTTTGCCACTTAGGCCGATAAAGCCTATACAGAGGCAGGTAACCAAATCAGCGACACTGTCTGCAATGTCCGTACTGTAAAGTCCTTCGGTAACAATGCTGGGCTCATCCGAGCATTCAATAAGAAACTCGAAGTGCCATACAAGTTAGCAGTGAAGAAAGCATTTACAAGTGGTTTCTTCCAGGGACTTTCCCAAGGAATTACTCTCGTAGTCTATGGATTGGTATACTATTTGGCTGCCCTGCTCAGTGAGAAAGTTCATCACGAAGAGCCATAAACCATTTTCATCAGCATCTTCGCAATTGTATTCGCAGCTGTGGGTCTTGGAAACAACTCCAGCCTTATGCCTGATATGGCAAAGGCCAAGGTTGCTGGAGCCAACATCTACGAAATCATTGAGTCAGAGGACGAGCATCAGCTGGCTATTGCACAGGGAGGGGTCAGCAAGGATCCTATACAGGGAGCCATCGAGTTTAGGGATGTAAGCTTCAAGTACCCGTCACGTGAGAAGGAAGTGTTTAGAGGACTGTCATTCCAAGTGGCACTTGGGCAAAAGATTGGACTGGTTGGAAGCTCGGGATGCGGCAAATCGACTATTATGCAACTCATTCTACGGTTCTACGATATCGACAGCGGCTTAATACTGATCGATGGAAAGAGTATTAAAGACTATGACCTGTACCACCTCAGGGAAGCCTTTGGAATTGTCACTCAAGAGCCAGTGCTGTTCGCTGGAAGCATCAAGGAAAACATAAAGTACAAGCACACCGAAGCAACCCTAGAGCAGGTCAAGTAAGCAGCTACAATCGCAAACGCCACCAAGTTCATCGAGGAGTCCGAATAAGGTACTATTTTCAGCTATGTAGGCTACGATAGGGAAGTTGGTACGAAGGGCATACAAATCTCAGGCGGCCAGAAGCAAAGGATCGCAATCGCTCGGTGCGCTCTTCGCAAGCCCCAAGTCCTATTCTTTGACGAGGCAACATCGGCACTCGATGTCGAAACCGAGAAGGTGGTGTTCGAGAGTCTGAACAGACTGGCCACTGGAAAAACATCGATCTCGATAGCACACAGGCTGTCGACCATCACTGACGCTAACAAGATCATAGTATTCGACTCGGGGAAGATCGTGGAGGAAGGTACCTACGAGTCTCTCACGGAGAAGAAAGGTTACTTCTACAGGCTGGAACGAGGAAGGAACTGATGATAATTATCTGACATAAATATATAATAGAAATGAGTATAATCAATACCCGAACAAATCAGTGAATTGACTGGTCGGCGAACTGAACATTATTTAAATTTCTTCATATAAGAGCCCAGAACTCTCCAAACCGAGGATGCATAATGGATAAAATTCGAAGTCACTGCAGACTGAATCCTATGATATGAGCAATGGAAAGATGAAACAATACGGCAGGAGAATTGATCCAGTACAAGTGCACTCGAACCACGAGGAAGCATATAGTG
>ERZ724508.1552-NODE-1552-length-13375-cov-6.825526_pt1 | contig 13375 bp, 21 predicted proteins | sample MGYA00376041_ERZ724508 | MGnify/ENA primary metagenome ERZ724508 (study PRJEB28724, sample SAMN07190887) | wastewater metagenome | isolation source: effluent of sewage treatment plant in Hong Hong | place: USA: Christiansburg, Virginia | collected 2016-03-01 ...
TGTAGATATCTCCCGGTACAACCTACCGATCACAGCGACACGACTTTAGGAGATCACGACGTTCACGACAAATTGAACTTACGATAATAATTAGCATGCATCCAAAAGTCAAGTCGAACAGACCTCCACACTTCCAGACCACGAATGAAATCCTCCAAAAAACTCCCAGATAGCCACTTCACTACGTGCCAGAGTGGCGGCAAAAGCACCGGAATGATTGAATGCGCTGAATTTTTGATGTAGGATAACAAGCAACTGGAACTTGATTATTATTAAATGATAGAAACATTAATTGGCTCTCAAATGAAGGTCGCTGTATGTGTCAGCGGCGTTGGTACTCTATTACTGAGTTCCATGAGCAGATTTCCAGGTTCCTCTGGCTTCTTTCTCGAAGGCTCAAACCAGTACTGCCGCGAGTCTATCACGAAGTATCTCGTAGGACAACAGCCTGGCAAATTCTGTTCCAAGGAAACGGCAATACTGACAGCACATCGAGCATTCCTAAACGCACAGAGCCTGCTGTTCGATTCTGTAGGCAAGGACTACAAGAGATTGCCATAAGTGAACATGAAAAATGCATTGGGTATCTCAGTCAATGGTTCCCTGAGTTCAAACTACGAGAAGAAGGGTCGCATACAGTGCTTTATGGCTCTCAAGCAGTTCGATCGGGTCGATAGCTACCACTTGCTACTAAACGAGCCAAGAGGGAGACTTGCAGAGGAATAACTGTTTAGCAATGAGTGTATGGAACTCATCAGCCAATTCATAAAGGCCAAGAAGGAGCAACTTTCAGCCAAATAACGTCTCAACTGCTATAAGATTACGGACCCCTCGCTCAAGCTGGAGGCATGGTCTGAGGACATTGAGCCTCACAATTTCAAATCGATGGCACTGCCGAGCATGTTTGCCGAACCACCTTTGGAGCAATGCGCAATATTCTCAGGCTCATTCAACCCGTTTCATCGAGGACACCTCGAAATGTATAGGCTCAGCGAAAAGCATGAACTACTCCAGGGAAAACCTATTCTCCTCGAACTGACTCTCAAAAATGCAGATAAGGCAGCGGACATTGACATCCTTCCGCGTCTGAGAAGTATTGTCGACCTATTCGACGGTAAGTAACCAACTTTTGAACTTTCCAACCAAAGTTTTGAGCAAATCATGCAGGAGCTCAGCAAACGGAACATCTAGGTTCTATTGAGTCATTCAGGTAGGTTCATTGACAAGGGGTTAAAAAATGGGGTGTTTATCTTAGGAGCTGATACATTTTTGCGACTCACAGATCAGAAGTTCTATGGGAACGACCTCAAAGAAATGCGCAAAGCAATATGCAAGTTCACTGTTGACGATGTTTCCTTTCTGGTATTTCACCGCAAGGCTGAAGGACATGAGCTTCCGATCACACCAACCCAAGATCTACACTTCGAGGTCGTTGACAACTGGAGTAACCCGGTATCCTCAACGGAGATCCGGCAACATCACCACCATGAATGACTATGCTGTAGCTCTACAACAACATCACTTGTCAAAATGCTCCAGGCCATACTTGTCGGCGTAGGTCTTTAAGTGCTCCTCCAATTCCCTTTCCTGCTCGATCAGGTTCGGTGTCATCTTGTCGTACACGTCGGTGAAGAGATCCATGACCCGAGGTTTTTTGTACTCGCCACACTTACGTAGCATGTCGATAACCTCTTGTCGCACGTTCTTTCTAAAGGATTCGTCTTCCTTGTCAGTGGTTTCCTTCAGATTTTGCTTGCTGAGGTAGCTAGCCAGTCGCAGAATCGGATTATTCTGGCGAGCCCATACTTCCTTTTCAGATTCTGCTCGGTATAGGTTTGAGTTGTCGGAGGTTGAATGGTCTCCCAACCGATAGGTCATGAATTCAATGAAGAATGGCTCTTTGTGCTCAACAATGTGCTTTCGAGCAAACTTCACAGCCTCGTAGACAGCAATGGCATCATTACCGTCGACCTTCATTGATTGCATTCCATAACCGATAGCTCGTGGAGAAATACCGTCACTCTTGTACTGGTCTTCAGTGGGAGTCGATATAGCGTACTTGTTGTTGCGGCAGAGGAATAAAGTCTGACTTCGAAGGGTAGCAGCAAAATTCATTGCTGAGTGGAAATCTCCTTCAGAAGCTGCACCTTCACCAAAGAAGGTAGCAGCAACCCTATCTTCGTTGGATGTGCGGAATGCATAGCCTGCACCTGATGCCTGTGGGACCTGAGTTGCTATATAACCCATTCATTTACTCAGAGGTGATGACACCGTAATGATGTTTAACTTTGGAGACCCATAATGAACTGGCATTTGTCGACCCTTGGCCGCATCTCGAGAGTTTCCCATGCATTGGTTGATAATCTCTTCAAGGGTATAGCCACGCCACAGGAATGTACCTTGCTCACGGTACTGTGGGAAGATGTAATCACGATCCTCTAATGCTGCACCCACTCCAACGGTGGTTCCTGTCTCACCGAATGAAGTCATGTAGAATGAAATCTTGCCTGCATAAGCACATAGATACCCTGTCCCTTTGCCTTTAGTAAAATGGTGTCCATCTCTTCAGTGTAGATCATCGTGCGATAAATGCGGTTCAGCAGTTTGCTATCAACATCGGCCTTCTTTCCAACAAGCTCCCCCTGCAGATCGATAACGCGGTAGATAAGCTGTTTGGGCGATTTGTTGATTGGCTGTAGGGTGTTGGTGTAGTTAGTGGGATCCAGGAAGCTGTCCTTAGCGCCAGAGAAGTTCGCTCGGCGCAGCAGCCGCATAACTTGCATCATTTGATATAGGAATTACAGATAAGTACATCATACTGAGATCACTTGGTTTGAGGGATTTTCGGAAGGCGCGGCCGATCACCCGTCTCATCGAACTTCTTCAAGGACTGCTTTGTCTACACACGGTGGTTGCTTTCCTGCATGGCTTCGTTTTTGTTTTTGTAGCGCTCAACTTCGGATTCCCTCACCCGCACCATGGTCTGAACTGACTTGAGCATATCCTTGAGCAGCTTGTTCTCCTGCTCCAGCTACTTCAGTCGGGGGTCAACTTCTATATGGTTGGACTTTGAAAGGTTTTCCTTCGCTTTCCGCTTCTCCTCTTCTGCTTTTGCTTTATGCTTGAGAATAGACTCTTCTAATGAGATTGCGTTCTTCTTCATTGCAGTATTCTCCTCGACAAGCAAGGTGTTCTTGAGATTAACACTTTTCAGCATTTAGTTGGTCTCTCGGAGGCGGCTTTCGAGAAGCTTGGAGTGCGACTGGAGCTTGTCCAGTTGCTGCTGTAACTTCTCCAGTTGCTGTCTATGGTTTCTTTCGGCTTCCTCTTCTTGATGGTTCTTCTCAGTCTGGCTAAATTAGCTCAAGGTTGCTGGCTTCGGTGCTGCCTCCATCTGATGTCGTTGCTGCTAGAGCTATTCATTTCGCACATTCAAACGTGCGACTGCTGTCCTGAGTATCTCCACGTTCTTTTGCAGATCACTGTTACTGCCTTGTGAACGTTATAGTTGCTGCTTTAAAGCCTCTCGCTACTGTTGCAGGAAGGTCAGAGACTCTACCTGCTCCTGGTTCTTTTAGTTCTGTCTACTTACTGAAGCGTTGAGCTGCTGCAGTTGATCCTGAAGCTCTTTATTCTTGGCTGTGAGCGATGCGAGTTGTTCATTGCGCCCATCGGTATCCGACTTTGAGGGGATCAACCCCTTCATCTTCTCAATCTCCAACCGAAGATAGTTGTTGTCAAACTGAAGCCTGTCCGTAACAGTCTTGAAGTTATTGCGCTCAGCATCAATACCATCCTGCGTTTTCTTGATTCAGTCATTTGGGTACCTTCAACGCTGCTTCCTTCTGCCTTATCATTATCAGGTCGTTCTGGTTCTTCTCCAATAGTTGCTTGTTCTGTAGCTCCAGTGACTTGACCTGTTCGGTAAGCTCACTGAATTAGCGCCATGGGATACCTGATTTTGTTCTCCATTAGTAGAAAATATAACCCTGATGAAAACCAACCGACGGCTGGCTGGTACCATGGCTTTATAGTTGGCCTTATTATATTGAGCATGTTTGCGAATCGACTCACCTCCGATATGTACCCACAGGGCAAAAGGGTCTCCTTCGATTGTAAGAAGTGGTGGATTCAGACAAGAGAGCAGATCAACTTAAGATTGGCTGGGAGTTTTCTGCAGGCCCTACTCGGAGTAGAGATTAACCGACTCTACAGGTTGAGCAACCAAGAAAGAATGGAGAAGGTGAATATCGTAACACCGAGCCTGAAGAGCTGGACAAAGCGATGAACAGATACGATATGATGCGAGGACAATCCAGGTCCGGTTCAAAAGGACAGAAAGGCAGTAATATCGATCTGAGCGAGGTCAGAGCTGCCATACGCCGAGATGACCGAGTTGGTGAGCTACTAAGAGGGCAGCAAAGCCCTTTCCAATCTCCAAACTCAACAAAAACTACGAAGGTATAGCGGATTCGATTCAGCGCAACGAGTCGACATTGCAGCTGGGAGACGGCTATAACTTCTTCAAGCGCAACGAGCAGCAACCGAACCGATAGTTCCACTCAAGTTTGGTAGACCAGTACAAGTACAATGCCTGGCTGGAGCAGCATCGCATCAGCAACATTCAATTTGGGTGAAGAGGCGATGAGTGATGTTGAACGGCAGTCAGTAAACGCGGGCAGACGATTAGTAGCGGGTGCTTGTAGTGCTGTTCGTTCTAGCGTGCCGAAGAAGTCCTCTGATTTCGTTGATGCTGGTGTCTAGGTTCGTGTTTGACGTACTTTTGAGAAGTTCGAAGTTGCTGTAGATGGCTTCTTTGGTGCCGTCCTCAAGCCGGTCAACGCTCATCAGCATCTTTTTGGTCTGTGTTGAGTCCAGGTTGCCCGTTGAGCGAACTGGTGCTAATGGTTCCTGCAGCTTTCTGTAGGCTTCCTCGAGTTCGTAGTTCTTCTTAAGCAGAAGCTGGCTCAACTCTTCATTTTTCTCAGTTAAAATGCGTATCTCGTGCATCGATGCTCCACCGCCGTGATTACGACCTGCAGTCGACTTCTCAAGCAATACGACCTTCTGTTCCAGCTCTCGAATGTACTGCTTGAGCTGACTATACTCCTTCGACCGACCCTCCGCTTCATGATACTCCTTGTACAGCTTCTGGTACTGTTCCTGAGCTAGCACTCAACTTACCTTGTAGAAATTGCGTTCCTGCTCGAGCTTCTTACAGCGTTCCTCCCACTCAGAACCAACCTTCTACTTTTCGGGTGTTCGAATAGTAACATCTCGGTAGAAGCAACCATTGTAGTTGTCGTTGAGCGCTACATGATGGGGCAAGGAATACTGAGGATAGGCTTGGTGGGATCCATAAATATAATAATATGTTTATCGCTGGGGGACCCGCGACTGGCTGATTCATAATTGTTATTTGTACATGGAGGAAAGCAAGCCCATCAAACGAGGCAATTTCCACATCTACAAGAGTAAGATGCTTGGACGTGGGTCATTCGCTACGACCTACCTCGCCTCGTCCGTGCAGTCTCCCAGTGAGCTCTACGCCTGTAAGATGATCGACAAGCGGCAGGGAGGATGTACAGATCTGGCCAACCAGTAGCAGTTCCGCAAGTACTTCATCTTTCGCCTGCAAGAGGAGGTTAAGGCATGGAAGGAGCTGTCGCATCCGAACATAGTGCGCTTCGAGGATATTATCGAAAGCAACAATTCTATCTACATGGTCCTTGAGTATTGCGAGGAGGGGTACCGCAGCCGCTATGTAGCGACTTAGAGAAGAGGTTGAGCAAGCAATTACTCCTACCGCCCAAGGATGCACTGCAGTACAGCAAGGAACTCATAGGAGCGTGCACCTACTTGTATGAGAAGGGCATTATACACCGAGATATCAAGCCGGCCAACCTCCTGCTAAAGAAGGGACACCTCAAGATTTCCGATTTCGGTCTTGCGAAGATACTTGAGAAAGACTAACTTAATACGTTTAAGACTGGGACAGTGGCAGGAAGTCCCTGCTACATGGCTCCCGAGGTGCTACGGTAAGAGAAGTATGGCATCAGCTGCGATGTATGGAGCGTAGGAGTGTTACTCTACCGCATGTTTATCGGATCACTGCCTTGGCAGTTGATGGATAAGGATGCTTCGCCGATGAAGGTGCTCACTGTCATCTAAAAGAATCCGATATCGTTGAACAAGAAGCTCCCTGATGAGAGGTTGGAAGACCTGATTCGACAGATGTTGGAGATAGACGGTCGCAAACGAATTAAGATGCCCGAGGCGAACGAAATTATCCAGCAGATCGAGTTGTGATAGTGCTTTCTCATACATTGGTTGTTTGGTTAAGGCGAACCCACAGAAAGGTACCCCTACACCGGAGCAATCTCGTATCCCTCCAGCCCAACATAATGAATATAATGGAAACTTCCGAACTCCTAATTCTAGACGTCCAAACAGCTGGCAATAAGTTCTCGCAGGAATGCCCTGTCTGTTCGCAGCCAATCGTCTATATGGCTTCTGTAGCGTACTGCCAATGTGCCCTGCACTTTCATCCAAAATGTTTCCAGCAAGTTCTCAATGGAAAAGATCTTACTGAGGAGCCTAAGGTGCAATGCTTGTACTGCCGTGCAGAAATCCAAACAGAGTACAAGGTAGAGTTCATACCCAACTTCAACAGGGACCGCTGTACGCTTGGCAACATTCTGCTCATTGTTGCCTTGGCATTGTTTCTAGGCACGCTGGCTACGAGTATCGTTGTGCTACTCAACTTCAGCTAAAATGAGGACTAGATCAAAGCAGCGGTGGCCTGCCTTGTCATCGCGGTGTCCTTTTTGGGAATCGGCAGTGTTTCCTTCAGGATTTTCCTCGTGTTCTTCATCCGCAAAATCGTCACACTCTCAACAGTGAGGCATCTCGATCGCAGCTTGGAATTCTCAGCATTCAAGAACATCCACGACCTTGAGCCCGAAAGCGACCACAAGTTGACTCCATTCTGAAGGCATGTTATGTTGTTTGCGTACTTCAACACACTATCAAAAACAGCAGTTGCAGTCGATCGGACACTTGTCGGTATCACCGCCCTTGCCGATGTTGAGCTGTTCCTAATTGTAGATCTTCAACCCGTTTTCGGTGCGGATGAAGCCTGTCTACTGTTCTGTTCTGCGGTCCTTAGTTTATCTCTTCCACTGTTGCTCTAGCTCTCTTTTCTACCGCTTCTTTTGCTTCTCGGCCTTATGCTACGCTGAGGTCTTCTCGATCTTTTTGTTCTTCTTTGCTTTGCCGAATATTGCGTCAATGGCGTTCACAACCTTCGGCTCCACAGGATCATCAGCAGTAGTTTTGGATTGCTTCTTGTTCTTCTTCTGGGCGGGTTAATCCTTTCTTTACTTCATAAATAAACATTATAGTCAAAGAGTGAGCATCCTGCACTATTCGTGCATCTCCGCACCTCGCAGCGCTTCGTCTGCCACGAGGCACACTCTGCAGACAGGTATGTTTGAGGGTTTGAGTTCGGCACCGGCCTGCATGTACTGAATGAAAATGGGGAAATAGGTTTAGAGCAGCGTTGGCGTGGGCGACTATGCTAAAAGGTGGTAGTACCTCGCCAATCAGTGGTATCTGGACTGACTGCTTACAGTTGATGCTGGTGTAGATGTTGTTGAGGTCAGTACGTAACTTGTTTAGTCGGAATTTCAAATTGCTTGCGCCTTCAAGGATCTTCAGTACCTCATACAAACGGTTGCAAGCCAAGTAGATCCGTTCGACGTTGACACACTTGGCCTGGAAGTCTTTGGAGCTGACCACTTGGCTCAAGGTTGCCTCGTCCTGCGTCAACAATGAATTCAGCTGCTCCTTGATGCCCTCGATATCCTTCATGGTCTTGTCGATTGAAGCTTTGTAGGTCTTGCACTTTTGGTGGTGGTTGTTACGGAAGATTATGGCTAAAAGACTGAGCTGCATGAACGATTCCAGTCTCTTCTGTGGGTTTTTGATTGACTTGATGATCCGCTTGTACAGTTCCTCATATTCGGGCATCTCTTCGACGACCTTGTTGCTCATTTGCGCCGATAGTGAGACTCCTCTCCTCGAAAGGCACATCTCTGCAATTTGTCGTGTCTGCTACCGACGCAGTTCTGCAATCTTCGACTTCATCGACTTGAGCACCTCTGCAACATCCTGTTCCTGCTATTCATCGACCACCTTTGTGTAGGTTTATGAAAGCTGTGTTATTTCTTACACCTTCTTTAACTACTATTTGATGAAATTGGACAGCTCTACGAAGTCAAGCTGCTCTAGCTCATCTTTTAACTGCCGGTAGAACTTTTGACTACACTCGTATTTGTTAAGCGCGTAAATTTTCCTCCAGTCCTCCTTCATTTCCACTGCCAAACCTTCCAAGACGTGTGGTTTGGCCTAAAGACGGATCTGCGAATGGAACATGTTTGGGCTTGGCACGTCCATCTATCCAGTCGCATGAATATTTGGAGATCCTTGCCTGATGTAAGAGAGAACTGAATTGCGAGATGTATGATTCACTACAGGCTACTAAGACTTATGAAAGGAAGTGTCTGGGAATTCAAATGGTTGTGGGAGGTTTCGTTACCGAAGTTTAATGACTGGCTTTGGGGGTGACTGGGCTGGCTCGGGGATTGTATCGGGAATGAAAGCTGGAGGTTCATTGGAAGCCTCAACGAACTAGAAGTCATCATCTTAGTCTTTAGGTTGAGCTTAGGGCTTTTTCGGGATCGTTTGTGGTGGAGTTGGAATAGGAGGAGATAGATTATATTGCTAAAAGATGGAGAACTCTTGTGCATTGGAAATGAAGGCTGGTTGGAGCGTCAAGGTTGGCGTTGGTTCTGGTTCAGGGTTGGCTGAATTGAAATCACTAAATCCATCGTCCTCATCCTCATTGGAAGGTTAAATTTGTTCGGTAAATTATACTTTGGCAGACTGAACTGGTACAGGTTCAGGACTTCCGAACTCAAGTTTCTCGCCGTATAAACTCGCAGAATTGGCTAGCAAGGTATGAATATTGGTCTCTGGTACCGTCACTGACGGTTTTTTAACAGTTATTTACGTCGGAATAACTAAGGGTGGAAGCTACTCAAACTGTTGGTTGACAGATGCATCCAAGTCGTCAAGTTCGAAGATTGACATTGTCTTGGGCACCTTCGGCTCTTCCTTCACAGGAGTCAGGGCTCGTTCGGGGATAGGTTGCTCTGTCACTGCCTCAACAGGTTGGGCTGCTGGTGGTAGAACAGGTGCAGGGTTCTCCACCTGGCTGTTCATGTCCAGCAAATCAAGCTCGGGTTATTGTGGCTTTGGTGACTCTTTCTTTTCTATTGGTTTTTAAGGCTAAGGTTATTTTACTGGCTCCTCGATCAATTGGTCTGGCTCAATGTCGAGATCAAATATTGACAGTTTCGGTCCAGCTGCTTTGGGTGTTTATACCGGCTGTACTAAAGTTGCTGTTCCGCTATTTTTGGTCTCCATTATGGGTTTTGGAGTCTCCTCGGCTGTTGGGCTTTCGTCAGCAAATTCGAATTCGTCGTCGTCCTCTTCTTCGACCTTAGGGTTTACGGGTTGAGCAGCATAAATGGACTGTAAGATCGGTTGTGCAGGCCGTTGATGCTCAAACTCTTCAATGTCAATGCTAATGAGCTCGTTGATGTTGACTTGTTTCTTTTGCTGAATAGGTGCTGCTGGCTGTAACGAAATCGATCCCTGGAGGATAGGCATCAGAACGGGAAGAGTCGGCAAGTCCATTACCGTTGATGAATTGCTGTGGTTTGTGCTTACCTGTACGACATCACCCTCCTCAACACTAATGTCGAAGATTGACTCAATTGGGTGCAATTTGTCCTCTCGAATATGAAATGGGACTTAATTGATGGGCTGTATCTGCTTTACTGGCTACGCTGGACGGGTAGCCTTCTTCTGGAACGGATCTCCCTTCGAAAAGTCAGGTAATGTGAAGAGTTTTGCAGGCTCGGGCTGTGGTGTACTTGACTTGAGTAGGTTCTGCATGGCCTCACTGGTGTTTGCTGGAATCATGATCTCTGAAAGATTGAGCGACCCCATTTAGCCAATATCATTTCTGTGGGTACCGTTGCTACTGTGTTGCCAGCTCTTCCCACTCTGGTTTGGCTGCTGCGTAAAGATATCGTTCGGATCGTTGGCTGGCTCGTCACCTTCGAAGCTTCCAAATTCGTCATCATCGTCATGGCGTCCTGCTGTCACCATCATCTTCTCTAGTGATGCCGAATCTGTCAGGTAGTTTAGTGTGAAGGACCCAGCCTTCGGAGCTTCCTTACGCTCCTTGGTTATGCCTTTCAGTTTGTCCACCAGCTCATTGATGAGTTATAGGTGATCGGCGTAAGCCTTGAGGTATTGTGGGTTGACCATGGCGTCGGGATTGGTCTCCATGGCTCTAATGATGCGGTACAAAGATTCCTTGAACTGGTCGCTTTGAAGTAAGAATGCTTGGATTTGCATTTCATCGCTGCGGAAAACTCGGTTGAGAAACTCCGTCGCCTCATACGGTTTGTACTTGTGCACCTTGACCTCTTCCTTGAAGTCGTTGAGGTCCACAAGGAACTCTGCGTTAGCCACTTGCCATACCTTCCAGCCCATTATTTCTCGCCATCCTGCTGACAAAGAGAAGCTCGGCTGATGCTTTATAATTGAATAATGAACTTCCACTCGCTCACCTTCTAGCCAGAGTTCGGAGTTAAACGAGGGCCTGTGAGTGGTGGAGCACTCAAGCCAATGAGCATGTACTTCGACTATGGGCAGACCGTTACGCAACCGACATCCCCACAGTACCGTGTAGCCATGACACCACCGGGTGCAAATAATCCCTACGGGATGGTGCGTGATACAGCCTACATGACGGAATACCGGGACGTTAAACTCACGAAGGGATAGTCTTTCAAGTGGAATATGTTCAGCTTCATGGACAACAGTACTCAGCCAAAACCCTTCGAAGTTTCTCCCCGACTGATCCGGGAGTACCGTCAGCAATGATTTGAAATAGATACCAAGTACTGATCATGATGTTTTATCCGTACAGGGGTTTTCTTTTGGAATTAAACCCTCAAAAATTCTCGCAAGACTCGAAGATGCGGAGTTTGTCTGTCTTGCTGATACGTTCTCTAATCAGGCCTTCCTGGAGCTCTCGAATGAAGATCTCCACGTAGCGTTCGTTGATGTCCTTTCGGATTATGCGGCTATCCCCGATGAACGAGGACTTTCGCTGAAGAAGCTTCTCAACGGTGTAGCTGCGGAGGTAGTTCTTGGCCTCGATGATGCTTGCCTGCTCGTGATGTTCAAAGAAGTTGCGGATCCGGGAGTTGTTCAGTAGTTTAAACTTTTTGTTTTGTTCCACTCCGTTCTCGAAGACAATCTTCAGAAGCTCTTTGGATGTTGATTTGATCTTTCCTTTGTGGGATAACTGAAGGATTTCCAGAAGTCCCTTAATTGCAGATCGAGCAGCCGGAGTAAGTTGGATGAAGACGGTCGCGTAGTCCAACCTTTCCAATCTGTTAAGGTCGAGGGCTTGAGCCAAAAACTTCACCAGGTGTTTAGGACAGTTGTGGAGTTTGGATTGGCCAGAATTCGTTTCCTCAGGTGATCCACGAACCTCCTGTACGGCGGTATCGTTGAATGTGGTCATCGGGGTCTCCTCCTCATCTTTTGGAAGGAGAGGCGGTTCGGCTTCGGCACTTTGCACTGCGGTTTGAGAATGGGTTTCGGCAGGCATAAACACCTAGCTACATCCATCTTCTTAATCGTAGGCGAATCCGAAGTTTGAGGTGGTGCCGAAGTACTGATCGAAGGGATCAAGTTCAGGTTCAAAACAGATGCTTTCCATTGGGTTTGCTGTCAACTTAATGATTATTAAAAACCCGATCAAATTTACGTTATAAACCACACACCCCTACCGGGATTGGATAGGATTGGTTGCCGGTTTCAAACGACGACTACTTGGAAAGTTGCAAAGATGAGTGCTTAGGGTTGTATGTGACCCGATGGGTATGTAACGTTTTAAATGTGGAGTTACTTTATGGATCCAGCATGCCATTCTTGTTCAGATGAACGAAGGGACTGTCAGTTACACATCTATCTCATCTCTCCGTATTTTTAATTGTGGACATTTGGGCGAGATTGTCGCTGAGATGCACACTGGAGACACGGAATACAATTCAAAAAATATGTGAGATAGTAGCTCGCTGTGATGGGGTTGGCTTCTCGCTTGAGAGTTCTATTGATGTAGCAGTTTTGACTTCAGTCATCTCAATTTTAGTTGTTCAAAGAACATGGGATTGAGACAATCAGAGCCAAAACTCTGTGGTCAATTGGCCACTTTCCTGTTCGTGCAATGTTGCAATGGTGAAGTGAGACCTTCACCTCTGCACTAATAACATCTAGAAATTTACTTTCCGTGAGAGTCGTCACCCAATAGAATTGGTTTGGCTCTGCGTCGTCGAACACGAAGTTCCTGTATCGACGAAGGACAGAGGTGGGAGAGATCAAGGCTCAACAGATGTGAATATAGCATTACTGGCTACTTCAAGCTCCCTCCTTCACAAGATGTCGACCACTTGTTCGAGAATCATCGAATTACCGAAAATTAGCTGTTCGTTTGCAGCATCGCGAGCACAGTGTTGAATCCATGCCAATACTGGTCAACTGTTTCTTGAACCTCCGATTTTTTGTCGATTTCTGATCGGCAGTTCAATTAATATTTAAAGTCGCCGCGAAAGTTAAAACGATTTAAAAGTTGAGAAGTAGTCACTTGTTTCCTTATAAATGTCACTCGCTCCTCTCAGAACACAGTGGGGTACAAACGCACAACAGTCGCTTTTCCCGAAGCATAACTTTTTCATAGTCCTGGGGATCACACCTTTGGCGAACCCATCTGCATTAGACAGTAAACGTACCCAAACAGAACGATCGGAAGCCAAGTGGCACCCACGATGGCAGCGATCCATAGCGATTTGTAGAGGTTGTACTGACTGGCTATCCCTCTCATCTGAAACAGCAGCATACAAGCAATGAAAACCCCGAACGAAAGAAGTACTGCTAAAATCGAAATGATGTTGAGTCTGTGTATCTTTGAGAGATTAATGAGGTACTGCACGAGGACTAGTGCAGTGAAACTCACAGTTTGCATCTAAACGTGATGGTCAGGGAACAGGAAAAAAGACATTACGAATACTCCGATTCCCTGAAAGAGAGCAATAAATGCCCAGCCTGTGAAGGTTACTAAGGTCAGTTATTTTCCTTTCTGAACTGTCAGGTAGAGTTACGGGTACTGTCGAGAGACCCTTGGCCGAGTTAAATTCTTTTTACTGAGATGTCTTCGTCGAGGACGATC
>ERZ724508.1554-NODE-1554-length-13365-cov-53.016379_pt1 | contig 13365 bp, 13 predicted proteins | sample MGYA00376041_ERZ724508 | MGnify/ENA primary metagenome ERZ724508 (study PRJEB28724, sample SAMN07190887) | wastewater metagenome | isolation source: effluent of sewage treatment plant in Hong Hong | place: USA: Christiansburg, Virginia | collected 2016-03-01 ...
GCCGGTGATCGTCAGCGACGACGGCGCCGTCGGGGCGGCGGTCTTGCCGACGACGACGTGGCTGTTCGTGAGCCACGAGGAGCGCGCGCCGAGCACGTTCTGGCAGCGCACGCGGACGTCGTACGTGAGCCCGTCTTGCACGGGCGCGATCCAGAAGGTACTGGTGTCGGCCGGCACCAGCCCGCCCGACTGGTAGTCGGCGTCGGTGCTCTTCTTCCACTGCACCTCGTAGCCCGCGGGGTTGGCCTCGGCCGCGATGGTCCACGTGACCCGCATGCGCGAGACGATGCTGCCGTCGGTGCCGGTGAGCAGCTCGGCGTTGCCGCTGTAGATGTTCAGGTTCGTCGGCGCACCGACGATGCGCGGGTTCGTGAGCACCACGCCCACGTTCACCGGCGGGCTCGTCGCGTCGGATGCGCTCCAGGTGTAGACGCTCGACTCCTCCTCCTCGAGGTTGAGGTCGACGCCGACACCGCCCTGCTCGCCGCTGATCTTCCAGCCGAGCACCCGGAACACCTTCGCGCTGTAGCCGAGCTGCGCGATCGTGACGCTCACCGACTCGGCCGTGCAGGCTTCGAGCGCGGTGATCTTGCACGGCAGCACCAGCTGCGCGCCCCGGTTGCGCCGCATGTAGATCTTGCCCAGGCGCTGCGCCCGGAACGGGTTGTTCACCCACGCGAGGTCGATCGAGCGCGAGATCACCTCGCCGCCGTCTTGCGTCACGAAGGTCGCGTCGTCGACCGGCGCGAAGTCGGTGACAGTCCACCCGCGCGCCGGGTCGGTGTAGGTGCCGCGCACCTGGTTCACCAGTTCGCGTCGCGCGCGGCGCGGCTTCACCGTGAGCGTGTCGCGCAGATCCGACGCACCGATCGACACCGTCGGCGCCGCGTAGGCGCCCGCGTAGACCTTCCACTTGCCCTCGGTGTAGACCGTCGAGCCCGCCATGCACGCCCGGATCGGCTCTTCGATGCTGGCCGGCTGCGCGTCGAGCGTGAAGGTGCCGTTGCTGGTGTAGCGCTTCTGGTAGATCGTGCCCCACGTCTGCGCGCCCGACCCGTTGCTCGTGAACGTGACGGCCACGCCCTCGAGGGCGTTCTGGTAGCTGCTCGCGAACTGATACGTGCTGTTGTCCAGGCGGATCAGGTAGTAGGTCGCGCCGTTCGTCAGGCCCGTGGGCACCGGCACGCCGGTGAGCACGATGCGGTCGCCCGTGCCGATGCGCGAGTCGTAGCCGCCGGAGGTCGTCCACGTGTCGGTCGTGTGCTCGGGCACCGCCGTGATCGAGAGCGCGCCATCGAGCGCGACCCACTCTTCGCACGTGTTGGCCGCGGTCGCGATCGTGGTGTCTTCGAGCTCGCCCGACGCGCACCCGAGGCCGTACGTCGCGGCGAAGTAGTCGCGCAGGTGCAGCGCGGGCGTCTCGGTGAACGCATCGAGGCCGGTGCGCGGGTCGTAACACTTCTTTCCGCGCACGAGGCAGCGGATGTTCGGGACGCCCTGGAACTTGTCCTGGTCCCACCGGATGCGCACGTACACGTAGGCCACGCCGCGCAGGCGGTGGTCGGTCGTCCACTTGCCGCCGGACTCCGACACGAGATCGGCGTCGGCCGTCTGCGCCGCGGTGCCGAGGTGCTTCTTGACGCGCACCAGCCCGCTGTACGTGCCGCTCGTCACGTTGCCCGAGCCGTCGAGCGTGCCGAGGCGCTCTTCGTCGAACCAGATCTCGGCGATCGAGTGCACCTCGTGTCCGGCCAGCGCCACCACCAGGTGCAGGTATTCCTTCTCGGCGCCCGTCACCTGCCCGTAGACGATCGTGCCTGAGGTCTGCACGGCGCCGTAGATCACCCGGCGCGGGCTGATCGCGCTGCGCACCATGTCGCGGCGCTCGGCGACCTCCTGCGCCGCGCTCTTCGCCGCCTGACGGGCCGCGATGGTGCCGAGCGTGTACGAGGTCGCGAACGTGACGAAGAACGCCGCCACGGCCGGCTGGCCGGTGAACAGCGCGACAGTCGCCGCGACGGCGGCCGCGAGCGCCGAGCCGCGACCGATCTGGGAACGCGGACCCTGCGCCATCAGAACAACCTCTTGAACAGTTTCTGGATCGGCCGGAACTGCGCGAGGAAGGGGTTGATGAGGTACTCCTTCGCGCCCTTCGGGATGTTGATGCGCGGCGCGGCCGGCCCCTTGTACAGCCCCCACGACAGATCGGCGGTTTCCATCGCCTCGGCGTACTCGAAGCCCTTGTCGCCCGGGTACTCGGCCTGCTGGTCGGCGTCGTTGAAGCGGCGGATGCGCGGGCGGTCCCAGTCGGCCCAGCGGTTTTCGAGGGCGAGCGTGATCGTGGCCGTCTCGCCCAGCTCGATCGTCGGCTCGTCCATGCGGCCCGAGAACACGAGCACCGGATCGGCGATGACGTCGTAGTCGTCATCGAGCGGCGCGATCCAGATGAACGCCGGCTGCCCCTGATAGTGCTCGGTCATGATGCTCGACACGTAGGTCGACTCGATGCCGGTGATGACCAGTGCGAGCCCCGCGGCCGACGGCGTGACCCCTTCCTCGATCGGTTGCAGGCCGGTGAAGCGCCCGCCGCCGAGCCACGTGTGGCCGTTCCACTCGCGCGGGAAGGCCGAGTTGCAGAGGTACAGCGACCCGCTCGGCAGTTGCAGCTCGACGAACACCACCAGCGGCACGTTGCCCGCCTGCAGCGCATTGCCCGCCGCGGTCGAGATCGTGCGGGCCATCAGAGCACCTCGATCAGGTCGAAGACGAACGTCATCACGCCGCCCGCCTCGTAGCTCCACGCGACCCCATCGGCCACCGGCATCATCAGCACCGTCGGGGCCACGAAGGTGAGCGCGGCGTTGTCGGCAGGGGACGCGTGCAGCGGCGGCTCGAAGGTCAGCGTCATCGCGCCCACACCGTCGGCCGTGGCGTCGGCCGTGACCATCTTGAACTCACCGGCCACCGCGAAGAAGTCGCCGGCCCGCACGGTCGCGCCCACCGACCACCCATCGGTTGCGAGCGATGCACCGGTCTGCGCCCCGCCGGCCACCAGCGGCGTGCCGCCCAGCGTGCCGCGCGCTCGCGCGCCCCAGTTGCGTACCTGCACGCGCCCCGCACGCCCGCGAAGCTGCGCCGCGAACGACATCAGCGCCGCCCGGTCGTCTGGATGCGCCACCGACTCGAACACGATCGACGACGCCCACCGGGCGCCGGGCAATTCCTGCGTCTGCACGCTGCCATTCAGCGGCGACTCGTGCACCTGCGTGAGGCTGCGCAGCTCCCACGATTGCCGCGTCGGCTTGCGGTTGAGCGTCGGCCACGTCACGGTCGGCATCGGTCAACCCCTCCGCGCCGCGCGGGCCAGCTCGGCCTGCGCGAGGTAAGACGATTCGCGCACCGCCTGGCGCACGGCGTTGATGTCGGAGCGTGCATCGACGTTCACGACGAGCGTGAGGTTCGTTCCGCCGCCACCGTTGGGCACGATCGTGCCGTTCGTCTGCGGCACGAACAGCTCGGGCCCGCGCTCGCCCACCATGTACAGGCTGTTGGCAGAGACAGGGCCGCCGTTGGCGCGGGGCGTGGGGTTGCCGAACGGCGTACCCGACGCCGACGGCGTCGACCCACCGCCGAACAGATTGCCCACGCCGCCCTGCAATGCCTTGAACAGTGGCGCCGTGATGCTCTGCTGAATCTGCAACCGCAACAGGTCGCGGAGCACGCTCTGCACAAGATCTTCGAACTGCAGCTTTCCTGTCTCGACAGCGCTGGCCAGCGTGTTCGTGAAGTTGCGCCCCCAGCCCTCGACGGCGAACTGCAGATCGCGCAGCGCCTTGGTGCCGCTGTCGGACAGGTCGGCGGCCGTCTCGCGCGCGACGCCGCGGATCTCGTTCAGCCGCTCCTGAATCGTGCCGTAGGCTTCCTCGTACTCCTCGGCGTTGATGCGGCCGACGACGAGGGCATCGTTCAGCACCTCGAGGTCCTTGAAGGTCGCGCGCTCCTGGCCTGACTTCGTGCCCGAGAGGATTCGCTCGAGCGTGTCGACCTGTTCCTTCGTGGCGCGGGCGGCGGCCTCGTTGCCCTCTTCGAACTGCGTGAGCAGGTCGTCCTGGATCTGCTTCGCCTGCTTCGCGATGTCGTTCCACTGGTCGAGGTACATCTGCGCGCCGAGCATGGCGATGCGGGCGGTGCCGTCGCGCTCGGCGCCACCGCCGGACGACGATGCCGCTGCCGCATCGGGCAGGCGGAAGTTCTGCGCACGGCGCTCGCCGGCTTGAAGGCGACGGTCGCGGGCGTCGGTGTTGCCGTCGCCGCCGGCGCCGATCTGCTGGCGCTGCTGGTACTTCAGGAATTCGAGGCGCTTCTGCGCGGTGTCGAGGCCGGCCTGCAGATTGGCGGCGAGCTTCGTGCCCTTGATGTCTGGATTCGCGAGCAACGCGGTCAGGCGCTCGACCTCGCTGCGGTACTTCTTGAGATTGTCGCCGAGGCCCTTGAACGGATCGATGCCGACGCCGACGTTCAGGAATGCCGAGCCGAACGACCCGAAGATGCGCTGCCCTTCGAGCAGCTCGTCGGTGAACCGCGTGAGGCTGGGCAGCAGCACGTTGGCGAGCTGCACGCCGAGGGCCTGGGCGGACGCCGTCATGCGGGTCAGGTTGTCGTTGAACGTCTCGGCCGCGCGGGCGCTGTCGCTGCTGACGATGAGGCCGAAGCGGCGGGCTTCATCGGCGGCGGTGCGCAGGCCGGAGGCGCCGGCGTTCAGCAGCGGGATCAGCTCCGACCCGCTGCGCCCGAAGAGCTTGACCGCGAGGGCCGTCTTGCTCGCGCCGTCTTCGGCGTTGGCGAATGCCTCGGCGATGCGGGCCAGTGCCTGGTCGGGCTTGAGGCTCACCAGCTCGGCCGCGCTGATGCCGACGGCACCGAATGCCGCGCGCATTTCCTTCGAGCCGTTCGCCGCCTCGGTGAGGTTGACCGACAGCTTGCGCAACCCGTCGCCGAGCTGCTCGGTGCTCACGTCGGCGAGCTTGCCGGCGTACTGCAGCTCGCTCAGGCTTTCGACCGTGACGCCGACTTTCTGGCTCAGCTTGCCGAGGTTGTCGGCGGCGTCGATGCTCGATCGCACGAAGCCTATGAGGGCGCCGGCCGACAGGCCCGCACCGAGGCCGGCAAGCGTGCTCGACAGGCTGCCGGCCACGCGCTCGACGTCGCCAAGGTTGCGCTTGACGGAATCGAAAGCGGCGCGCGTCTGGTCGACGGCGGTGAGTGTGATGTCTGCGCGGGCCATCAGGCACCCCTCCGGAACTGGATCTCGCGAGCGAAGAAGCCGCGGAACTTGTCGCGGGCGTAGCGGGTGAGTGCGGCGTCACCGGCCGCCTGGAGGAATGCCGCGCTCACGGTGGGCAGGCCGATGTCGGAGGCCCGCAGGAATTGCAGCGGCGTGCGCGCCCGGCCCACACGGCGGAAGACGGCGTCGCGGCCGTAGCGGGTGCGGGCCACGAAGGCCCCTGCGACGGCCTGCCGCGGGCGGCCGGGCAGCTTGACGGTGGCGCCGCCGGGCTGGCGTTGTCGCCAGGTGGGCGAGAACTGCCCGAGCGAGGGGTCGTAGTCGCGGCGCGCGACGATGCGCGCGGTGAGCGTGCGCTGGTTCGATGCCTCGATCTTGAGGCGGGACCGCAGGCTCTTCGCCGACAGCGGCAGCGTGCGACGCATGGCCCGCACGGCTTCGGCGCGCACGCTGGTCGCGGTGCGGTTGAGTGCGCGCGAGGCGGCCGGGCCGATGACGTCGGCGCGCAGGCGGTCGAGTTGCAGCGTGACGGCGCGGGCGTCGACGCGCATGTCGATCTTCATTCGGCACGCTCCGACAGGGTGTCGCGGATGGTGACGAGCCCGAGCACGAGGGCCTCGGGGTCGTCGATGGGGTCGAGTGCGTGCACGACGGGCAGGCGCTCGAGGTGGTAGCCCCCGAGCAGGCCCCAGGCATCCATCGCGCGCTGGGCTCCGGGGCGCATGGCGGGTGCGTCGCCGATCAGTGCGCCGAGACCGATTGCGGCGAGTTGGTCGCGGTGGCCTCGGCCGCGCTCGTGTCGCACTCGGTCTGCGAGTTTTTTCGATCGGCCTCGATGGCGTCGTGGCGGGCCTTCATGCGCGCGACGATCTCCATGCCGAGCACCTTGATCCAGTCGGTGCGCTCTTCGAGCAGCAGCGCCACGGCCTCGGGCGAATACGGCAGCGGCTCGGCCGCGCGCTTGGACTCGGGCACGGCATCGCCGACGAGCACGCCGTCCCACGCGGTGAGCGAGGCCGTCACGAGGTCGAGCAGCACCGACGCGGTGTCGTGCCCGTGCCGCGCCCAGATGCGCTCGGCCTCGAATTTCGACGGGTAGCACAGCTCGAACGTGCGGCCGTCGAGCGCGTGCGAGAAGCGGCGCACGCGCTGGGCCCGGAGGCGGAGATCCGCGAGGTCGACGGGGTCGCTCATCACGTCGTGTAGGTCGTCACGTCGGACACGAGCGACAGCTCGATCGAGCTGACGAGCACGCCGTTCTGAATCGACGGCACCGAGTTGTAGCCCCAGTAGCCGGCGCCGTAGATCTTCGTCGTGCCGATCGTGATGCGGAACGGCGTGACGCTGCCGGCACGCGACGCGGCCTCGACAGTGGACAGCCACGCGAGCGCGGAGTCCCAGTGATACGAGAAGGTCAGCGAGGTCGCCTCGGCGAGGATCGGGATCTCCTTCGCGCGGATGTCGTCGATCTCGGTGATGTCGGTGCGGCGGAACCCGCCGCCGCTCACGCCCACGTCGGGCAGCAGCTGCGAGATCGTGGTCCAGGCGGCGATCTCGCGGCCGGTGCCGACGCCCTCGCCTGCCGGATAGTCGGACGTGCTCGAGGTGTTGATGTCTTCGAGCGTGACGTCGTTCGTCGCGACGCTGTCGGCGCGCACGACGCGCTCGTTCAGGCGCTTCCAGCCGCTCGACAGCAGCAGGATGTCGTTCTCGACGACGCCGTGCGAGGCCGAGAGCGTGGCCACGCCTTCGGGGGCGTTGGACAGCGCCGAGATCGTGAACTGCGTGCCGTAGCTGTTGGCGATGGCGAGCTGCAGGCCTTGGCTCTTGATGATGGACATGGTGCGGGGCTCCTAGGGGTTACGCGGCGGCGTCCAGGGCGGCGGCCTGGCGGTAGTGGGTGATGGTGTAGGTGAGCGTGCGCACGGCGGGCGTGTCGTCGCCGGACGCGGATTCGTCGGTGATGAGCGGCCCGGCGAGCGCGGTGGCCGTGCCGGGCAGCGAGGCCCCGGCGATGAGGGCGTGGGCGGCGACAGCGACGGCATCGGCGGCGGTTTCCCAGACGTCGCCCGCCGCCACGTGCACGGCGACGCCCAGCTCGAACTCGCAGCGCATGACGTCGCCCGCGAGCGTGGCGATGACGGGGTCCTCGACGCCGCTCGTGATGACGATGGCCGGGCACTCGGCGTTGATGAGCGCGTCTTGCCGGGCGCGATAGACGCGCGTGCCGACGGCGCCGATCGTGTTGTAGAGGGCGGTGTACACGGCGGCGGTGATCTGCTCGGCGAGGCTGGCCATGGCGTCAGCTCGTCGAGAGGCGCGCGACGCACTCGTCGCCGCTCGCCAGTTGGCGGATCTCGAGGACCCGGTACGCCGTCGCGTTGATCGTGACGACATCGGCACGGGCGAGCGTCGGGAAGCTCGCCCGCTGGAAGCGCATCGTGATCTCGCGCACGAGCCGATCGCCGCCGAGCAGGTACTCATCGCCGTTGCGGAAGATGACCCGCGCGGTCGACGCGCCCACCGTCGCCGCCACCGTGATGTCGGTGTCGGCGTAGAGGTCGACGAGGTCGGCGGCGAGGGTCATGTGGACACCCGCTCCAGGCACCACGAGTTGGTGCCGTGCAGCCCGGTGTCGAGCGCAATGACGAGCGAGCTGTCCGTCACGCCCACCGGGCCACGCAGGATCTCGGTCCCATCCATCCGCAGGGCCGAAAGGCGGAAGCGGCCCCAGGTGCTGCGGGTGAGCTTCAGCACGGCCGCGACGCGGTCCTGCACGATGGGCCAGTCGCCGACCGTCTGCAAGGTGGTCTTGCCGCTGTCGGTGTACGTCTCGCCACTGTTGCGCGTGGCGCCGACCAGGTCGATGCGGATGCGCTGCGAGGTCAGTAGCGGCAGACCGTCGAGCGACGCGACGAAGAGCGCGGCGCCCGTGCTGCACGAGACGACGCTGAAGTTCGTGAACCCGGTGCTGTACGGGTAGATCGCGGAGAGCGCACCGCCATCGGAGAAGTACTTGAACTTGTCGGTGTTGACGAGCGCCACCTTGGCGCGGCGCGAGACGAGCAGCTCTTTGTTGCCGGACTGCACGACGTTTTCCATTTCGCACCAGGTGCCGGCGGTGAAGCCGCTGGTACCTGTGAGCGTGAGGCCTGAGACGATCTGCACCTTGTTGGCGACGCCGGTCTGCAGGATTTTGGCCGCCACGCCGCGATTGTTCGTGCCGGGCCACGTGCCGCCGCTGCCCGTCAGGTTGGTGATCGAAATGTAGTCGCCGTCGACGAGCGTGTTGCTGCCCGAGAGGGTGAGCACGGGCTGCGTGCCGCTCGCCGTGACGCTGCCGATGGTGCCGCTGATGTCCACCGCCGTGACGGTGCCGCGGTTGACGGTAACGGACTCGAGTGCGAGGTTGTCGGCCGTGATGGCGCCTAGACTTTGCAACTCCGCCAGGCGCGTGTACCAGTCCTCGGTATTCATCACGGCCAGCGAGTCGTCGGCGGTGTCAGTCTCCCAGTTGGTGCGCGTCTTCGTGATCCCGGCGATCCACTGCGTCGGCGCCAGGTGCTTAAAGTAGGACCGATTGACGCGGCCGGTGCTGCGCGGATTCAGGCCGTTGTACCGATCGTTGAACGTGATCTCGTACTCGTAGCTGCCCTCCGTCACATAGCCCGCATGCAGCGCGAAGAAGAGCGCGGCCTCGGTGAACCGCACGACTGGGTCGGTGTGGCCGCTGTAGGGGTACATCTTCTTGGTGCGGTCACGCTGCCCGCCGTCGTACTTCGGCGCGAAGATGTCGCCCTGATGAAACACGGAAACGCCCACGGCGCCCTGCAGGGCGGCATAGGCGCCGAGCATGGGGTACTGATTGCGGTACTGCGCCCAGTAGGGCCAGCCGTACTCGCCGAGGTACGCGGGCTTGCCGCTCGTGAACGAACCGCCGGTGTACAGCCACGACCGGAACTCCCAGATCGGCACGTTGAGGGCACTATTGGCAAGCGCCGCGCTGACGGCCGGCGCGGGCGCGAGGTGGCAATAGTCGTGCAGGTTGACGAGCGAATTGGCGGCCTTGCGGCTCGCGTTGCGCAACGCCACGACGTTCGGAAACGAAATGATGCTGCTGCCGAGGCCGGTGTATCCCAGGGTCGCGGCGAACGTCGCGAACCAGTCGGCGAGGTGGTCGTCGAGATAGCTGCAGTAGAGCACGACGTCGATCGAGATCTGGTTGGAGCCGAGCGAGAGGTCAGGCAGCTCGGTCGGCGACGGGATCACCGCGAAGCTGGCGTGCGAGGTGCCCCATGAGGTGTTGAGCGCGGCCAGGTTGGCGTATCCGTGCGCCTGCGCGCTGTCCGCCAGCCACTCCGGCCACGTCATCGCCGCGGTGCCGCGCGTGGCGCTGGCATCGCGCGTGGTCCACGTGGTGGGCCAGGCCGACTGGGCGTTCTGCTGGGCGGAGTTTTCGTTGATCCACTCGACCAGGAACAACGCGGGGTCCTGCAGCATGTGGATGCCGGTGTAGCGGTTGACGCGGTCGTAGAGCAACCGGAAGCCCGTCTCGTAGTGCGTGCGCGCTTCCTGTTGCGTGAACATCCGCTCTTTCAGATTCACCGCCGCCACGGGCATCGACGAGAATCGGTTGCTGCCCGCGCCGTCCTGGTACAACTCCGGCGCGCGCGGGTTGAACACCCAATAGAGCCCGACACGCTTCGCTTCGGCCAGCAGCCAGTCGAGCGCGTCCATCCGATCCTCGGGGAATGAGAACGCGCCCGTCGTGCCGGCCATCAACCAGTACTCAATGCCGTGGAACCGGATGGCGTTGAAGCCCATCCGCGCCAGGTGCTCGACGGCCGCAGTGATCTGCGCCTTGTCACTGGGCACCGGCACGGACACGGAGTCGAGGGTGATCTGCGCCGTCAGGAACGTCACGGCCGTCGTGGATGCTGACGATTCCGCGAGCTTGGTCGTATCCGATCCGTGGATGCGAATCCGGCCACGCGCACCCGCCGGCACCGCGCTCCGCCGCAGCGACGACATGTCGAGCGGCGTGCCCTTGGCCACGTGCAGCGACTGCACCTCGAGCGGCACGGAGGCGGAGCTGGCGTTGGCGTAGACCGCCGGGAACACGCCCACTTCGTTCAGCTCACCAAGCAGCAGGTCGCGCGTCTCCACCCCGACGTCGGCCGGGTTGTAGACGTAGATGGCCTTATTAGCCGACACCAGGCCGGCTTCGGTCGGCACGTCGAGGGTCAGCTCGGTGTCGGCCGCCGTGGAGACGCCGGCAATGCGTACGGCAGTGGTAAGCCGAATCGTCATGGCTTAGACGATCTTCTTGCGGGCGATGCCGTACACGCCGTACGTGAACGACGGCGTGGTGCCCCCGAGGGTCGACACGACTCGCACCCACCTGCGCGACGAGTTTGCCGAGAACGCCAGCTGTTTGACCAGCGGGCCCGTAGTTTGCGTCGAGAACGCAGCACCCGCGAGATCTGCCGAGTTGGTGCCACTGCTGTCGTCGGCGTCCTCCAGCTTGACGGCGAGCGTCGGGGACGTCCCGCTCACGGTGCCGACCGGCATGACGAGCAGGATGTCGCCTTCGTACTCGCCAATATCGACCCACGATCCGTTCAGCGATGCCGTCCTGACCAAATTGGACGACAGTACGAATACGGTGGCCGCCTGTGCTTCGTTGTTCAACATGGCGCAGTCCTCACTTCTTGCCGCGCACGGGCACGGCCGGCGCTGGCGGGGTTTCGGGGGCGGTCTCGATGTCGGGGGCGGGCGCGGGCGCAACAGCCGGCGCCACCGCAGACGCCACCACGCGCCGCGCCTTGCCGCGCATCACGAGGTCGGACGCGAGCGACGGCAGCACGGCGAGCTGCGTGCCGGGCACGATTTCGCGGCCGTCGAGACGCCACGCGCCGAGGGTTTCGATCTCGACTGTGGCGGGGCCAAGGGTTTGCACATTCATCGGGGCGGGCTCCTCGAGGAGAAGCCGGGCCGGCAGCCGCGCCGGCCCGGTGGGCACGGCAACGCGATCAGCTGACCGAGGTGGCGAGCGAGAACGCGCCGGCGTAGCGCACGCCTACGTCGATCGAGTACATGGCACGCACGCCCATGATCCCGGCCGCGAAGTTGGCGTAGGGATTGACCTCGATCTCGAGCGTGCCCCACTCGCCGATGACCAGCTGATTGAAGTCACCGAACAGCAGGTTGGCGCTCGGGACCTGGTTGGACGTCATGCCGCGGAAGCCGGCGCAGACGCCGTCGAGCACGTTGCCGCGCCAGATGGGCGAGTAGGTCGACGCGACCTCGACACGCTGCATGAGCAGCGCCGCGACGGCGGGCGTCGTGACGTAGCCGCAGGCGGCAGAGAGCGCGTTGGCCGCGGCGACATCGGTCTGGAACTCCAGGACGCCGGCATAGGCCAGCGAGCCGCCCGTGACCGAGCCGATGCCGGCTGTGTTGATGATGCCGGTAGGCTGGCCGGACGCGCCGCTGCCGTTGAGCGCTGCGGCGTCGACCGCGAGACCCACGACCGCGGCCAGGTCGGCCATGACCATCGACTCGGCATCGGGCGAGGATTGCAGCGCGAGCAGCCGCGAGATCTCGGTGTAGGCGCCGGCCGTCTTCGGGCTGAACGCCAGCTGGCCGAGGGTCTGCTGCGACTCGGTGATGGCCGTGGCTTCGGTGCTGAGCCAGTAGGCCGTGGCCGCGCCGGACTGCCGCGGGATCGTGAGGTTGCCTTGCAGGCCCGTGAGGCGGCGCGCGCCCATGTTCATCACGACCGAGCGGTTGCGCAGCAGGTCGATGAAGCCCAGGTTGTCGGTGCCGACGAGGTAGCCGCCGGCGCTGGACGTGCCGACCGTGAGGTCGCGCTTGCCCTGCAGGCGCGGGTCGCTGATCTGGCGCTGCTGCACTTCGAGCGGCACGAAGAAGCGCGTGGCGTCGGGTACCTTGCCGAGCTTCTGGGCGATGGTGCGCGAGACCTCGGCCTCGTAGCCGGCCTTGGACCAGTCCTTGTCGCGGGCGGCGACGACGGCGCGCAGGATCGAGAACTGCTGCGCCTCTTTCTCCGTCAGGCCCAGCGCCGAGGCGCTCTGCGGGTTGGTGCGGCCGCGCTCGGCGAGCACGTCGAGCACGCGCTCGGCGACGGCGTCGGACGACATGCCGGCGCCGATCCACTCGTCGCGCTGCTTGTCGTCGATCTTGTGCGTGCGCGCCAGATTGGTGATGGTCTGGATGCGCAGGCGTTCGGACATTGCACCTTCGTTGCCGGCGATGGGTGCCGCCGGCGCTTGGACTTCAGCCATGATGATGGCCTCCTTGGTGGTGGCGATTGGCGCCGGGGTTTGCGAAACAGCGGGAGCGGCGCGCAGTGCGATGACGCACTCGGCACGCGGTAGGTCGGGGGTGTCGCGGGTGCCGGCCTCGGGGTCGGCGCCGACGGGAACGAGCGAGATCTCGAAGGGCGCCCACTGGTCGACGAGCATCACGGGGTGGCCGCTCTGCGGGTCGATGCCGGCTTCGCGCATGTGGCGGATGTCGTAGCCGACGCTCACGTTGCGGATGATTCCGTCGCGCACGTCTTGCCAGATGGGCGCGACGTCGTCGCGTGCGCTGAAGCGGATGTCCGCGTAGCCGCGGCCGCCCTGAATCCACGCCTTCTCGACGACGCCGACGACGTTCTGCAGCGAGCCGCTGCGGTGGGTGTCGAGCACGGGCGCGCCGGTCTGCAGGCGGCTCATGTCGACGGCATCGGGCGACATCGACAGCTCTTCGATGAAGTACTCGCCCTCCCACCAGTCGTAGCGCAGCACGCGGGCACCGGCGGACCACATGACGGTGACGGTGCGCGCCTTCTCGTTGACAGTCTGCAGGCCGGCAGCGCGGGCCTGCGCGGGGATCTGCACGCGCTTCTCGCGCACGGCCGCAGTGACGGCCTCGGGGATGGTCATGTCGGTCATGCGTGGGTCCTCATGGGGACGACGCGCGCGGCCGGCGCGGCGGTGTCTTCGGGGTCGTCTTCGGCGTCGTCGGCGGGGTCGTCGTTGCTGGCGGCAGGCGCGGGCGCGCTTGATGCCGGC
>ERZ724508.1556-NODE-1556-length-13346-cov-4.891882_pt1 | contig 13346 bp, 22 predicted proteins | sample MGYA00376041_ERZ724508 | MGnify/ENA primary metagenome ERZ724508 (study PRJEB28724, sample SAMN07190887) | wastewater metagenome | isolation source: effluent of sewage treatment plant in Hong Hong | place: USA: Christiansburg, Virginia | collected 2016-03-01 ...
AGTTTGAGACTTATATTATGCATTTAAGCCAGGCTATATACTAAGAGAAATGAATTTGTCGAATTAACTTGTGGCCTGGACTGATCACTCATAGTGGGAATTTTCATTGAATACCAGGCGATGAAGAGCTCATAACCATCATCTATGCATGCAAAGTCGACCGATCAAGATCTTATCAATTCACCAGTGTAGGTGGTAATGTCCACCAGCAACTCGCTCAACAGTGCCGACTTCTCCTATGGGTCCGGTGTTTGGCGTATAGCACTCAATTTCTCAAGGCTCCGTGAACGATTTGCGAAGTGGGCCTTCGCAATAACTCCTTGAAGGAGGATCTCCATCATCTCGATCAGCCTTGAGTCGAAGGAGTGACGTCTCTTGAAACCATCCACTTTCTGGGCATGTTCTGTCTTGAGCTCGACTATATCTGCAGCTCGGTTGAAATCATTCATGATTCTGCGGGACTGTTCGCTGATGCTCAAACGCTGCTGCAGCTCTCTCTTCTATAAGGCAGCTTCCTCCACTGTTCTAACGTAGAAAGCTTCTAGTTTCTTTTCAACCTCCTTCCACTTCTCCTCAAACCCACGAACAATTCCTTGCTGTTCTTCTTTCATCTCTGCGAATTTGTTTCGACAGGCTTTATCCTCCCTTCGGAACTTTCTGACGAGCAGACACTGATGTTTGAGCTATTCGCGGATCCGTTGTTGCATCTCCCGACTCTGTCTCAGCTTCTTTTCCTGCGTCGAATTCGTGTTCTGAAGTTCATTGATTCGCCGCTGGAGCCTCTCCTACTCGTAGTTTACGCTTGGAACTGCTGGCAACGGATCAGATCGGAACGGCATATGTACCAACTGTTTAAGCTTGGCATTGCGTTCCAGCTCATCTCTTAATTCAAGTTCCAATCGCAATGTTGTAGCTTCAAACTTGATGCTCTTCTCGTTCGAACGTTAAAGCATGAACTCCAAGTTGTTCTTCTCTTACAGAAGGGATGAAAGTTAGTAGCATACTTTCTCGTATTCTGCACGGAACGATGGGTGTAGCTCTACCTCTACCTTGGGTGCAGGCACTGGTTAGGGCTCCATCATTTACTCTCTCTTCTACTCCTCCATTAGCTCCTTTGCAGGCGTTTTGTCATAGACGATCCTGCTTTCAGAAAGATCTGGGAGCATGAGGTCGGTCTGAGAATGTTTGTTATCCTGCTCGGTCGGTGCTGCCGGAATTTCAGTTTGAGAATGCCTATGGTCGTGTTCGATCAATGCGATTGGGGCCTCAGTCTGACAATGCACGTGGTCGTACTCAGTTAGTACGTTCGGGACTTCGGTCTGACAATTCATGTGGTTCTGATCAGCTTCGGTCTGGCAATGTCGATGGTCATACTCGGTCGTGGGTATAGGGTCCTCTTGTTCCATCTTTTCAGGTGAAATAGGTTCTAGAATGTCATATTGAGACTCCTGATTGAGTTTGGTAACTACCTCTGCCTGTTCTTTGGATTAAGCAATGGGTGCCTCTGGTTGGGGTTCATAAACTTAGATTGCTGGTTGTCCTTGCAGAGGAGTTTCGGATTACAGATTACTTGGTGCGCATTCCCCCTCTTCCTAGATCTCCGATTCGATAGATTTTCTGGTCCTGTACAGTTGAGATATAGAATTGTAAAGATCGTGCAATTCAGGGAAAGTGAGCTCTTTTGCGTTTGCTTAAAGCTCCTCCACAGTAGGATTCGGACATTGCTTTTCCTGTTCCTCTTTGGGTTCTGTCCCCACCCCGATAGATTACACCCTTGGTAACTTCGATTCAAACGGCAGCGAGATATTAACCTGATCTTTGAGAGGTTTGAATGGTTGTAGTGACTTAGCTTGAGGCTATTCTTCACGGAAGACTTCCGATTCTGGTGATATCTCTATCACATTATCTTTGGGCACTTAACTGAAGGAAACATCCAGAAGGTTCCTTACTCTATGTCTATCACCTTCGACTCTGGAAGGAGTATTATTGACACTGTTATTCCCAACGGCAAGAGACACCTCCTGACTCACGGTAAACCCAGAACGATTTACTTCCGGTGACTTGCTCGAGCTCTTCTCTGCACTACCTGTGCCGCCAGGCGTCCCATCTTCCCGGAATTCCCGGCGATTGGGTGTACTACTATACTCCGATTTCAGCCGTTCTTCAGTGACGACCAGCATTTCATTGTAGATAACCTTGAGCTACTCACGTTTGGCCCTTTCCTCGATAACACGTAGCTTGTACATATGTTTCTTGTCCTTGAGCACCAGAATTTAATCACTTTTGGTCTTCAGCTCCTTGCCCAATTTATCTAACTGTGACGACAGCTCTTTTGATTTTATTTGCGCTCTTTCCAGTTCTTCCAAAAGGTTCCTGTGATCACGTCTGAGATTCGATGTTTCCCGTTCGAGCTCTTCTTTTATTCTGCTAGCTTCAGTTAACTTGCTTCCGACATCATGCAATGCCCGCTCAGTTTAAATCACCCGCTCTTACAATTCGCGGTGGGTCTCCGGGCAAGACTTGAACTGATGGAGGTCCTCAATATTTTCTTCCGGTTGGTTTGGTGGCTGTTTGGGCTGCTCATCAAACTCTCCCCACTCGGCTTTCAGAGCCGAATCATTCTCCAGTTCACTGGAAGTGAAGTTCCGCTCATTTTTACTGGCTTGCTCCTCCTTGTGTCTCTCCAACATACCCTCGTAGGTCTGCTTGACAATCTACCACTTCCTCCGCTCCTCCTCGTGCTTCCTAATCATATCCTAGTGATCTGAATGAAGTCTCTCATGCAGCTATCTAAGTTCCTCCAACTCTTGAAAGTTGCGAACTCCTTCCTCGAGTTTGCTGAATTGCTACTACTGCTCCAAACTTTGTTGCTCAAAGATTCTGTGCGCTTCAGCCAGTTTGAGCTTCAGTTTGTCTAGTTCACAAATTGCTAATCGTTCCCGCTCTTAAGTCATCCGAAGCTACTCACTTAGCTGTTCGTTCTGTTGTGCTAATTCATGGTACACCGCAGCGGCCTCACCGGAGTTGGATTGAAGTTCTTGATAGTCTCTCTTGAGGCTGGCATATCCACTCAGCAAGCGCTCCAGCTTGCCGTAAGCGTCAGGTTCGGGAACCGCCTTCTCCTAAAGAAGCTCCTTATATGCTTTGATGATTGTTTGAACAATCCGAGGATCCTCTTTAGGCTCCTTCTGCCCTTCCTTATCACTAAGCTTTCTCTGCTGCTGCCTCATAATTTATTCAACGATATATCACAGCGCTCTGAATCCAAATAAATCGGAGACACTCACAGCAGATACCTTCATTGCCACAATAGCAACTACTGATAATAAAACTCTATTGAAGGCTGAAGCGAAGTAAATGCACAAACCGAGAATCAGGCCTTCTCACTCTGTGGACAGTATTCTACCCAACCAGCAGAACAAGAAGTCAACGAGAGTGCTTGCTCGAAGGGAATCACATAACCCGGAGAGTAAGACCGAAGCGATTGCAGTGTGCTTACCAGCTGATACAGTGCAACCACAGTAGCACCACTACCAGCGGGTAAGCCGCAAGCTGTCGATCCACTACTAAACCGTCGATAAGTGGAAGGAGAAGTACGAGTGCTGCAGTACTGACAAAAAAGTTGTAAGGAAGTTCGGAAAGCTATTCCAGTAGGGTCCAAAGTTACACATTAGTACGCCAAAGCGCCGCTCAGTTGTGGAACTTCCCAAGCTAGCGCCTGAAAGCTTTTAATCTCCACATAAGTACAATATCGCCGATCGGTCACGAAGCATAAAGAATAGCTAAACTGTCGCTAGTGACTATCTAAACAACGTGATTCCTGTGCATAGCCTTCAAGTGCTCCACCAACAAACCACATAACCTACAGAATTTCCCAATAGCCTCTTCCCAGAAATGCTGGTAGCCCGCAAAAAGTTGTCTGAAACTATAATGCTCAAAAGAAGGGATTTCAACAAAATTGAGGAGACCCTGCTACCACCCAAACAGATCAAAAGACGCTCCGACCTCAAGATAAACAAATCGATTAAACGGCCATACTTCGACCAGTTGCTCGATCAGATGGCAGAGGAATCACCTTCGGGCTGGAACAACCACGAGGAAGATCGGCATGATCAAGCCAACAACCCCACGAGCTGGCCGGAAGACGGGAATTGAACAAAGTAAAAGCACGATCGACTCCAATATTTTTCTTTCCGTTTGCGACAAGATTAAAAAATACTTATCACGTATCAAACAGCCCTTCCTTCACGTTCGGTTGACTACCCCTGAACTCTACTTTGAGTCTATCTCCAGAAAGTCGATTTAGTTGCTCAGAAAAGACGGGTTTCTATTGTCCGTGCCAGTGTTAATCGTCGACTACTACAGGCGAATGTGCTGGCTGGAGTACAATCCGTTGCTGCAGTCCTGCTGTTCCGCCTTGGACTTCTTGCCGGGTCTGACCATCTCCTGATGACGCATATTTATACTTGACATCTATAGTTTTGGGTCGATTTCGCTGATTCGTTGGAGGTGACTGCTTCGTGGTTTGTCGTATTTCTCGTAGGTGTAGACGTGGTTGATCCGTTCGACGATTGGTTGTACTTGCTGCAACAGTTGTGGTGTCGAAGATTGATTGGTTGGCGACTTTAAGGGACGATCTTCCTTATTGAGCTCATCGACAGTCTGGAATAGCAAGATCTTAAGACGACTGATCTCCAAGTTCAGTCGAGACACCTCCGCCTTATGCACTTCATCCAACAGGTGTTTTTACTTGCGAAGACGATTGAGCTAATCTCTTAAATTGGTATTCTCGATGCGGAGCTCAGCGTTGCTGCGTCTCATTACTGATAGCTATCGTTACAGTCTGGATTGTTCTGCTTGCAGACGGTTTTGGTCGTGCAACACCTTTGACCGTTGGATAGTGGGCTGGCGAGCAAATTGAACTTTTTTACTAAGGTCTGTAATTACTTCGTTCAAGGCAGTTCGTTAGGCTTCTTGCATCACAGTTATCTTAGTCAGACGGTGGGTGAGTGTTTGTAAGCTATCTTCCACTTCTTCTCTGTTTTAAGGAGAACAATAAAGATCTTCATTTCTGTTGGCTAGAGGAAGTTTTTTCAAGTCCGGTTGGCTCTTCAAGTGAAGTAGACCACTTGTCTTAGTCAAATGACTTCCGCTTTGTCGGATTCCGCAGAGGCGTTTTTCACGGTCAGGAGAGGTCGGCAAACGGTTCGTTTAGCTTGTCTTGATCTGAACGGTCCTTTGTTGACAGCCTAGAGTGGATGCGGGACTGCTACCCTCCCTAATCGTCCTATCCGGTAGATCACATTGAAAGGTTCGTTGCTCGAGAACCTTAAACGACTTCTTTCGGAGCGAGTGTTTGCCTAGCATTTAATGTCAGCGTACGATTATAATTTTCAGACCAGGGTAGTGCAATAATCTTAGCGGCGCAGTCCACCGTTAACAAAACACGTATCGGGTAGATTCCTAATCGGACTTTAGGTAGATGCAAAATTAGCCTCTGAACCCTGCTTGAGAGACACCGCTGACCCTTCACCAACATCACTGTTGTTCCTACATATTCAAAGCTAATTTCTATCCTCTATCTTAGTAACTGTAAAATTATATTGTAGTTTGGCAAAGTTGTTGGCAACGGTTTGGAGGTTTGTTAGTCGATAAGGTTGGGAGCATTAGAAAGTCACCCAACCATATAATTTCGGTGAGTAAGATTTGCATATGGAGGAGCGGAAGTCAGCATAACCAAACACCCCACCAGCTTAATAGGCTTCCATAGAAGAATCGCAGACCAAATAGAAAACCGAACGGTCAGTAGAACCCTGTGAAGAGCCTTCCGGGGAGCATTCATCTCTGCCACATGAATAATAGTCGCACGAACCAAACTAGGAGAAGCCAAAAGAGTCGCCTCCTCTGGACAACCCAGTGAAGAAGCGGGTCGAGCTATCCGTTGGTTAAACCATCTAAACACTCACCGAGCTTGTCCCAGCAGATACCGAGGAACTTATCATGAAAAAATGCACAGCAACCAACTGGCAGGAAGTGGGAAATTACATAGCTGCGCTGAAATCACTGACCGAACTTAAGATGAACGACTGCAGTCTCACCCAATAGTTTTGTGAGGCAATTAGCCGAGCACCAAAGCTCGATCGACTGACATTAAGTAAGTGCTGTCAATCCATGCAGAAAACTGCGGCCTGCTTCAAAACTAAACTGTGAAGTGTCTCAATCCCATCCTCACCATGACAAAACTCAAGTTCCTTGATCTCACCTCCAATGCCTCCGATACTCCAAACAAATTCGAGGAACCTGAGCAGTGCCTCGAAGATGTCGTCAACAAACTGCAAGAACTCAAAGAACTTAGGATGCGACTGCCTGAGGTCGATCGATTTGAAATGTGTATGCAATACCGATCATTTAGGGGATCAGGCAATCAATCCAGAAAAGATGAAGCTGATAGCAGTGAACATTCCTAACGTTACTGAGCTCAACGTCGGTACTGCCTTTGCGAATCAGGCCACAATAAACTTGGGATGGAAGGTGCTTAGGTCGTTGCACAGAATCTGAGAAAGCTGAAGATGTTGTGCATTTGTAACGTCTTGGAGGTAAGGTAGGGGACAACGAAATCGGGGATGAGGGACTTTGGTATATCACAGACTACTTGCGAGATCTAAACTACCTCTATGTCTGTAACCAACTTCCTAGCATGCAGGGAACAATAACATCACCGACAACGGCATCAAGCAGGTCGTCAATTTGAAACAGCTCGAAGGTTTATACATTCGTAACTGCTGTGTGCTACTCAGAATAAAACAAGCCGGAATTCAAGCTCGAGACCAAGAATCAATTGAAAAGAGATCTCCCGAAGTGCAAGATCTACTTCTGAAGCTGATTCACCACCGATAAAGTTATATACAGTCAGTGGTGTGAGTGCGAGGTGCCGACTAGCACTCGCTTGAACATTTCGTAGGTGCCCCAGGAGAGGGCGCTGCTGGGGCATTGGATTAGAATGCGCATCTTTAGTCCCCGGAAAAAGCCAAGCGCACCGTTCTACTTGTAAATCTTCCTCGCGGCGTCCACTACTGAGTGGTATTTGATGTGCTAAACAGCTCCCCTTCCGACGTTGGTAAGTCGCTAGCTCACGGTTCCGTAGGAATGGTAGGCCGACACCTTGTTTTGGTAGGTCTGTACATTGCCACGCAGCACACTACATGCCTTTGGATCCATTCCACAAGACTTACTCATACAGTTTTGAGTGTTGAGCTTGGTCTTGATTACATCGAGTGGACAGGTTGGTACGGCAGCCAATAGCCCAGCCATACCTGCAAATGCGAAGTAGTTGAGCAGACTGTATTCCTTGTCGGGTCGCATCAGAGTCTCTTTTAGCTTTTCATTGATCGTCACAATGAGTGCTCCATATGGCACATTCATGAAGTAGTTAACCCCGAAACTTCGGTAGAAGGATTTCAGACCTTCGTTGCGTATCATGCTTCTAATCACGTCGAAGGCACGAACGTTGAGCCGGTCCGACCGGTAGAGCTGCAGACGTTGCTTGATAGCTTCAGTGGGGGTGAGAATGAAATCGTGAAACAATGAAGAGGTGAAACCGACCATTGTGTACAGGTAGCTACTATTGTGCTGATGGTGGTTCAGTCCTAACCGTTCCATCATGAGCTCGTAGATACTGAAGTAGAGGCCGTGAGCGGGTATACAACCAACTGCAAGCACTGTTGAACCGCTGTAGAAGTTACGCAGCCCACCCTTGCGGTAGATCTTCCTGGCAATTTCACTTATGGTGAGGCACTGACCGGCCTGACAATGGGTCTGACTAGCCTGCAGAAGTTACCTTGATGTTGTCGAATGGTAGCATGAAGAGGTGCTCGCTGATGCCTGCGCACGATCCGGCTGAATAGATGTAGTGAATACCCGCAAGATGCACGTAGAAGGGAACAGAGGGGTGCCTGATTTACCATTCGAAGTCGTCTTCCATGTTGGTTGTTGAGCGAGAATATAGTATATTATGGTCAAGGACATCGCCTAGCGCCAGCTGTGAACTAATCAAAGGGTTTTCCCGGTCGGAACTGCATTTTGGCTGACAATGATGGATACACCCAAGCAAAAAGAAATTGTGGTTGAAGAAGAATTTCATAGGCGGGGTTATAACTATGGTTGAGGGATGTGTTGTTGCGGCTCACCAGCGAATACCCCGTGGAGCTCTGTGGGGACGGTACTATCGCATTTTTATTTATCGATCGGTCTTGCTGGTGGTTCGCTATTACTCCGATAAATATCCGCCACAACTGCAATAAATGAAACAAGCTACCCACGGCATCACATACCTGAACTCAAACATCGGGCTCAGCAGCGATGAGTGGTGCATGACTGGCAGCACCATTATATAAAATCTACGATGAAGCCCACACTTGTGTTGTTGGTCCTCTTCACTATCAGCCTCTCACTAACTGATAAGGAAATCATCCAGCATGGACTTAACGGCATCTTCGAGAAGAATTAACTGAAGACTCCAACGACAATCCTGCAGTGCATCGATAATAACTCGGCACACAAGATCGTCACCTTCGCTGAGACGATGATTCATAAGGCTGCTAAAGCTTCTGTAAGTGATCTGATGGCCCTTCCGCAGCTCTTCAAGGACTTCGGAGCGTCGTTGGACCCGGCTCTTCAGCAATGTCTCGGCGGAAACTCTGAAGTTTCTGCGTTGGCAGATATCTATGGCCTAACCTCACAGCCCAGCAGTTACTTGGAGAAGAAGCTTGTTGCCCACATAGCCCTCAGCTACATCGCTGTTCACAGGTGGCTTGAAAACATCAATAATGATTGGCAAGCCGAAAAGTACTATGAGGTGGGTTTAAAAGTGGGAGGATAAGGTCAAGTAATTTTCGGCAGCACACACTTTGGTGTTGCATTCCCCAAAGAGGTCGTTCGGAAGGTGAACAAACCCAACCAGCGAGGAATGGACTCCGAGGGGCTGTGATTGTAACATGAATCAAAATATTGAGTTTAGTAATGCTGGTGCTTTGGCTCTTGGCACTGTTTGGTGGCTGTATCGCAGCCAGCAAGGACTACTATCAAGGAAAGGTGGTGCTGCTCAAGGATACCAACTACAGGCGTGCGATGATTGACTTCTAGCTTGTCATCATGGGCTTCCATAGTACTGAATGCGACCTTCCCCGTGGATGCACTGGAGAGTTCAAGGAGTGGTTCGATTAGGCTGCGGGGCTTGTGCAGAAGAGCATTGAGCAGAATAATATGACCCAAAATGTGCAGTTCTGTCGGCTTCTGTACGAGTAGTCCCCGAATTCTTTCGCAGATCTTCACGTGGATGCAGTGCCGGCTATTAGAGTGTATCTCAATGGCACGGATCTTGGATACCACTTGGACGATGTGTTCAACTACTCCCAACCAAAAGGTAGCTCAGTGTTTAGGTAGTGCTATCTGCTTGGGTTCTGGAGAAGCTTCAACCCGTTGTCGAACTTCCATCGAAGCAATATAAAGCCAATCGCAACTACGTGGTTGCTATCGGTTGCGAACCATCAGCTGAGTTTAACACTGCAAGGCTCAGAGACAACTACAATGGTACGGAGTAGGCTATGTGAGAATACGTCTGTAGCAGCACCAACAATATTGACGGCATTAGCTATTAACCAGGAGCAGTTCTGCTCGTTAGGAACCAAAAGATAGTGGGACAATACCAGCTCAGCCAGGGATCGATCTTCGATTGGGTTCGGCGTTATGAAAGTGGCTACGTTCGCAAGCTCGACGACTATGTAATGCACCTAATCTTTGCACGTATGGTGTATCATCAATACAGAACGTTATCGGACAATGCTGCTGCTTACCCACCTTGACGATGATAGCACACAGGCCCTCGAGTAATTTACTGCACTGGCCAAGTCGCATATCGACTCCTCAAGCGACTACAAGAAAAACATGTTATTTGTGCACTCTCACGTCTAAGACAATCTGCAGCAGCACGTGGAGATGAGGACCTTCATCGGTGTGCAGGAGAGGAAGTACCCCTATCCGCATCTTACCTACCTTTAGGTGCAGTAGAACTACAGCCTCACCAAGTACCACATGGACGCGTTTAAGCCTGAAAGTATTTGCAGTAACTATGCGTAGGGATACAGTAGTGGATGGCCAACGTCATCGACGGGGCGGAACCACCATTCACGAAATCAGAATCCTTCAAGGACAAGCTAGACGATGAGAAGGTGTTTGAGTCTGTGGGTTTGGACAACATTCGATCGATAATGGAAGCCGACCCGGTCCACGATCTTGTCCTTTATATTCGAAGTGCGTACGTGGATTAGCATCTGGTACGGAGTTGTTCTATACAGTTGGACCTAAGGTGGGCTGCCTCTCAGCTTCAGTTTCCCCCGAAGCAGCTCAATAACTTCCTCAAAGTATCCTATACGGAAAACGATATGTTGCCGGGAATGAAGGTTGAGACCCTACCACAATTAGTGCACATTCGCAATGGTACCTTCACCTATATGGAACAGCCACACACCAAGTAGAATATCATGAATTGGCTTGCCAGCAAGATTGATCAGCTTTGGCCAGCTCAGTCAATTCAATAAGGCCAACCGAGCACGAACGAATAGCTTCCAAATGAACAGCAGCTGGACGAAGCTGCAAGTACCGATGGCTAGTCAGTTTAGTCGGCACAGCCAGAGTTATGACGTCTGTAAATTGGAAAGATAGCTATGTACAGCAACAGTATCGAGGAGAGGTTTGAGTTAGTCCGCAAGCTGGGTCAAGGCACCTTCGGCGACATATACGAAGGTACTGACAAAGGGTATCCTAGTGAAGGAAATCAAGACAGGCAAGATGCTGGCACTGAAACTTGTACACTATCCACTCCACGAAGGAGAAATAAATTGAGAAAGGGCAGGGCTCGTTGCAGTTAGAGTATAGCATATACCAGTCACTCAATGGTTCTCTTGGCTTCTGCAAAATATTCTAGTTCAATCGCATCGATGGCTACAACTACATGGTCGTGAATCGGTTGGCGTTTACGCTCCAGGAATTATTGTAGATGTGCGGCGGCAGGTTTACAGTTGAGACAGTGTCCCAAATAGCATGCCAGATGATTGATAGGATGGAGATCCTGCATTCTATTGGCTATGTGCATCGCGATCTGAATATGCGTAATTTCATGGTAGCTGAGGAGGATTGTATGCTGCTCTATCTGATTGACTTTGGACTGGCAAAACGCTATATCGAGCCAGACCAAAAACAGCACATTCAGCGAACGGCAGGAAGAAAGTTTGTTGGGACGGTCAAATTTTCGAGTATTGCTTCTCACGAAGGCTACGGTATTGATGCTGAATCAAATAGAACAGTCTCGCAAGGATGATTTGTAGTCAGTTGGTTACATCCTGGTGTACCTAATCAAGGGATGCTTGCCTTGGTAGGCAACCAAAGAACAAAATCGGCAGGCCAAGACTATCATGATAGGAGAACGAAAGAAGGCAATCTCGCCGGAAGAACTCTGCAAGGATCTCAAAGGTACTCTCTGCTTCCAAGGTAGGCTCATTTGTACAGTTCATCAGACTCGTAAGAGGCTTAAAATTCGATGAAAGACCTCCTTACGAAAAGCTACGTGCACTGTTCCACTGCAGCTTAAAAACACCGATGGATTGGGTGGACAAGGTTAAGGTTGCGCTTCAAAAATTCAAGCAAATGGGCTCGCTTCAATAGTCTTTTTTAGATGAGTAAGATTGATCTGTACAGCATCACATAAATTTCCTGAGCTCAGAGATTGCCCTCACGAATTCCTAGCAATCTTGTTCAGAGGCTGCGGTCAGATCGATAGTGCGTTTGTTGAACACCAACGAAAACGACCGACCATCCTGTGGGTCCTCTCCACGTTTCAGGTACTTTCTGAAGTTCTTGGAGACCTTGCCGAGACGGATCTCTACGAACTCGCTCATGGGCTGCATGCGTGGTTACTTGTCACTATCACTGGAACGCCATGCGAAATACTTTAAGTCCATCGAGAAGTATGCGTGAACACTTTCGATCTTGTTGCTGTTGAGGCACCACTTTCGAAAGGTCTTGCCGACGGTGAGTAGTTTGATGTGCTGGCTTATGTGGTCAGTCAGCTTATGTTTGAGCTCTGCCAACTAGGCTTGGGATTATGGTAGGACGATTGTCACCTTCTTTCGATCTGGGCTATTACTGTTGCCGCCGATGGGACGGTTGTTTTTCATGATGCTTGAACCCTTCGAACGTCTGTTGGGACTTGAAGACTTCTTACGTTCGGGCGATTTTTTCTTTGAGCCACATGCTTTCGAACATTATTCGACGAGAATGTTCTACTTCTATCTGGAGCTCTGAATGCGATCGGTATTCGGTGGGTGCTCCTCCAACTCAGTCTTGCGAGTCTGCTTTATCCTTCGGTAATTCTGGCTAGCTAGCTCCAAGAAGGTTCGCAAGTCGTAGAGTCGATCCATGATGCCCATCTCGAACACCATCTCTACGATGAATGACTCGTAACTCTTCAGCAACTTCCATTACTCGTTTAGGGCACGTCTTTCCATCCGCTCCCAACCCTCTTGCTGGTAGTTGCCACAAGTTAACTGTTCTGAGTGATGTTGGGCTAGCCTGTCATGTATCAGTAGGGAAGAAGGTGATGGTTCGACTGGGTCAGAGCCGTGAGTGGTATTAGTACGGTTGGCAACTGTCCCAGTATTGGTTTACTCGCCGATAACGACCTCCTCAATTAGTTGCTCCTCATGGTGAGCACGCGAAGACAGCATACTCTCCTCATCGACTTCAATAATGTCCGAGAAGGAGAGCCTTTTGTGGTGCCTCCCTCTAAGATTGGCAGGTTGGTGACTGCTTTCCAGAGGTGCCTTTCCTACATCCTTGAGAAACTCAGCAAGTGCTTTATCCATCTCCTCTGTGGGTGGTGGCAGCCCTACGAAGGTATTCCCATCCTCTTCCTCAGCAGAAACATTGGAGATGAAGCTCGCAGAAGTAGCCTTCATAAGCCTTCAAACTTTCGAAATATTATTAATGCTGCCGGCTAGCAAACCGCCAGATTTCAGCCTGTGTACAATAAACTGGCTTCTCTGCTTATTTCCGAATATCACATTTGAAGTCGCTCTAGAATTCATAGTTTCTTGTAGCCTGCAGAAGCTGTTCCACCTTCCCTCCGAAAAATGATGTAGCCCAGCACAATGCCCACTGCGATGCAGATGTTCACCTATGTGACCACGGTGCTGTACGTATCCGTTCATTGTCATCATCAGGAACATGACGAAGTACCGCAGCAGCAGCTCGATCACTTTGTTGACCGCCTTGAAGATGCGCATTGAGAGGAC
>ERZ724508.1558-NODE-1558-length-13337-cov-3.570772_pt1 | contig 13337 bp, 5 predicted proteins | sample MGYA00376041_ERZ724508 | MGnify/ENA primary metagenome ERZ724508 (study PRJEB28724, sample SAMN07190887) | wastewater metagenome | isolation source: effluent of sewage treatment plant in Hong Hong | place: USA: Christiansburg, Virginia | collected 2016-03-01 ...
GTTGAGTTTCTGTCTGATAAAAATGCAAAGAGCTAATTTAAATAGACTTTATTGAAGCTCATCAAGAAGTTTAAATGTAAGAGTGAGCCTGAATTAATCAAGCTATTTAGAATTAGTTTGGCCAATGGTAACAAGAAGTCATTGCTCTAGAAGCTCAGAGGATCAATTATATCGGAGGCTGTCCTTAAAGCAGCTGAATTGAATAAAAGTTAAATAATTAATTAAAACACCTCACAGCAGGAATAAGAAGTTGAAAAATCACTCAGAGAACTGGATAAGAAGATAGAACAAGCCTAATAAGCAGTCAGATATGATTTTAGAGGAGTCCCCAAGACTTTGAGTCGATATGATTCCAAGTATGGTTGGATGCAATAAACAAATGAACCTACCCAACAAGATTATGATGTAAATATTCAGAAACACTTTCCTGCAACTGTTAGAGTAAGTTCAGACTATGGCTCTGCAAACCTGCATGACTAATCTATTAAGTCAAGAATTAATAGGTTATACTTCTTGAGAAGACTGGAATATCTGAGAGGTGGAGCAAAGCAATACTCAAAGGAGTAGCTATAAAAATAGATTCCTTTACATTTGAGAAACAGAGAAAAATTATAAATTAGCTAGCTTTCAAGTACAAAGAAACTGAAGCAATGCAAATTCCTGACTTATAATAAATTTATCAATAAATTGATGTTGCAATTGATAAAGTATATGTAGATATTTCAACTTCAGAGAAAAACTAAACAGCTAAAAAGAATTTGAAATCATAAATTTTTGATAAAAATTTCGACCAGCATGAATATCTCTGGAACAACATTAATGCAGAAGAAATATTATGCGAGAGCTTATATACTGTAGACTCGAAAAAAGATGTAATCCTCACTGAGGATTAAGCTTTGAAAGTGAGTCCAAGTACACATACAGAGTTAGCTCTTAACAAAATTCCAATTAACTTATTCCGTCATACTGAACTCGATGTGATTGGCGCCTTTAATGAATATCGTAAAAAACTAGGTTAGAATTTGATGAATGTCTAATAAATGGACTTTTAGCCTTACTTTGAATAGTACTCCCTGTAGTCAGTCCGAAAAACATATTTAAAGCCTGAAAGAAAAACTTCAGGATAAGCTACTAAAGCAGTTGGAAGAGCAAGAAGAAAAACTGCTTATGCCATAGCTGTTCTAAAGAGAGGGACAGGAGTTGTTACAATAAACGGATAACCCTTGCAAGATTACTTTGGAGATACATATTATAGAGTTGAGGCACTCAAACCTTTAGTTTTTACAGATTCTTCAGGATATTATGACGTAAAATTGCAGGTCATGGGCAGTGGTTCGAAAGGTCAGGCTGAGTGTATGGCATATGCTATCGCTAGAGCTCTCATTAAGATTAATCCTGAACATGAAAGTATTTTATATAACTTTGGGTTGGTTGGTCATGACTCAAGAAAGAAGGAGGCCAAAAAAACAAACTTGTATTCAGCTCGTGTTCGCCCACCTTATGTCCGTAGATGATTTTATAAAACTAAATAATATGGGAAATAAAAATGAGAAATATATCTATACTGATCATTAACTCTTACTTGGCTGACACAATCACTGTCCTATTTATTTTTTGTGGGCAGAGATTAAATTAAGGACTTTGACAACGCCGTTTAAAGTCTTAGTTTTTAAATCATCCTCGAGGGCTTTATTCGATATATATTTCTAAGTATGAATACAAAATTACAAAAGAAGGGTCAATTTTAATATTTTTCTCCTTTTTGTTACTTGTTTCGGGTTCAGGAACTGGAATTTTCTATTATAACTTTTTCTTCTATTTTTTAATCAACCTGTTCTTTCGACTAACTTTAGGTTTTTATTCCTCCTCAGCTTCGATAAGATTGAATATATCTTTGATTGGCCTTTAATTCTTGAGTTTTCCCTATTTTTTATTGCTGATTTGCTAATTTTCTGGACTAAATTCATCGTCTTGCTATTATTCGAACTGTTATTTCTTTTCTTTTTTGTTTTTCGATATTTTCCCCATCAACAATTGCCAATATTTATAATTATAATACAGTTAATAATATTTTGTTTTCTAATCATATAATTAGATACTTATCTTGCAGTCGGTGTCGATCGATAAAGCTCATCACCCAACCTTTGCTCGCCTTGAAGTCATGCTTATTAGATAGATTTAAAGCCAAAGATTTAATAGATTCCATATCAATTGAACTTGTCAATGGATATAATTATCGAATCTTGCTATAGAGCTCATCTTCCATGTTTGGATCTAGTCTTTTTCTTCCCGCTCCTTCCTTCCTATCAATTCCGTAATCAGCCCATCTCTTGATATTTTTTATAGGAACTCCATATTGAGAGCTGAGTTTGCTGATTGGAATCTCACCTTATTTATACAACTCAACCATCTTCTTCTTCATTTCTCGGGAATAATTTTTGTAAGGTCCTCTCATGTATTTCTTTTATGCTCTGATTTCTTATTTTTTAATGAAGGGATCAAAAACTTACACTTCTGAAAGCGAAAAGAATCCTCTTGAGTCAATTACATCTTAAAGATCATCCTCTATTTACTATTCCTCTTACTTCTTGATTTGTACACTCTTTTATGATTTCTACCTTTGAAAATTATCACATTAATTTTCATTGCATTCTTCAATTTCTCTTTTCACTGGGGCTTATTTCTTCTTTTGCAAAAAAACATCTTTTTTATTGATTTTTTGTTAAGAATTTACCTTTTATTCAGCAGAAGCCATTGACTAACTCTAAATCTTGAATGATTTTTTGAAGTTCTTCGATTCCCGAGTCAATAATCGGTCCCCTTCAATAGCAAGCTCAATTAGCTTTTTGGCTCCCTTATCAATTTTCCAAATCTGGAGGTACTAATTCAAAGAAGGATCGGTAATTTCACTGATATGTATCCTTAACTTGTCAAAGGTATTGAGAACTTCTAAGTAGACGAGCTGATCGTAGTCTTGTGATTCCATGTTTGGGGTAAGAAAGTGATTATAAGAAGAAATTTAAAATAATATTTGATAAGAGTGAAGTGAATCTACTGTTAATTGTAAAAAATTGGTTTCCAAAAATAAATGGAAATAAAAATTTATCATAAGTATTTATTCAAAATAATGGAAAATCAAATGGAAGCATAAATATTATATAATTGGTGAGAAAATGAAGGCTCTTTCCATATTTATGAACGTAATAACAAAATTGTTCACAGGCGACACCTACTAGAATATTGTAGTCAACGATTATAGTGTTGAAGCTAGTGGTCTTGGAGATGAGACAAATATGAGTATCAATCAATTCAAACCACTTTTAAGCTAAAACGGTCAGTCAATTAAAGGAAAAGTTTAAATAAATTAAAAGTGATCCTTTACTCTATTTTTATTTTATTTCAATCATTTTAATATTATCTTCTATTTACATTACTATTTTATATTGATTAATTGACTCGTAGCATATATATTTTTTGTTTCAATAAATATTTGTAAGATTTGGCATATTATCAAAAATTGTAAGAATATATCATAGAAAAAAAGAGCAGCCAGCTAAAAATTTCATTAAGTTTTAACCATCTTGCGACCCCTGCATAAAATAATATTTACTTGTTATTGTGGTCCTTCAAAAAATCAATTATTCTGAGGCCAGAGGACAAAGGACTATTTTCACTATAACTTCTCGGGCGGCTTCTCTTTCGACTTGCAATGCTGATGGTTTAAAGTTAATCTCCGTCTTATTAGAGCTTGCTGTTGGCCCTGAGGAGAAGAAATTAAAAATTTTTCTTTGGAGATTGAAAGCAAATTGAATTTTCCTCTGAAGCATCAATTTCTGGGATGCTATCTATTTGATATTTGATTTTCCGCACTTCTTTAATCTTCAACGGCATTCGAACAGCTGTTGATTCATCTTACAGGGTAAGTTGAGGAATGTCTTCTGGATCTTGAAGTGGCCTGACATAGAATAAAAAATACTTGGAGAATGGCGCATCAGGCATCTTGGGAGGGGTTCCAAAAAAATCTTCGTATTCTTGGTAGTTCATCGAGGAATAGCATCGGCTCCTTGATCGCCGTATTTGTAAGTTCTAAGAGAAAATGCCGTCCATTATTAATTAAATATTGTATAAAAACACAAAGCAAAATATTAACAGCTGTGATTTGAAATCTATTTATAACCAATTTATTCATTTCCATTATAAATTAAAGCATATAATAAATATTGCTTTTTAATTTCAAGTCATTTGGGTGTGCCATTAAATTTTATTTTTCAAATTTATATATTGAAAAAAGGTATTATAGACAAAAAAACAAGGAAAATTAATAAATTAAAGAATAAAATAAATTAAAATTCTTCCAGTGAAGAGGAAATTATAAGACCCAAATCAGATAGCGGTTCAGAAAATAGTTAAAATAGCAGTTTCCATGAATAAAATTAAGTTTCCGAATATTACTCCATCAATCCTTAGGCTAACGCATACCAATTAAATAAAAAATCGAAGAAAAATTTAGAGGTCAACACAAATAAATCATGTAATTAAGAGAAAAATGATTTATAATTTTTGGACGAGGAAGAAAACATTGAAAACTTTGATTGGAGTTTACTTGAGAATCAAAAATATAGTTCTGAAAAATAAAATATCCTCGATAATGAACTAACTGAAAGAAAATAACAGCAAAATGATTAACCTCAGAAAGTCAATGCCAAATTCATGGAAAAAATGTGGAAATACGGAATTGATAAGCTCTGCCATACCATTGAGACCATCGCCAACAGATCAACAAAGCTGTAAAAATTATTATATGTATCATTTCGATCCATGATGCAAACAATTCAAAAAATTAATCAGAATAAAAGATAAACTGATGACAGTTTTCCTTTGAAAAGTGATCACAAGTGTTATTTAATAACAAATAGCAAACCTTTAGAAAATATTTACCCAAACTCATACTCTAAGTAAAAAAACTAAATGAATAGATACGAAGTAATGCTAAAGAAAAGCTAAAAAGAACAGGAGTAAAAACTTACTTAAATAGAAAGACATATAAAGGATTTAAAAAATTAGAGAAAGAAGTTAACAGAATCATTGAATTTAACTCGAAAGAGATGTAGATATTCATAAGAAAATCGGAACTTCACAAAAGAGTACTAAAAATCTATTTAAGGATCTGAGTAAAATATAACATGGGGTAAAAATATAATCCGAAATGAGAGAAGTAAACAAATGCAAGATTAAGAGAATTATAAAAGAGGAAATATGATAAAGTCTATTTATAAAAATAATAGATTGAAATAAACTACCAAAGTGAATAAATAAAATGAAAAAGATAAAAGTTTAAGTTCTTCACAAAATGGATGGAAACAAAAAGAATTTTTTGAAAGCTCAGGGGAAGAAGAAATATAATTTAAAGACATAATTTAAGAGTTCGCAGTTGGGACCTAGCAGACTTAAAGTATAAATGTAAATTTAAATGGCTTAAGTTCTGAAGCTCAGAAATAAAAGATAAAAATATAAAATGAATCTGCCAATGATAATATTCCCTCTTTAATTCCAAGTTCGATCAGTCCAAATGAGAGAAAATAAGTCAAAATTGAGAACTTGACGAATGAAAAGGTAAAACTAGAAGAGAAGGGATTGGACTTCAAGGATAAAATGTTTAAGAAGTTATAGGCTATAAAAAGAGATTCTGAGCTAACGAAGCTAAAAAGATAAAGATAAGCCCAAGAAAATATCGAAAGAATAGCGAAAGCCAAATAAGAGAGATAAAGAAAGGCAAAATAATCTGAATATAAGAAATAAAACGGAATATCAAGAGCAAATAAAGAAATGATGTTATTTAAGCACATAAATAAATCAACTGCAGTGAAGTATAAAAGAGTCGAATATTATTTTTCTGAAATTGATAAACACCTGCAACTCTCTGTGATGGACAGAGACACTGCTAACTCATTATCTGACGACAATCATTAAAAAATCATTACAATCAGCCCTCAACTCGATCATTAATATAGCCTGCATCGAGTCCATTTGAGAATTGTTAATGTGGAGTATTGGGTAGCGATAGGAATATGTGATATTGACCAAGTTAAAAAGAATAGATGCATTATGAAGGTTCGATAGTTTGGCCATCATGGAGTTTACATGCTTGGCTCAAATGGGTTCTGCTATTCTAACTATATTGAAGAGGATCACCGCATCGATAAAGTACATTGATTTTTATTCAGGGATTTAAGTTTAAAAATGGAGACATTATCCGAGTCAATGTCGATTCCACCAACTGTTTAATTTCATTCGTTAAAAATAAGGGAGGAGCAGATGCTTAAAAGTTTAGTATGAAATACAATCCTCAACTGGAGTTGTGCAAGATACGATTTTGCGTAGGACTGTGCAGGACTAAGGATATAATTAGAATTTAGAACTGTAAAAACCCATTTTTATAATGAATGATTTAGGGTACTTATTATAATAAATTATAAGTGGATTCATACATCAAAAATCGAGGGTTGCTACTTTCTTCTGTCATGCTGATGTTTCTTCTTTTTCTGCTGTTCCTCATACTTTTTCTATTTCCATTACAACACTTTTTTATTTGGCTTCCACCCTTTTTTTCTATGCAATATTATCTATCCTTTTGGGTTTATTGAGTAGGCAATTTTTGATAAGGAGTTATAGCCGCATTATTTGCAGAGCTTTACTAAATTATCCTCTACTTTATATTGCTTCCAGCAAAGATAACATTATAATATAAATCTTCTCACTTACTTGATCCTTCTGCCATCCAAAGACTTTATTTATAATCCTACTTGAAGTGCAACATTTTGCATAGCATAATCGGCTGTCATTAATGAAATTCCAAAAGATTAAGTCTCCTATTATTCTTCAACCTAATTCGAAACAAATGTTGGTCCTTAAGCCATTTTTCTATCATAGTTTTTAGGAGTGATCCACCCTTCATCTTCGTCCATATCATCATCTGATTATTGTTTCTTCTTTGGTTTTGATTTTGGTACCACAATCCATCCATCATCATCATTTTCTTCAGCTTTATCTTTGTCCTTTGGCTCTTCGTTCTTTTATTATTTTTTATTTTCTTGCTCGATACTTTATTTTTGTTCATTGGTTTTCTATCTAATTTCTTGTGTTTATTCTTATTTCGCTCCTTCCTATTCCTATTCCTATTCTTATTCTTATTCGTCAATCTCTTACTAATAATACTAGTTTTTAAAAGTCTATTATTTTTCTTTCATTGGAGGAGGAGTTGCCCTTAATTTGGTTTAAAGTCCTTTTTTAATATAAAGAGTATGTGCCAAGGCCAATAAATTAATGTCAACATCTGACAATGAAGCGATATCTCCAGTTTTTTTAGCGAATTACTTGATAAACTAGATTGATTTCTTCTCAGGCTGTCGTTATTAAATTTTAAATAAAAACTTCTATAACATTTATCTAGTCTTGGCATCACGCAATTAATCCATAACTTCTGAAGTAGTGATAAGCTGATGATTAGAAGCAATATCAAGTAAGCCACTTCCTGTAATAAAGGCATTCGCATCAAGTATAACGATTGGGATTTACGACTCAGACATTGGGCAAGTGATTGTTGATAATAAACGAGTATATTAATTACTAAGGAGAAATCATTTTATATTAAAAGCATATTTTAGTTATAAATAATTATATTACTTAAGTTATAACAAACCATTCAAAGATCATCATGGATCGTGATATACCTGTTTTTAATCGGCCAGTCATGGAAAAAATATTCCGGAAAAATCAATAAAAACATCTAGAGAGGCTTCGCAGCATTAAGGTACTACCTATTTAAGTTAGAGTGGCAATACGAATCGTACTATGCCGATAGGGAATAACCATTCAATATCTAATAAAAAAGCTTTACTCACTTAAGAAATTAAACGCACATAGATCGAAAAACAAAATGTCTTACTCTTTAACAAAATGATGAGGATAATGAAAAGAAATGACCCGCATAATCAGCCAATTCAAGGATTGTATAGAGGGGGCAAGAATGTTTCTGAGAACTCAAGAATAGTTGAAGAGAATAAAGGTAATTTTCATCGTAATTTAGGAATCTTTTAAAGACTAGAACAACAAAGACCAACAATTTCAAATAAAAAATTACAGGAAGACAGAGTTAAAAATCTTACAATTTTAAGATTTTTAGGAAAGTACCCAAATCCTATTGCTTCAAGAACCAGCGGAGACTATAACAGTACTCAATTGGGAAGAAAGTCTGAGACAAGAAAAAAATTTGATCCTTATCAGACGAGGGGAGAAAATGTTCAATAGTTTTAATTAGATGATGAGATATATGATGAATAAATAAAAAAATATAAGGAAGAAATCGAAAGGTTTAAATAAAAAGAGGGCTAAAAAGAATCCACTGGTCGACGTAAATTTATGTCTCAAAATATGAACAGAACGAGCTTAAGGGCGGATTCTTAAGCCAGTTAAGGGTTAAATAAATTAGTTGCTGCTGATATTGTTAGCTAATCAAATTAAATATTAAATAAAAAAGTAAAAGCTCGTCAGGAATCTAGAGCAATAGCGAAATCAGAGCACAATGATCAGCCAACACAATTTTCTTCCGTTAATAATAATGTTTCCAAATAGATCTTATTGTTTCAAAAGATTTGCACAATTGCTCGAGTCAAAGCTGAAGTGCAGATATTAAGACTTTACAACGTATATAAAATCAGGGCAATATTTAGAGAAACAGTGAAAGGAAAAAATCTATACGAATTATAAATCCCAGAACTAGAAGGCAATTAGTTTTTTAGTGAACAAAACTATGATTACAACAAAATCTGTAAGATGCTTGTTATTGAGGACGGAAACTTGGTCGTTAATCCCAATAGCTTACAATAAACTGAAGGAGATGGTGAAAAAAATAAATTAAATTTATAAACAAATCAGTCATAGAAAAAGATTGGAAAAAATCGATAAGAGGGTCGAAACAATACTCAGCAATGGACTAAATACTAATAAGCACTTGAGGTCGAGATCGAGTGAAAATTTATTGATCATTTATTCTAATATTTTTCTTATTTATGTTCAAACAAAATCATAAAATCATTCAAATACTTTCTTGAAATTAAATTTCAGTCTTTCTCTCCACTTTTCAGGTAATTAGTTGAACCTTTCAGCAAATTTGTTGACATATTTTTCATCCAAAAGTTATACTAGATGATAATTGTTATATTCATAGTTTTTTATATGGATATTTTTTCCCAGCTCATATTTTTTCTTTTCGTTTTTTTTATTTGAATATTCATCCTCTGAATCATCAGAGAATATTGGTTCTTCGCTGTGATTTTTTTGAACTATGACAATCTATTCAACAATAAATTGGCTAATCTCATTATTACTGCCTGATTTAACAAGTGTAGTTAGTATAAAATTAGAAGAGTAGAATTAATCCCACAGTTTTTCACAAATATTCTGCCAAAGAACCGAATAAAAGGCTTAAAAATATCGAAAATCAAAAAATTTCTTCTTCAATTAATTGCAAATTAGTTCATGAACGGCCTCAATTCTTGGTTTAATTTCGATAAATAAATGAGAAATCTCAAGTACCCAGGCATCTTGCTGCACCGAGGACCTCAGAATTATTTACAAACTCTCTGCCATTCTTTACTTTCGATGTAAACTAATATTTTAATTACTGCTATCCCATTGTGAGTATTTTATATTCCAAACCTATACTTGTTAAGAGATTTCTTTTTTTATTTTCTTAAAAACTTACTTTCTGTGGCCTTTTTTGTCCTAGTCTGGCGATAAATTATCACAAATATTCTCTTTATGACTAATTTAGTCAATCATCAATTTAGGATGAGGTGTAAAAATTCATTATAATATATGTTCATTTAAAATAAGAGGTATAAGATCATAATTATAATTTTTTATTGGAATTCCCAATCAAAAAATTTTACAGAATTTTATGTTGTTTCTATGATTTATAGTCTCGAGATAGACCAGGAAGTGCAGTAATATTACCGCTTCTATTCAGTAAATATTCTTCGTCGCTCATTTTATGCTTTAATTTTTATCTCCTATGGTATTAGTTGATTTGACTTTCTAATTATTTTTTTAGCTATTTTCTTTTGATTTAGAGAAACCTTGACTGATGCTCTTTTTCTTCTTGAATTTGCTGTGAGATTTTTCTATATTTCGAAGTATAGTCTGCGATTTACTGCAGACTTTGATAACGGTCTCTCATTGCTTTATTCTCATAGTACCTTTTATTGTACGAGCTCGCTTATTTTATCTATTTATTCTTTTCTTCCTACATTCTTAATTTTTATCTTAATTATTCTGAGCTTCTATCTAATTTTACAATTTTCTCAACAAAATTATTTCTCTCATTCTCATGCTGAGAGATTAGATTAGCTGAACGTTCATAAACCTAAGGATTTTGCTTATAACTACTTTTAATTTTGTTCATAAAATACTTCCTCTCTTCTTCCTTCTTTCTTTCTATTTCCTATTGAAGCTTTACAAACTTCTCATCTTATAATCTTTATATCACTCTTTTGTTTCTTTATAAATGGATTTGGCTTTCATATGCATTTGATAACTGTGTTTTTTCTTTTTATTTATTTTTTATCTTCATTTCGTTTTATTATGAAATTTGTGTCTCTGCTCTTTTAAAATTGGAATTATAGAACTTTTTTTTCTCTTATTATTCCTATACAGTTTTCTACCTTCTCATAAATGTTTCTTTGAGATTTTCATCTGCTAGTTTTTGCTTAATCCTCATTTTCTCAAGCCTTTGCTTCTCCTATTAAATTATCCTTCTCTAAATGAATGAATAATTACTTGGTTTTTCTAATAAGCTTGATTGACTAACTTTTTATCAAATTCCTTTTAGTCTCTGTTGTGATAACGATTATTCTAGATCATTTTTTACAATTAATTCCTACATTATGAATATGTGTACTTATATATTTATTTTATTCTGAGTTTTCTTGACTTTTATCGTTGATCTTCGTCATGGACAAACTAATCCTGTATTTTTAAAATCCTTGACCAATCATGTTCACTCATTAGTATTGTTGTCTTATTTGTATCAATAATTATATAAAACAATAAAATTATCAATGTTCTTTTCCCCAACCTCTCAGAATTTATCCATCCGCTCGGATGTTTAAAAAGAACAAGTAAGACAATTATTTGCGGAAATGAAACTGTTCAGAATCAAGTGTATAAACTTCACATTATTTATTCAGTTTATCAATTCATCATCACAGTATTAATTGAAGGAAGTATAGCAGAGAGGAGGGAGAATAATTTAATTTTACTTCCCTGTCCTGTCCTTTGTTTATATGCTAATTAAAATTTATTATTGAAATCAATAAAATTCAGTTAAAGCCAGATTTATCAAAAAGATCTTCAATTCGAGATGACTCATCCATCGTATTTATGGTACAAAATTTCCAATCAGATTTTTTTAGCTTTTCTTATATTCGCATCAAATTTTACCTTGTCAGCTCCACTACATCTTTTTCTTCTGCTTTAATTCTATATTATAATCATCGTACTTTTTATCTTTTATTTTTTAACGAACTCTTTGTTCGATATACTTCGTATTTTGACTGTGCAATACTATTAATAGCACATCCATATAATCACCTACTTCTTCTTCCCAGCACTGCAATTGTTCTAAGCTATTGGGATAGCCTTCCACTAAAATTAAATTCGATTTCTTCTCTTCCATGATCCTCTCTACTAAAACTCTTGTGGCTACTGTCCCTGATACAGGTTTCCCAATTTAGATAAAAGATTCAATTAATTCTGCATATAGTCCATTCTATTTTATTTTTTCTTCCATTAAGTTTTACATTTTGAGTATTTGGGCTCCTCGATTCTGAGCTATTTATGTGGCTAAGTTTCCATTTCCACTCAAAGTATTAACAAATATCAATTTAGCCAAACTTATTTTTTTCCGACTCAAGATATGCTCTTATTCAAAGATTAATTTGACACTATTGAGAGTTTACGACTCATTTTAAGAGTTTATTGTTATCAATTTTTTTTATCTTTTATAATAGCTACTAATTTATTTATTCTCATTACGATTTTTTTGATTAGACTCAAACGATAGATATCCCAATACTTATGCTTCCCAACTAAAATGTTTCTACCATTATTGTACATCAGATAGATTTCTTGGGTAGCCTGAAAATAAAAATCGGCCTGTGTAGTCCTGCTTTTCTATTTTTTTCCTAATCAAGGAGAGGATCAATGAAGAAGGAATTTATTTATTTTATTTTTGTAGTTTCTTTAATGTTTCTGCTTATGAAGTATGCACTTTAGACAATGCCTAATCTATTAAATCTTTTGGACTATAAATATAAATTCCATATTTTTTTGTAAGAGCATTACAATATTTCGTTTAATGAGTCATATCGTCAAAATGACTGAAAAAGACGCTTACAGGCTTTGGGGGTTCGATTCCTAATGATTATAGATAATTTTTAACTTTCAAATATGTTTTTTACGCACCTTACTCTCCATCTACTTCATGATATTTCTTTTTCTTTTAATACTATCTGATTATTTTCTCACTTTCGTTTTGATATTTTCTTACTATTTCTCGAATATTAGCCTAAAGATCGGCCTTGTCTTTTGTTTTGTCTTCAGAATATGCTTATAATCCGCTTGATATCATCTTCTGCTAAGATATCTTTATGTTTAAGAAACCTAAGAAATTTATTTCTCTATTTGTGAGTTCTTTATCAAATTAAATAACATCCTAAATAGAGTTTGGAAATCCATCGATTAGAAACCTTCTGATTCCACAAGAGGCGATGGCTTTTTTGACTAGTCTGACTATTAAATCACTTGGCATTGTTTTCTTTTCTTTAAATAGTTTAAAAATAAGGTCAGCATCAGGTCCACCTCTTTACTGTTCGAATTGAACCATGTCATAACTTGATAAGTACTTGAACTTATAATCTCGTATTAAATATTCGCATATTCTATTATTTCAAAGTATCTACTTTCCTTTTTCGCAGCCAGGTCCCCCTCCAATCAACCAAATCGATGGTTTCTTATTCGTTATCATCAAATTTGAACCTGACTTCAATAATAAATGCAGTACATTAGCATCAGAAGAAGTGCAACCCATTTATTTTATTTATTTATAATTAAACTCTTCATTAAGTTACTCATAATAGAAATAATTAGTATCATTCATTTCAAAGAGCTTTTTTTCATTGAGTCCACCACAATTCTACTCTGCTATGTTTCCTCAGCTCTTTTATCAACTCCGAAATGACGGACGATGCTATCATGGATAACATTGATCTATTAAGGAG
>ERZ724508.1559-NODE-1559-length-13333-cov-4.401190_pt1 | contig 13333 bp, 6 predicted proteins | sample MGYA00376041_ERZ724508 | MGnify/ENA primary metagenome ERZ724508 (study PRJEB28724, sample SAMN07190887) | wastewater metagenome | isolation source: effluent of sewage treatment plant in Hong Hong | place: USA: Christiansburg, Virginia | collected 2016-03-01 ...
AGTATAAAATTTATGTATCCTTGTCGATTAGTGTGGCAATAACAAAAATACATTTTAGTATTCTTGCCTTTGACTAAACAGATATATTATCGACAGGAAAATATATGCTTGTCTATGAAAGGATAAGTTTGCCTTATACAGGTGGCTTTGTTCCAGTTCCTATTTAATTTATTGATAATTTCATAATGGGTCTTCTATCTTTTTCTACTAATAAGACTCAAGTTATTATTGACTTTCAATGGGATTTTCAAATTATTGATGGAGAACATGGAATTTTTATGCCTCAGTCTATTGGAGTTGCTTCCAGCCCTACTGGCGGCACTCAAACGATAAATAATGTTATATTTACTTTATTCTATATGAAAACATGGTTATGCCCCAACGAAACCATTGAGACCTTTTTCGACCCGAATCAAAATCTATGCACATAGTGTCCAGTTTATCAATGCCTCAACTGCTAAAAATTAAATGTTTGTAGCGAATGCAATCAATCAGCTAATTTTACTCTCTATGGTTAAGTTTGTGGTAAAAATTGCAGTATATATTCATATGGAGTTTCCCTTCAAAATGGTTCTCTAGATCTGTGCATATGCCAATAAAAGTTTTAATGGGATCCTTAAACCGATCGCTGTGTGATACAATGCGATGATCTTTAACATAATTCAGGCAGTGTCCCGAACAGTGATGATCGCTGTGTTTGTGATGATAAGTTCTAATGGAATTAAACAGGCCTTGATTGTTATGTACAATTTGATCAAATAAGAAATGCCATTGGTAGATCTACGATAATAGATGTGTGCATATGCCGAGATGGATATGGATGGGATCCAGTCAATATTTCATGTGTTTTTTTATGTAATAACATTCAATATACTAATGGACTTAAATAAGGTACATAAAACCAATGCAACTGTATTTCGTCCTTTACTTGGGATTTTGTTAATCTGAAATGTGTGATTGATTGTGGCTCAATTCTAAACGCCTTGTCATTAAAGGAGGGAACAATTGCTGTTTGCCAATGCAGATCTAAATTTTTCTGGTCCAACGAAAAGAAATGTGTAATTCAATGCAGTTAAATCACTAATGCCTATGGACTAGCTTAAGGAACTTCAGATCAATGCTTATGCAATGATGGTTTTATTTGGAATAGTACATTGGCGGAATGTGTTATAGATTGTTCTTCAATTTAATTTTCTGTCGGTCTCTTACAGGATAGTTTTCAGGATTGTTAATGTAAAAAGAATTATCGTTGGAAAGGCTCCCTTAAACTATGTATCCTATCATGTGAAGACATCTAGTACACCTCTCAGTCATGGAATCTGCCAGAGGATATCGTATGCCCATGCCTCCCTTAATTTATTTGGAACATGAAATTAAAACAATGCGAATTTAATTGCTCAAACATCGAAAATTCCACAGGAGAAGTAGTCTAAGGCACTACAGATAGTTGCATATGTCAATAAGAGCATTTATGGAACTAAGTAGATATGACGTGCACTCCAAAGCAGTTTGATTACCTACTAGCCACTATTGTCGGCTCAGGAGTTATATGTAATTTATAAAAATATCATAGCTGTGGCAGCATTGGCTAATTTTGTGTTTATTGCGATAAAGAAAAAAATAGCTGCGTTGAGCTTAGTCGGGAACTCTTCATCCAGTGCAATCATCATCGGGTGAATTTAATAAATTTATCTATCATCATATTAATAGTATTTTTGTCTTATAATTTTATAAAAAGCTGGTTAAAATCTACGAATTTGCTTAAAAATGTCAACGATAAACATATCTATATATGTATATATTCTATAAATATTGGAGAGTCAATTTGTAATAACCAGAATATTGCCTTATATTTATGATCAGTTATTGCTTTGTAACAAGTTGGCAGCAAGAGCCTCAATTCTTTTGTTGAGTTCTCCAGGACATTGAGGTTGACCATTTTGCATTTTTATTTCAGTATTATAAGCTCCGATTAAAATATAATTGTTAGTAGTGCAAATGCAAGCTCCTCCTTTGCTCTGAGTTAAATAAGATATGTACTTTTTTTAAATACCATTTCACATGACCTTTATCATCAACATCGAAACTTGAGGAGTAGAACTTTTGGTTGTAAAGTCTGATTCCGGCAGGACTATTTTTGACGACACCGCCATTCTGTAAACCACTAAGAATATTGGCGAGTTAATCAACAACTATCTTGGTCTTCTTTCCACTTTCATCTTCAAAGTCAAACTCATATTTAGGCATAGCTTGAATGGGCAAGCTTGATCCACAAAAAGCTCCTTGTCTTGACAACATGAAGCAATATTAAGCCACCACACCTGATGTCATATAGTCAATGTAACCCTTATAAGCCATTTCTCGAAAGATATTTATATGATCAAAAAATTATCACACAATTTAAATATATGCTATATAAACAATAGTAATAAAGAACGTTCCAAATAAATAAATTTAGTAATTCCCTAAAATAATCACTAGGTATAATAAAATTATCAAAAAGGATTAATTTTTTCATGAACCCTCAAGACAGTACATGTTGTGTGGGAGTGTCTGCTGCATAGAACGGAAATATTCGATTGTTTCCATGGCTTCCATTAGTTTTCTATGGAGTCCTGTGAATATTACTTATATTTGTTCATTTCTTAATTTTTATACATAGAATGACAGTTCCTCTAGAGATTATTCATCGATGACTTGAGAGTAACGGAAACTTAATATTAACGCCAACTTCTCAGGCTTTATAAACTTTTCGACTAGCTCGTTTATTGATGCAACATGATCAAAATAATTTAGATAGCTCACTGCTCCAGTAAATCTGTAGAGGATATGTGGGACCTTTTTAAAAGATTAAGGTTGGTCGTCACTAATTGGAAACACATTATTCACGAATGTACTAGTAAAGGGGATATTTTATTCTATTTCTTTCTAAGAAGCCTTGGATAAACTTTTCGATTGGCGTATGCTTTTAGATTGACGCTAATCTTCCTTACCATATTAAAATAAAACTTCAGCAGGAGTAGACCTGAGCAGTCCCCCGATATCATAAATAGAAATAAAAGCTGCTAGGATTAGGGCGATAATCGGATGAGTAAGTACATTCAATGCAGCCAATATGCAAATGAAAATCAAATGCCTATAATGAATTCTCAGCAAGTTGCTTAGTAAATATATCGCAGGAAGGGCGACTATCACGAACAACACAAATAAGGGCACCATTTAGTATAGAAACTTTAATATAGAGTACAGGGCATAGCTCACAGGTACCTGCATTAATCCAACTAGCTTTGTACCTTTATAACCCTCTTTGACGTTGAAAGAAAAGTTTTAGTAAGTGGCGAACATGTTAATGCAGATTGGTAGTCCTCCAAATATTCCTGATATTGTATTTGCAAGTGCCAAAACTCTTGACTAAGTTTGAATATTACCAAGATCCCCCTCTCCAAAATAGCATCGACCTCGTCGAGCAAATTCTTGTAAGTACAAGAACTGTTAAAATATCAGCACAGCAGTCATAACTAAGGAGGCAGGAATCAACATAATAATTTGTTAAATTTTCGGCGGAATCATGTTCTCCGTTTTGATGATATAAAATTGGCAGTCAACTCCTTCGTACTTGCAAAGATCTCCGTAATTTAAAAATGTATGTTTAATGTTGATGACAATTCCCAAAACAACAAATATGGTGATAAAGGGAATCTTATGAAGCCGATTTCGTAGTAAAAATAGACCAACTAAAGATATTATTGTTATTCCTAAAGTTATTACGTTAAATTTTGCGAATGTGAGTTTCAGTGTTTCTAGTGGATTGGTTAGAGCACTTGAACTAGCTGAGGTGAAAAATGCTTGAATATTCTCAATAGACAAAGGAAAGAACTATATAAAATATATAATACCTTAACAAGGACAATCAAAGCAACCCCAAATACCAAGCTAGCATGGACTCTGCCTGGAAAACTATCGAAAATAGAGCCAACACTGTGCACAAGTTTCCAAAAAGGAAAAATAATAAAGCCACTCATGGCCACAATATAGGATAGCTCAGTCCGTGTGTAATAACCGTCAAGCATTTTTAAATAAAGCACACCTAAGACAGATATTCCATAAATGGTCAAATGAGAAGACGAGAGAAAGAAACATACAATTGCTGATACGATGATGGAGATGAACCCTGCCGACTATTATTTGAATGTCATAAAAGAGTAAGTGATTGACAACGTATGAGTGAGTAAGGATATTGAAGCAATCAAGGTTAAGGATCGATATATTTTTCCCCAAGCTGTCTCTTGTACTTCCAAATTCTGATACATGATTTATAATATTCAAATTTTATATGTTTTTTAATTATTAGTCAGTCCATGAATTTAACTTCAATTCTGAACAGTTTTTTCCATTTTTGATAATCGCCAATAATTCTAGGCATGCGTGACATCTCGATATTACCTTATAATTTAAATGATAATTTTTTATTAAGATAATTTGAATAGTTATTTTTTATTATAAATGAGACGTTAGTTAACAAAATCTCCATATGGAACTCTTATCCTTCAATAACTTATCGGAAAAGGATCGTACGGACAGATCTATAAAGCTTACGCATAAGCTCAGAAGAAGCAATATGCTATAAAAATCATATCGTCTGACGCATAGTCTGATTCCTTAGTCAACATCGAACGAGAGATAAAAATACTTATGTCTTGCAATCATAAAAATATTGTAAAATGTCACAGTGTCTAAATAATCGATGATATGGTTTGGATTGTGATGGATTACTATTCTAAAGGCAGTCTAGCCGATGTCATGATCAAAGAAAAGAGAACCTTTAGTTAATATTAAATTAAAAATATTGTCAATAATATTGTCGATGCTCTTGTGTATTTGCACGAGAAGAACATTATCCACAGAGACATTAAGGCCGCTAATATTTTAGTTGATGACAATGGAGATATCAAAGTCGCTGATTTTGGAGTATCTACTCTAATTTCCCAATCCCATAAACATACAAGAACTGGCAGTCCTCTGTGGATGAGCCCTTAACTCTTATCGAATTCTAATTATAGTTTTAAAACTGACATCTGGTCTTTAGGGATAACAACTCTTGAATTAGCTGAAGGTGTCCCACCATACTCGCATCAGCATCCCTACAGAGCAATATTTTCAATTCAAGCTCATCCTCCTCACTCATTAACTTAACCCTATAAATGGTCTCAATAATTTAATAATTTTGTCACCAAATGCTTGACTTTTGATTAAAATAAGAGACCTTCTGCTCGAGATCTTCTCAAGCACTAATTCTTTGTTAAAAAGGAATCTTCTGCCCTATCCAATAAGAATTAATTTTTAAACAGAATAAATGTAATAAATAAGAAACAAGAATTTGAGAAGCAATAATGTCTTGGGACAGTAATACTTCATGATGAATACATCCCGAGTGTTTGGTAAAAAAATTAAATGGGTTACTTGCCAGATTAAAATTCAATGGTTCAGAGCAATGTCTATGGTACTTTTAAGATGATAAATGAATAGAAAAAATAGCCGAACATACCTTCGTCTCTGTTGGCTCAAATAACTAAAGCTCTCCCTGCCAATAGTTCATAAAGAATTTAATTAAGATAGTAAGACTCCGTAGAGAGTCTCTATACGGAAATGGAATAATAGATAAAAAGAATAAGGAAAAAATATTTGTCGAAAATAAGAGAGTTAGAAAAAAAATAAATGCTTACATTCTCTTCATAACTTAAAAAAGCCAAAGAGAAAGCTCTCGTTTTTAGTAACATCAACTCAATTCTGTAGGAATAATGAATGCCTCATACTATATTTTTATATTTCTTTCAAATAAGATGTAAAATTGAAAATTATTAATCATCATATCTCTAATTTCTTCTATAGCTTTATGTTTCGGGCGCTTGGCTTGTATTTCTATAGTTAGTCCAAATTTTTCAAGTACGTTGCGTAAATATGATTCGCATTCATCATTCTTAATGTATTATATTTATTTCTTTTAGTGTAAAGTACTTTAAAACTTTAGTCTCTCTACTCATTTACCTCAAATAGCCTGGGAGTCACTGTTGGGTACAAAATAACGGGCTTAAGGACTCGAGGTAAACTAAACGAAGGGTTACTAAATTGGATAATTTTTTTCTCAATTTATTTTCTTTCTTACTCATTTAGATCCTATTATTCACTTTATCCATCTGTATCCTCAATATCTTTTCCCTTTGGACTCCTTTATTTCTCTTTTTTATCTTTTTTTTTATTTTCCTATTATTTACTTTTGGCTTTTATTTCCTTTTTGATGTCATTCTTTATTTTTTTAATTAAAGCCTCTTCAGCTTCGTTTGCATTTAGGATATTCCTAAGTTACCTGTTCGATCTAATTAAATTAGCATCCTTAATCCGAAATGCTGTTTACAAAGCCTCAGCTAATTACATTCCAAAATTAAGCCAGTCCTATACCTTCATTAACTTAGTGGTCCCATCTTGGTCGTCATACAGACAATAGGAGCTTTAAATCGTATAAGTCATTATATTTAATTAATTTAGAAAGAATCCTCGAGCTGTATACAGTTTGTGTTCTTCCAGCTTAAATGAACAGCTCGGATACTTAAAGTATTTCGATTTCATTGAAAGAATTTTAGGTAGTAGTCGAGCGATATAAAAGTTTGGATCATTGTACTCAAAATTTGGACCATAAGTAAAAATATTTTTTTCTGAAGAATGACCGTGAAGATCTAAAAAGTATATAAAGTTATTCCCATGATGGGATTTCAGTTATCTTCCTAAATTCTTCAAGCTACAAATTTATGGATGTAGAATTTAATCTTCCGAGTGAAAAGATCTATTCAAATCAACCCCTAAATAATCTAAATTATTTAAATAATACTTGTTCTAAAATTTCCAAATACGACTCCATCAGGGTTCAGGATTGGAATTATTTTAAAAATCGTTGTTTTGAGCATCTATGAAACAGATGGGTTTGAGTCATCTAATAACTTTCTCATAAATCCTTCTAAAACATAGGAAGCCACAGATTAACCAGGATGAACCCGACAAGAGACTAAGATCACTTTTTTGCCTTCAGGTTTTGTCTATTTGTTAGTGATATTAACGATAGGAATGGCCATTCCACACAGACTATAATTAAGAATGCCTATATCAATCAGATGATTGTATTTTTATTCTAATTAATCAATTAGAACTAATATCTATGAGTATGTGTACACAGGCAGAGTGGCTATTGTATATTTTGTGTTTGGTTTGAGATTTAAATTGAATGTGAGCTTAAAAACTCTGCCATGGGCAATTTTAGCATTATAGTTCTATGAGATACTGATGTTTGTACCTGATGGCTCCCATTTTCCGTCTTTCGAATTCTATTTAATGAATATTTTTTGTCCTTTTTAGATCAGCCTGAACTATCTTTTCATGTTACATACATTAAAAATAAAGTTTTAATTGAGATTGTCGTGATTAGTGACCTAGAAATGAAACCAATTCTGATGACCATGCGTATTTGTATCAATCCTCAAGTAAAGGTCATACTAATTATCTTTAACCTTAACTGCAAGTTATAGATTGCCATTTTAGATCTAATTATTAAATTTAACACCAGTGGGAGTCCTCTATTCTTCGTATCTTCTTTTTGGAGCTATGAAAGATTATTTGATCCTCTATTTTAGTAAGGAGTTATATTTACTGTTTAAGAAGTTGCTCCCTGATTTCATACTTGGTGCAGTTAATTTCTTTATCAATCCATGAGTATTTATTTACTTTGCCGCCTCGAATTGAATCGTATATCCTTCCGATGATAGACTTTGTTTAAGAGATTTATAATCTTGAAGAGCATAGCCAGGCAGGGTAAAATTTTAACCAATGAGAGTTCTAAATAACAAAATTTGTCACCTTTTGGTTTTTATCATAGGCTGAATTGGATTATTGGTAACATTCTTTTATTTTTTGCGTATTTACATGCTTTTAGTGACAGAGGAACGATTATTTAACTAACGATCTGCAATAGAATGGTGTAAACGAGTTCGATTTGACTGTTCATTGGCTATAAACTTCAATTCTTTCATTATATTATCAGTTACTTGCTTTAGGCTCATGGAAACGTGGCTTTGTCCTCACTGGCATTAACAAATTTGAGCTTTAGTACATTTATTCATTTCGATTGATTACTACATTAGGCTCCTTATCTTCGTCAGAGAAGCCCTCATCAAATTAATAACGAGCCAACTGCGATTGGCAGCTGTGACGGATCTATTCTTTGAGCAAGTCCATCCTTAATATAATTATTGGTTTAATATGTATATGCTAATCATATTTTATTTTTCATATGAAGTTATTTAACTAATGTATATGTAACCATATTCTTATAAATTTTATGACTTAGTAAATGAAGACAAAGACCTTCGTGAGAGGGTCTTATCTCTTTTTGGATGAATCTGGTGGCTACCAATAAAGATAGAATGCTCATGACACAAAAGAGAAGATCATTGAAGACACATTAGGAATATCGAACTATCAATCATAAATCAAATCGAGAATGTTGGAGGCCCAAAATAAGAAAAAATAAGGACAAGGCAATAAAATAGTTTAAAAGCCTGTACTCATTCCTATCAGAGATACGCCAGTTGAGCCTGTCCCTTAGCCAGTTTTAGATAATCAAAAATGTTAAAGAGCAATGCAAGAGCAATTTGATTATTTTCAAACATACGTCAGCCAAAAATAGAAATAAAAAAAATTTTAATAATAGGAGGAGTAGAGAATAAACAGTTTCCTGGAAAGGCAAAGAAAATTGAAATAAAGATAACTCTAAAATCCCCCAATTTAGACCACAGTAATCGTAATGTAGAAATAAGAATAGAAACAAGTCACATCAAAAACAAAAAAAATAATAAAGATGAAGATAAAAAAGAAAGGTTAAGTAACTCAACCCTGATTCTAAATAAACTAATCGTTTTTAATTGTATTATATTTTTATCCTATATACAAGGATTCGATAAATTGGATGCATTTGTTATATAAAATTTATTTCTATCCATATTTGTTAGGGATGTTCACTCTTGACGAAAGGATCTTAATGATACTCGCACTACTTATCAGCTTCGGATACTACCTTTAATTGAAAGCTCGCAACTACTCTCTCGTCAATGTTTGACTCATACATCAATTCCATATGATTTTTTATCATCAGCATTTCTTATTTTTTGAATCTATGCATCCTATTCATTTAAATTAATATGGAATATGAGAAAAATATAAAAATTAGCTATTCAAATTTCACTCCTGAATCTATTACTTTTTTTATTGTGATTTTTATTTTTAGGCGCACTTAATGCAATTTTTTTCTGCAACCGAGGTGTTGTTTGAAACCTTGGATATGGATTATTATTTCTCACTCGGGCTTCCTACTCCTCGTCGATTCCTAAAACTACTTTTTTAAATTTAACTTCATCATTTAATACTTCTCTCAAGCTAGAGTACTGATGTAGCTGAGGCAAAAATAGGCGAGCTACTTCATCCGATTAGGTTTTTGTTTAGACTGTTCTTTATTCTTCTGTTTTTTCCAAAATTTTAGATTTTTATTTCGTAAATATTTCCCTTATTTAATTTCTGAATGCGTTCACTCTATAGTTTAATTTGGGTTTATTAACAAAAGTCTGAAAGATCTTTGATTCAAAAGGTTACTTCTTGTTCAATTTTTCCAATATTTTCTGCTCATACTATTCTTGAAAAGATGTTGTCTTAGTTTTTTCCTATATCACTATATCCTTGACATTGACAAGCCGAATAGTACCAATTTTCTCGACTATCCATTCAAATTGAGCACTATGGACTATATCTCTATTCACATTTTCTACAAATTGACAATAGAGCTTGGTCATAAATTTACAAAATATAAAATCTTAATATTATTTATGAATCCAATGAAGAAAAGTCTTTTCAGCTTAAGAAAATGTATACTTTTATTATTAATTGGACATGGATTTAGCTAATCCTTCGAATTTCTAATGAAGGACTTCATCCATAAAATTTTCATCCTTCTTGTATGATATACAGAGCGGAATCTTCGAACTGTAGCCTTGAATATATAGAAAACTATTGTCTTCCTTCATTATATCGTATTTATGACATATTGAAATGTTATTGTAATAAAAAAGGCAAACATTTACCGCTAAGGGAAAGTGCTCAGTTATTCGACTATGGTAGGAGATGAAATTCAGACGATTTCCCTTCATTATTAAATGTGTACATGTCTATTATCATAGAAGAGTTTGTCTTTTGCAACTGCTGTAGGAACGATGGCTAAAGGAAACCCTTTCGGGAAATACTTCAAAAAAGTGGCTAAACTATTTAAATTGACATCTTTATATTCGGTTGGTTGATGATCTTGAGAAAGATTCGATTTATTGACACAAATTGAGCATTGGCAGTACCCATCAGAAATATCCTAAAAGCTTATATGTTTATTGGAAATCATTAAATATATTTACATGACTGGATTATAATAAATAAGATCAAGTTATAAAAACAAGGGGATTTTGTCGAATGCTCCCTTTATTGATGATGAATTTTAATTGACTGCCCTGCTCGCTGTACTGAGAGCGCTGAGTGTCATCTTTGTCGATTTTCTTCTGATTTAATCTCATAATTACTTTTAATAAAACACTATTTCCATGCTGAATCTCTTTATTTTATTTTTTGTAGGGACTAAATTTGTTTCGGTTGAATATAAGAAGAGGTATTTTAATGTTTTTTTTGCACGGAACCATGCTATTTTCATCTTACGCGTACAGAAGATCGAAATTAATAAATTTAGTCTTCCTCGCCCCCGCCCTACATAACTTGAGAGCATTTTCGCAATGATAGACCTATTTCATATATCTATCCGTCGGATATATTTTGGGGAGTGAAGTCGTTTCTCCCCCATATTTTTATTTTTTTATTCGAATAAGTTCTTCCATATTTCAATATATAACATATTTCGCATTATAATACTATTCTGTCAACATATATAAATAACATCTCATTCGATTTTGAAACCACTGTGAATTGCAACTATGCCATTCGTCATGTTGGTATAGCTGCATTCCACTAACCCGACTTACTACATCATTTTTTTTAATTCTTCTTGGCTCAGGAATCTTTATATGCTCTCCACTAAGTACTGATATGACTCTTTGTCGCCTGTTATCAGTTTCCCCATTTATGGAATCACTGTGAAAGAGTATTGACGGTATATTTATTTGAAGACTGGGTTTACGACTTTGCTGAATTATAGGCACATAAATCTGCCACCTTTTTTTAGAACCCTCTTTGCTTCCTCAAGAGCTTTTCTAGTTCTTGGGACGTTTCTCAACCCAAAGGAAATAGTATATGCATCGAAAGTATTATCGGGAAATAGTAACTATTCAGCATTTCCACAAATAAATTAAATTTCTGAGTAAATTAAAAGTTACATGATTAGTTAAGACCCATTTGCTTAGCCTTGATAGCTCCTTCATCGAGCATAGACTGATTGATATCAAACACATAAGTTTTAATATCTAATTTGAAAATAAAATACTTTTATGAAGATTATTCTATAAAATCCTAAAGGAGATATCTCCTGTTCCGCCAGCAACATCTAGAACCCTCGCAGGTTAATTGTGCTGACGAGAATAAAGATTATTAGGGGTGAGATAGCCTAGTTATTTAACAAACTAGTTCTTCCAAAATCGATGAACACCCAAAGACATAGCATCGTTCATAACATCATACTTGTTGGCAACAGAATGGAATACTTAGTTGACAAGAGATTGCTTCGATTCAGTTGGGATATCCTTAAAACCAAAGTGATTATCAATGGGTTTATTCTGTTTTGAAAAGGCAAATGAGAAAACTTTTATTAAATTTTTTGTTCTGAGAAACATAATTAATTATTAATTATTATTTATTAATTTCAATTTAATTAATTTATAATTCAGTAACCTCGCTGAGGGCAAATCAGAGCTGGTGGCGGTCTGGCAGCAGCTGGACAGGCCTATATACATATTGTCCATTCTTAGGTTAAGAAATCTTAATTCCACAGCTAATTTAAGCCAATTTCTTCAATGAATTGGCAATTATCGCATCATTAAGCGTTAAAATATAACCCTTACACTTCCCATCTTATTAAAATTATTAAGTAGCGACAATCTGAACGACTTTGGCATGTTTTTAAATATATTTTATCACCTTACTTGGGTGTACTGCTTTTGGAAAGTGTAAAAGTACCTGGAAATTCACCAATTACTTGCTGGGGCGCTGACTATCTTCTACTATTAATATAGGTCGCCCTTCAACTTAGATTTTATTACTTATTTGCAATAGTGTGTCAGCCTTTTTTTACATTATTATTTACTTTTTAAGAATTTACTCGAATTTATAAATATTCGCATGCTGAGTTGCCCAGATTCTTCCAGGAACTCTTATCTATTTTATAAGGACCTCCTGGGGCATAATGTTTAAGGTATGAGATAAATTTTTCTTAGCTTATTTGACTTGGTATTCCATAGATCTGTAGTTTTACAAATGCTAAATTTATCAACAAAATACATTTATTCGATCTGCTTTCGCTTCGATAGCTTTTTCTGTGAGAACTTGATGATGAGGAGTAAGATTTTGACTTAGATTTTTTATGAATTGGTTTTTTTTAATTTATTGAATATTAGTGACGTTGTTCATTAATTACATCTTAAAATATTTTTGTTGGTATCGGATCTAGGTTAATTTTTTGTGCTGATATTTTTATGGTTAACCGATTGCCTTGCTATAAAAAGCTCAAAGCATCGATATCATATTTGAAGCCTAAATTATACAAATTCGGCTATCTAGATCTGCTGATGTGTTCAACAGGGCCAATATGCTCATTCAACTTACTTTTAAGCATAGAAATGGTGTCTTATTCTTATTTGACAGATATGTTGGGGAGCTTGAATCTGTAATGATTTTTAATGTCTGATTAGGTTTTTACTCGATAAGTTTATCGACCATTGCCGAATTACCTAGATTTTTATTTCTTTCTTTTTTATCTGCTACGACTTTTGGAGCGATGATGTCGATGGCGATCACGATCGTAAGATTTCTCCCTACTTCCTTTTTATCTACTATTCTTGTAGTGTTTCTTCATTTAAAAATTATAATCTTCAAAGATAATTTAATATTTAAATTAGACTAGCAAATGATGATTTTTTGAAAGTTAAAGATTTGCAAACATTTCATGATCAATTATTAAATAAAATAAATTAAAATAATTAAAATCGCCCTAATTATAATTAGATGCTTCATAGATCAATACTTCGAACTTTTG
>ERZ724508.1562-NODE-1562-length-13328-cov-4.509907_pt1 | contig 13328 bp, 15 predicted proteins | sample MGYA00376041_ERZ724508 | MGnify/ENA primary metagenome ERZ724508 (study PRJEB28724, sample SAMN07190887) | wastewater metagenome | isolation source: effluent of sewage treatment plant in Hong Hong | place: USA: Christiansburg, Virginia | collected 2016-03-01 ...
CAAATTGATGACACTCTGCCGAAGGTTTTTTGCATTTTTAACTGCCAGCATACACGATAACGTTGGGAGAGCTGAGCCTAATCATGAGGTTTGGAGAGGCTGTTTGATTGTAGAGTAAATACTTGGTTTACCCTTCGTTAAGGGTTAGTGTCAAATTGGATTTGATATCCAAGTAGCTCACCTACTTAACCTTCTCCTTCGCGAGACCAGTGACGAGGATTGTAGAGGTATCCTCCTTGGCAGTCACTGTTACGCTGCAACCACTGCTGTATTTGCACGGATTGTCGCTTTGGTTGACATCAACATTGGAACCTGCCAGACTGGTTATGTTGATGATTTCGTCCTTGCCAGCATCCTTGCTACCGATAATCTTGTATGTCAGATTCTCCCCCTTCTTGAGAGAGAAGAAACTCTCCTCTTCAGCATCCATTTCATGCTTCTCAACGTCGTTGAACTGGATGAGCAACAGCACTTGCTGACTGGACTACACGCTTAGCTCCAACTTCTTATAGCCAGTGAGCTTTTGAGCTTTGACTATTATGTTGAAATCCAAGGTAGCTTCCGGCTCTTCCACATCCTTAATGGTGAATTGTTCAATTTTCTGACGGTCGCCTCCTTCCTTTGTTCCGTAGAAGGTCACATTAAATGGCTTCAGAAGCTGTTCGTTGACTTCGGAGACGGTTGTGTCGATTCTCAGCTCATTCTTGGGTGCTTCTGGAATAGTAAAGGAGCGGGGTTTGGTAAGATATGCTCGTAGCACCTTCCCATACTCCACAGCTTCAAGATTCTGGGCGAATCGTACATTAGTGCACTTCTTGATCTTGTCAGTTGGGAGCACCAGCATCTCTTTTAATTGCCCTTCGAAGATCACGTAAATGATGGGACCCTTGTCGATGAGTTCGTAAGGAGTGTTGGCATAAATTTGGAGCTGTTGACTAAAGTGCTCGATGTTGGAGTCATTGCAGCTAAATGACACAATGCTGTTGTTGTGGTTGACATTGTAGATTACCTGCATGGGCTCCATGTTCTCACTGTACTCCGCCAGATCAGACTGGATTGGATCGAATACCTCGTCGCAGGGGCTCTTCGTGCAGGACAATCTAGCATATAACAATGCGATACGTGACTTTGGTGGCACTTACTGACTTGACCTCCTTGAGGAAACAGACATTGTTCTGGCGGGTGAACTCGCACTTTACCTCCTGCCCATGATCATCAGAGACCGTCACATTGATCGCATTGTCAAGGGCAACGTTGACTGACTTCGTGGTGTCACCACTGTGCTGCTTCAGTACGACAGTGAGTGGTTTCCCCACATGTAGATCCTTGAGAGTGTAGGTCTTGGTTCGATTATCGCTGGAGGTGGTATGGTTACCTTCAGTTGACACCTTCCTGACTGCGCTTTTCCTGGCAGCCACAGCCCCAACCTGTGCAAGCAGCAAGCAAAAAGCGATCAACACTACACGCATTAACCGAGTTGTTTAATTAATTAACAGGACTGCAAGATTGAGCGGGTAAGCATATCTCCGATCAATCCACCTTCCTGTTTGTAAGTCCAGCTCCACTTATCACCGAAATGTATCCCGAAGGAAGTTAGATATCAGTCATTATTCGCCTATTCGGCTTGGAGCTTACGCTGCTTGAACTTATTAAAGAAGTCAAGCATGGCCTCGCTTTTCTTGAGAGCCTGCATAACACGCTGGTTTATCTCGTCGTTCTTGACACGTGGAAAGTGTATTGGTTCGGGCTACAAGTCGGCTTAGCAGGTCGAGTCGGATGCTTTGAGGGGTCTACTACGCTGTTCGTTTGGGCGGCGCTGCTCGGTAATGTTGACAATCGTTACTTAGTCAGGTTGCTATTCGTAGTATTGCTGACTATTACCTTCAGGCTGGTATTGCTATTCGTAGTGCTCGTCGTTGTCGTTTTGTTGGGAGTATTGCTGTGGCTCATAGTTGTTCTGCTCTTCGTAGTGCTATTCCTGTTGCTGAGAGGGTTGCTCACCATAGTGGGGCTGTTGGGATTCAAGCACTTCCTATTCTTACAGCTGTTCTTGCTCTTCATAAACTTGGTGCTAGTCCTCATACACAAGCTCTTCTTCGAGGGTTTGGTTGCCTCCTCTTCTTTAATGGGATTACTGTTCGATCTGTGGATGGGACTGACTATACTCTTGTGCCTCTTGGTCGAAGAGATTGTTAAGCTACTTCGCTAGCAGGTTATCGGGCTGTTAGGGAGGTGGGAATACATTGACCAGACGATAGTCAGCTTTGCCGTACTCAGAATCCTCTTCATAGGGCTGTCGGTTTGGCTCAGCCAAGTAGTTCTGTGCCATTTGATAGAGACAGTTGCGGCGGTTGTGGCTTGAATTTGAGTTATGTCTTGAATTGAATCCCTCCACTGCCTCGGTTGGAGACTCCGGCTCGTCTGGAATGCGATCGAGCCTGTTGACTTTCCTCTTAAAGGGGTTGTTACAGTTACGGCTATTGGAAGTAGCTGGCGATTGTTCGTCGAACTATACCTCCTGAACCTCATTGCGACGGTCTAGCAGTGCTTTTCCATTGCTGATACCCACTGACTCGTGGAGTTTAATCTTCTGGTGAGGCTGTGGCAGCTTTGGTGGTGATTGGGTGGTCTGCCGAAGTTCAGTGATCTTGATACGCGGCATTTGTAACGCATCTCCGAGTTCGGCATAGTAAGTATCAAGAGAATGCTCAGTAATGGATCTTGCAAATTCAATGAGCTTATTGCCGTCATGCTCGCTTGGCGATATAATATTGATTACAATTGGAGGTTGGTGGCGAGGCTCTTGGTACTGATGCAATAGGTTTTGTAGACTTTTCTTAGGTGGTAGGTTTGGTCTTTGCAGTTTAATCGACGGAACCTTCGGCTTCTCACGTTTCGAACTCTTTTGCTTTTTTGATTCTGGTTCTGGTTGACGCATAGGCACCGATGGGCTATCATGCAGAATATGCTCCTTTTTGTGGGCATTCAGCTCAAAAATATGCTCATCGTTGAGCATGACTGACTGGCTGATAGTCTTGGCAATCGCTGGAAGTCCATGTGAGAACTTTGTGTGAAGTGATACCTCCTACGGGGTAGCTTCTCTGATCGTTGGCTCTGAATTAAGGAGCGGATGTTTTTCAGGGTTTTCACCTTAGTTTGAAGAGCCTAATACTCCGTCTCTTGGGGAATCAGGTTGTGATACTGTTGGTGATGGGTCGTTTAGAGAAATCAGTTTGGGTAGCTTTGGAATTGGCTTAATAGGTTGCTCCTCTGACTTCGCTGCTGGTTGTTCGGATTCTTTGGCTTTTGGTTGGTTGTCGTTGGGGGATGGAGCAGATGAAGACATTGAGGGCTGTGGTTGAAGAGACTGGTCTTTGGTCTACGCCAGAGTCTTTTCTGTGCTTTGCTTTTGGGTTTGATTTTCCACCTGTTTCGGAACCTATTCTTGAGGTTTCGTTTGGGGTGCAGGTTGATTTTGAGCCTTTTGCAAGTGGTCGAGTCGTCTTATCGGAGTATCATTGCGATTCTAATTTCGGATCGGCGAGGTCCTTGTTTCAGTGCCACTTAGCACTCGAGTTCCCTCGGTTCGAAATGTGACTGGTTCAGGTCCTCTCGGTCTTCCTATAAGGATATTCCTGCTATCACTGTTAAACCTGACTTGCCGGCTATCGGTATTCAGCCGAGGATTATCAACCTTCATCGAGTGAGGATCTTCTAAACTCATTCTGCTGAATGAGTGGATGGTGGTGTTGCGAGATTGCTGCTGGATCGGTAAACTCAAATATATTTGTTGCTGACTCTGATGATTGAAGTTTTGCTGAGGATTGATAGACACCCTTCGATAAACTTAAGTCCCACCAATAATTGGCACTGATCTTGCTTGAGGGGATACAGATTGGATAGATGGCCTGGTTATTGGTATGAGATTGACTGTCTGCTAGCTGTTGGGAAGGGGGTGTGATCTTCTATCGGTGAACACAAATCTAGACTATGTCTCATTGCGAGGGCTCACCTGGGCAGGTGTCTGCAATGCTTCATTACCTCGAGTTCTTGCAGGTGACACATAATGGAACCGGATTAATGGGTCGTGGGAGCGAGAAGTTGGAAGGTTGGTAGCTCCTATCGGCAAGTTGTTATTTGTAGTTCCTATCGTCGGACGCTGTTCTGTTGGTGAATATTCCCGCTGGCTCGCTGGAACAGTGCCTAAATGCCTTTAGTACTGCCCCACCACCTCTTAAATCTCCACGTACTTGACCTTAACTAACTCGCCTTTATTCTGCTTCGGTTTAAGCACCCTGAAATCCACGTCTAGATAGAGTTTGGCGTTGCCTCGACTATCCACACCAATGAGTTCCTCTGCTACTTCCGGATAGATGTTCATGCCGATCAAATAGCCACATAGATCGCGTAGCTGGTTCTTGAGAAGTTGCAGTTGTTGTCGGGTCATAGATTGGCAACACTGTCGTAGTCCTTTCGGAACGTACTCAAAGAATATGTCGAAGAAGCGCGCTTGGTTTGATTGAAATGCTTTTACGATGGTCACTAGCGAAGGGTGGTGTAGCTTTGAGTGAAATTCAACCTTACTGCGCAGTTCTTCGGCTTCTTCGGCCTTGAAGCGCCGGTTGAGCCTCACGAGAATTCTCGATGAACGTGGATCTGGTGCTTCCCCGAAGGGATAGCGACTCAGCATTTCCACGATGGTTTCGCTGTTCTGCTGCATCGTATAAAATATAACCTCACAGCTATAATTTATTCATCATGGAGCTCATCCTCATGCAAAGCGGACAGGAGGAAGAGCTTATTGGACTGAGCAACCTCTCCGTCGATGAGTGTCTCGAATAGATCGATCGATCACTGTCATCAATACGGTTAGTTGCGTTCGAAGAACCCTAGCAGCTGCAGCCGCGGAAAAAGAAGAAGTTCATATTGAATGATCTCACTCCCTTGAACTGTTAGGAACAGCGGAGGTTGTTCTTTGAAAGGAAGTGTTAGATGAACCCCATGTTTGAGTACCGACGGGATTTACCCGAGAAGGAGTACTAGCTTGACAGGAGCCTGCTAGACAAAGCATTAGCCATTCTGGAAGATCATCGAATGGAACTTGAGGAGCGGAAAGAAGAAACCACAAAGAAACGACTATTGACGGTAGAGGAGACGATCGATCGATTTACTGCATATCTTCGAGGAGTAGGGCTCGAAGGACTTGTCGAGTTAGAATTCGAATAGGGATGCATCTCCCGTACGAGGGTAAAGTTTACTGCTAGCCGCACTGTAATCGTAATCCGCAAACCCGTCTAATACACCGAGGAGACCATCGAAGGTGTTATGAATCACGAGATTGGTACACATATCCTCCGAAGAGAGAATGATGAGCGGCAGATATTTCACGGGAATAGAGCAGAGTTCGGCTTGGCAAAGCAATCAAAGTAGATCGAAGAGGGGCTTGCGGTAATCGCCCAAATGATTAATGTCCCCAAACCAAGGCTTTTTCTGCCTGCGCTTCGATACTACTCATCAGTAGTGGCTTCAGAAGGATCCTTTGTTGAGCTATTCGCAAAGCTGTCTGTGTACCTACCGGACCAACACGAATGTTGGAGGGAATGCCTGAGGGTGAAGCGAGGCACTATAGATACCAGCATCCCCAAAGGTTTCTACAAGGATCAGATGTACTTCAAAGGTGCTTACTAGTTGCTCCGCAGACGCAATACCATAGATTTTGCAAAGATGTTCCAAGGGAAGGTAAACATCGAAGACCTTTCCCTCGTAAAGATTGTCGAAGCAATCACCCCACCATTTCTGGATGAACATTTCTACGACAAGCTTGAGCTGATGGCGCGTGTCAACCACATCAAATGACAGACGAGTTGTATATTGATTTTCATAGAAATGGAATTATAGTCACCCTTCAACCGACCCAACCCTCTTCGGGTGCTTGGCTGTCATTCCAGCAATAGGATCTACAAGCAGACCGACAAGTTACCAGGTGGGGCAGCTGGGCTGTTGGAAAGCAGTGAAAGTTTGAGATCAAAAGAGAACATCCCTTACAGGAGATGTTCAAGGAGGTTCCTCGGCAGTTTGGATGAACTACGCATAAATAACCCATTCTACAACCCAACCCCAGTGTTTCTCACTGTTGAGAGTTTGTACTCTCCTCCGAAATTCCAGACCATTCCATAAAGAACAAGTGAAATGTACTTGGGCCACAACCCATTCGAAAGGAGGAAATTAGATTCAAGTATTGCTCAGCATCTCACCGGCAATGTAATGGAGTTCGTCAACGAAGCGGAGAACGTTAACCAGTTGCTTCCGAATTAATAGTTGAGATACGATTTGCAGTCAAACACCTTCCAGAATGACCGTCGAGACAGTAGACCTCTGCTTTCTCCTGGAACCTTTGGGGAGATAAAGTTATTTAGTCCGATAAAGTTGGAAGAGTCTTTAGTGGACGTTTACCTTACTTCGGATAGGTAAAGGCAAACGAGCCAGCCAGCAGCTCCAGCAGGCCTCTCTCCATTTGGGAAACTCTTAGGACTAGACTCGTATCGGCACGAATCGCCAGCTAAAACAGTAAGCGAGGCAACAGCCCTGCGTGACTCCTCACCCTTTGGATTTGCTGCATAGAACCATATCCCCGAGGTGGTCATATTTGAGCAAGAGGAGTACCATTTGGTACCTATGAAACTTCCTCGGTTCTGATGCTGTATCTTTGTGTTAAACGTGAATTAGACTGATTACGGTCAATAATAATGTGTGGGCTGCATGGGATAGTAGCCAACGGGTGAAATCTGGGGAGCGTACTGCACGGGCTGTGGTTGTCCAATCATACTTGGCTGTGAAACTAATGGCAACCCATATCCGGCATAGCTACTCATAGCCAAATTTGCTGGATCCTGGACGATGGTAGTGGTTGTGGTCGTTGTTTTTGTCGCTGCTGGGGTCGTGTTCGTTCGAGAGAGCTGTTGGTGGTTGGGTATAATCAAGTCCAAGTTAGTGTTCTTGCTGCGCGTCATATCGATTCTATCCGGAATCTGAATGTTGCCTTCATCTGCGTAGTCCTAGACGATTCTCTGCGCAGTAGGGAAGTCCATGTAACTCTGATAGCTGAATATTTTATTGAAGTTGTTGGGGAAACGGCCACCCTCAGTTCTTTCCTAAACTAAGTTCAGAAGGTCAGTGACCATGTATGCTTCGTCAGTTCGACCCGTTTGCTGTAAAAGGCTATCACTGCGAGGATGGTTTAGTGCGAAGTTAGGGTTGCTCCAACATCGTACCCTGCCTTGCTGGGTGAATGCGATCATATCATCTTCGATGATGACAGGCCCGAAGCGCCGACAGATTTCCCTGAACCCTTTGAGTGTCTCAGTGAGGACATACAAAGCCTCCTGGAACGAAAACCTTGGTACAGAGGATAGTCGCTTGGGAAGATATTCTGTCACCACTTTTAATGACTTGCCGCCACCACAACCACAAAATCCCGGCCTCAAGTTAACTACTTCGGCTCCATAGACCTTGACCAAGCCAATGTTCTGTGCTCGACGGTAGCTGTAAAGTTCCAACTCTTCGTTCTCCGATGACCGTCCATCAAGAGGTACTAGGTACTCTTAGCCAAGGTAGCCATCACGATCCCGCACTACGCTCGAGAAGTGCTCAGTCTTACTCACCACCATCCAGTCGTCATACAAGCTCATCTCCTCAGCCAGTCTAGAGTTTACACCCCCCATAATAGCCCCTAGCAATAGATAATATTAAACGTAACACCGAATAATCTTTATTTCAGGGGCTGCTGGATTGGGTTTAACTCGATGAGTTTGGCGGGATTTCTGCGAAAGAGCAGCAATATTAAGAAGCAATATCTGTGTTCGAAGCATCAAACACTACCAACTCGAAATTGGAAATGCTTTGGGCGTTCTTCTCCTACTTTTGCCCTAACGGATAATATGAGTCGAGCTCGAACTTGTTCCACAAAACGGTCCGATGTTATAATTATCGTTGTTGGGAGGGAATGAGCCAGCAGTACTCGTCCATCAGTGACTACGATATAAGTATATCGCATGCTCTACCGTAGCAAGAACGTTAGGCGAGGGCACCTTCGGCAAGGTTCGGTTGGGACTTCACAAGATCGTTCGTCAGGAAGTCGCGCTGAAGATCCTCTACAAAAACCGCATCAACGAGCCCGCAGAAGTTGAGCGGATCAGTCGATAGATCGCAATCCTGAAAGCACTTCAGCATCGACACGTGGTTCGGTTGTACTAGATGATTGAAACACGTGAGGAAATCTTCTTGGTGATGGAATTCGCTGAGCGAGGTGACCTAATGCAGTACGTCCGTAGTCGGGAAAAGCTCGATGAGCCCCAAGCAGCAACACTTTTCTTACAGATTATGGAAGCAATCGAATACATTCACTCGGTCGGTGTCGCACACCGTGATATTAAACCCACCAACATCCTTCTCACCAAGGACTTGCAGGTCAAGCTAGCGGACTTCGGACTTTCAAACACATATAAACCTGGCGGCAAGCTTTCAAGTTCCTGTGGATCGCCGTGCTACGCCGCTCCTGAAATTATTGAAGCCAAGCTGTACGATCCGTTGGCGGCAGATACATGGTCGTTGGGAGTAGTGCTATTTTTCATGGTCAGTGGGTTCCTACCGTTCCAGCACAAGAATACGCATACACTCTACAAGTTGATTTTAAGGGGGAAGTGTGAGGTGCCTGCCAGTGTTTCCAAGCTCGCAGGAGATCTGATATACTCTCTACTGAGGGTGTTGCCGACAAGGAGGCTTCGACCTTCTGAAATTAAATCTCATCCGTGGCTAAGGTTGCATACCGGGAGGCAAGAAATTTTGGGTGAGATTCGGCAACGCGAGCAGTCGCAACAGACCCTCAACGATGAAGCAGTCAAATTACTCTTACGAATGGGTTTCGATACTGAACATCTGCCTGAGCTGCTTCAGAAACGCCGGCATACCAAAGTGGTGACCATCTACCACCTGCTTTGTTTAAAGACGAAATAGGAACTATTGGAGATGGCGAAGCAGTATCAACCGAAATAGAAGGAGACCCGGTTCCACAAGCTTCGTATTGATGTTAACCACGAAGATAACCCGGAGTCCAACAAACATAGTTGCCGAAGGATGCTCAAGCGTTCACCTCGCAACAATAGCATCCGAACGAAGTCGTCAACGAAGAGTAATCCAAGCTTCACTTTAAAAGGCGGTTATTTGAAGATGCTCAACACCACCCACAACTCCAACGGGGAGGAACTTCTGAATACCAGTATCACCACCCGAGCGCCATCGATAAGTATTTGCACGACGTACCAACCGAGCCTGAGTCGTACCCCTTCCGTCTCCAATTACAACCCCAACAATATCACCACCATCACCCAGAATCATAATACAACAGTGAATTCGGAACTCGACGAAAGGTCAGAGGGAAGACGAACTCACATGATGGGAAAGAAGTCGCTGGATTACACCAACCACACCTCCAGCTCAGTTGAGAGGAGGTCATCAGGAGAGAGGCCGAATAAACTCAAACGCAAGACATTCGTGAAACACGATCCTAAGCATGACGAAGCACCCGATATGTACGAAGGACCTCACACATTGGAGTCACTGTTCTGCCAGCAACCGCAGGAGTTGCGATTGAAGCTACTGGCGTTCCTCAGCATAAGTAGGCTAACTTTCCGTGAGATCGGAAGTTGGTCACTCGAGATAGATTTGATCGGTGGATAGGAAGATCCAACAAAACCCACTCTCACCGTGTCGCTCTTCAGGATACCCATTGGCCTCATCTTGATAAGGTTTAGCGAGTCTGTGCAGCCACCGATAAGCTCATACGGCGAGGAAATTTCAGAACAGATGCTTGAGTTCCTCCAACAATGATGCCAGCCTTCCAACGGCTTACTGTTGACTTCATTGAATGTTTGTATATGATAAGTTGGTAGAATGCAGGAGGCACCTCAGCCAGGCGTACTGCTTAAACTTGTTAGCAACATCACGCAACTGGTGACAAAGACTCGTGGCAGGGATAGAGTACCCAGATTACGCTAAGGCAGATATGCAGGCTCCTGCAGTATGGCTGTATGCTCATTGCTTGCTATATCGACAACGAGCAGCTAGCCAAAAAGCTAATGCACCTGAGCAGTGAGATGCGCACAGTAAGGAAAGTTGTCCGGCTGGTGGTGACTATCGAACTTCTGCGAAAGCTTATCAATAGTGTTAGAAAACTGCAGCTTCTCAAGTGGCATAGCAATGCCAGTATGTTATCCGAATACTGCGCACTCTTTGGAGAGGTATTCGGGCTACTATTTCACCTGTACGACCATCGGGTTCTTCTCGCTGAGGTACCAAGACGTTCTTCTCTATAGATTGGCGTCATCGACAAAACCAATTTGGGGAGCCATCTGCAGGCAAGTTTGCGAATGTGGCTATTACAGAACATATTTGAGCTGTTAAAGGAGGTGTTCGAGTGGTACCATTTATGGCAACATCCCGATAAACTTCCGCAAGACATCTAAATCCAAGAACACAAGAAAAAGCAGGCATTGCTTCGAGGGTTGAGAGCTTTCCTCGACTGCATACTCACTGTTGGAAAACTCACTGGGCAGAAGGAAATCCTGATTGGATCACTCGGGGTGGGTTCTACTTTGATAGGTCTTTACCAGCTCTGGACACTGTGATATCGGATATACTTGTATGTACACTCATTCGTAGATGTTGGTGCCCTGCTCAAGGGTCGATTCGTACCAATCTTGCAATTCAGTGGCTATCGGACCCTTTTTGTCGCTTATTTTATGGTTCTCGAGGGACAACACAGGAACAATCTTGTCGCCACCAATGACAAACATTTACTTGGCCGTATAGGCCTCGTTTAATGTGATGTCCCTTAGCGAAACTCGACTTAGAGCTTTGTTTGCGATCAGTTCATCTACTTTTTTGAGGCATTTGATTATCGTGGTTCCCCTCACGACAGTCTCGAACCTTGGAGTTGCGAATTACCCATCAGCAAATACGAAAGCGATGTTAGCTACTGCTGCTTCGAGCAACACTTGATCTTTTGTCATTTTGATTCCCTGATAGCCTCCTTGTTTCTAACTTAGCCTCGCATTTATCTACCTTCGACTCATTGGCCATGATTGCGTTCTCAGCGTAACTCACCGACTTGGGATGATTCGAATTTTCCATAGACGAGTCGACAGTCTTGACAACGAATTCTTTGACTCCTTGCTTTTCCAGCTCGTAGTTGATAAACGGTTCGGAGGCAATTGCATAGAAGGTTGGCTTTTTCCCCTGAATAAGTGGCTGCTCTACCAAAGAAGCGATTCCAAAGTCACCATGGCCAGAAGAAATGACCATCCTGATCGTGAGCACAACTGCTTCTAAATTGGCAGTGGGTTTGTGAGTCTTGATTTGTGACAGTGCCACCTTGGAAACGCTCTTGACGATAGTCCGGATCTTTTCAATGCTGACAGGGCAGTCAATACACAACTCTTTTGCTGAGCGAAACAGCCTGCTGATGTGGTCTTCCAACTGCGCTATGATGACAGCTTACATTAATAAGCCGCTGTCGTTTGAGGTAGATGACATCGAACACTGCGTGAGCCCTTGTAGCCATCCTTTCATCCACGGGAATGAGCATGAACCGTTCGTCAGTGATGATCTTGTCGAAATCCGAGCTGTAGTACGACCATATGGATGCTGGTCGATTGGAGTAGCAACGCTGGAAGAAGTCCAGGGTCTCCTCTTAAGTTGCTACAGAAATTTCTGAGCATGGCTGTTCTATCATTCTGTCTCAATCTATAGTAATGCATGTAGAATTGCTTCTCGAACCTTCACTCGGCTCATTGATATTTGGACATAGTTATATGTTGGCACTTGGTAAGTTCGTTGCCTCACCAACAAATGAGTCAATCTCATGTTAATACCGTTTCAAGCCTTCCTTATTCCCTCCAATCCAATGGCCCGCAAATTCCTCGGCGACGTCTCTACTTCAGAATATATCAAATGAATAGATACTTGCTGAGTCAGAATTATATCTCTTCCAAATAGAAATGCAGAGAGGCTTGGATATTTTAATACTTAATTTGATACATCGTACATGAGTCAGAGGTACCAGTACCACCTACGCAGATTGATCTCAACAGACAACACTGTCAAGAAGACCTCCGTCACTGCTGCAATCACTAAGTACACATTGTAGCCATCCAGAACTGTTCTCTCGCAGGTTCGACCAGTCGGAGAACTACCATCAGCAGACAATTCATTCCACGCCAGTCAAAACAACCTGGCCATCCGAGAGATGGAACGCAAGATCAATTTGCTCAAGGCGAACACCATCCTACTGGATCTCAAGCTGCGCCAGGAGGTGAAGAGCAATACCTTCACAAGACTGCGAGCAGCCTGTTCGCGCATCGACTCTGATGGCATTGACAACCTCGTCGAGGAGGAAGTAGAACTCGCAAAAAGTACACCCATTACTTATCGCAGAATTCGTGCAACTCAATAACCTCGACCTCAACGAACACTTCGCTCGCAACCTCGCCAAGAAGATTGAGGTGGAGAAGCAGAAGCAGGACGAAACATTTAATCTACTCAAAACTTAGTTCTTTGAGTCACAGGATAGATACCAAGCAGGTGTGATGAACATCACTCGCGTTCTGGAAAAGAGACAGCAAAACACCCTCTTGAAGTCGTTCAGTGCTCTAGACGAAAAGCATCACACCAGGTCGCCCAGCAATAAATATTCTGGAAACTTCTTGATCGGAACTCTCGAGAAGCAGCTCAAAAACTGCCTGTTCACCGTCTTCCACAAGATTAGGGAATCGGCTGGTGTGAAATCCAAGGCAGATAAGGTTAATTTCACTCTCAAACAAAAAGCGAAGATTCTTACTCTCGCGATCAAAGAGTATCCACATCTCAACCTCAAGAGGGCCTTTTGGAAGTGGAATTTCAATAGCAGGCCAGGAGAAGAACGTATTAAAGAGGCAGTGGATAAGCTGGTGCTCTACACCAATATCAATAAGGAGACGGCTGCTTACAGGCTGTTCAGAATCATCAAGGAAGACACCAAAGCCATCAAAGTTGACATCCGTACCAAGAGGTTAGGGCTGGTACTGTTCTGCTTCACTAAAATCGCTGCGATGCGCAGGATTCGAAGCAGTTTCGAATGCATTAAGGGGTTCATGAAGAAGGGGAAAGTCGATACTGCCAAGAGAATCCTTGAGATGGCAGCCTTAAAGAGGAAGAAGGCCTTCAACCACTGGCGAGATGTCAACAACAAGACAAACAGGATCAGAACCATCCAAGAAAGCTTCATCAAGAAGATG
>ERZ724508.1563-NODE-1563-length-13325-cov-7.647174_pt1 | contig 13325 bp, 20 predicted proteins | sample MGYA00376041_ERZ724508 | MGnify/ENA primary metagenome ERZ724508 (study PRJEB28724, sample SAMN07190887) | wastewater metagenome | isolation source: effluent of sewage treatment plant in Hong Hong | place: USA: Christiansburg, Virginia | collected 2016-03-01 ...
CGTCCGCTGTTAATTATGCTAATAACGTTGATCACCTACAAATGGCCAGCACTGGCAGATTTACGTCAGCAATACCTGCTCCTGTAAAGCCGAAATGTCGATAGAATAGAAGTCGAAAGGCCTTGCGCTCCTTCTTCACCTTCAAAACTGAACAAAAACAGGTCACCATCGAGAGTACCAAAATCCAAGTTGTCGCTTCAACCCGAACACCTTATAGTCGAGAAGAAGGTAAGCAGCCAGCACAGCCCACCACGAGTTGATCAAGACTCGATGGTTCAAATTCTCGACATTATGAACAGGAATCAACGATCGGAGTACAACACTCCTGTCAGAAAAATAAAATCAAGGGGTTATAGCAACCAAGGGGATAGCTCACTTGACGTTATTCAGATTGGTGCACTCGAACAGCGATACAACACAGACAATGCTGACGACACTCCCAATTCAATGTTCAAAAGAAAATAGAGTGTAATGCTCAACGAGTTGGAGAAAGTTGGTGATGATCTCATGGTGCCTCAGAATAGCGAGAACGACCAGTACGAACAGGAATGGGAAAAGTATGAAGAATCTCGATGGAAATTCCCATCCCTCCCTCAATCAAAGGTAGAGGCTCACCGACCTTCTGAAGGGCTAATAGGAGTAGAGTCTGTCAGAAAGAAGAGCCAAGGACACTCAATCAATCTGCAAATCAACAAACAGGAAGAGCCTTCGCCTCACCATAGCGGAATGGCCACAGTTCGGCTAGAAGAGGAAATTCCTTCGACCAATCAACATAATGGGCAGTCCTAACAAACAACCCAAAGCCACAACGAAAATACTGTGGTCGAGCAGCAACCAGCTCGGGTTGAGCCTGCCAGCCTTGCCATCGAATCTCGATATGTCCTCAACGTTCCGACTACTCCAGGCTCCAAGAAGAACAGCCACGGCAAAAACTGGTTGGATATTGAGAATGACGGTTCACACCATGCCAACAATGAAGACGGGCTACCTCAGTAGTCTCTGTAGGTTACCATTCCAACAGTCCAATCAATTATTCAATACAAGAAAAATTCCATTGCAGACAACTATCGGTTAATAGAGTAGATCCGTGAAGAAACTGAGCAGGACGCAGAAGCGTCAATAGAACAACCAATCGAAGAGATCGACAATGCTGAGGATGCTGCCGGCGACGAATACCAGCAGGATAGATCTAAAACTTTAGATCCTGCCCCTCTACGGATGGATATGATCAGCTGCATCCGCAGATAGTCACTTGCCTTGGATCCTCACAGCTAACTATCCATGGAGGAGCTCGAATAGGTGGATCTTAACAGCCCGATAAAAAAGAAGTCGAATAATATATCACCCACCAAACAGAAGTAGCAGACCATTGAACGTCCTTCGCATCCGCCACAGAAAAAGAAGAAGAGAAACAAGCGAGATCTCAAAGAGTTGATGAAGCTGAACGGCAACTCACCCTACCTTGAGTATCTGCCGAACATGCTCAACAAAGAAATACAGGTACGTGATTGTTAACCTCAGCTGCACAAGAAATCTCAGCAACAGATTGGTCCACCCAAGGGTAAGCCAACCGATGGGCGGCCGAGTAAGACCACTCGGACAGGCGAACAGCAGTAACCCCAACATTAATTTCAGGCAAAAAGTCGTGTAGCTGGATTCCTAGAACCGCAGACCGGACCTAGAAGACCTTGAGGACTTCTGATAGCTTATTTCCACCTAGCATCCCTTCCCAATACGTTTCTCATGGTAGTAGATATCAATCAGTGGCTTCCATAGCTCTGCTGCATCAGTGAGTAGTACATATCGCTGAGTTCACGCACCAACGTGCGGACAAGTGCGATGCTGCACGACAGTTCGCGCAAGAGCGCCTCCGTCCAGCTTGCATACTTCTTCTTGTGGTCATTGAGCAGCTTGTCTGTAGCCTCGTAGCGGCTGTTGTACCTTGAACGTATGCTATTTGCCTTGAGCTCCTTAATCTGCTCCCGAAGGAGTCCTCGCAATCGAAAGGCCTGGATCACCTCCTCGAAGATACTCGTCAGCTTCTGCAATAAGTCAGAGGGTACTTCGCCCTTTTCGTGCATGTGGTTACTCACATCCATCAGGTACTTTTCATCGTGCTGCTGCTTTGTGGGGAACAGCCCACTGCATGCAACGATATTATATCTGCAGATCTGTTGGTTGAGGTGGATGTCGATGAGCGCAGCAAAACTAGAAAAGTTCTTTTATTCTTCGTAGAAAGCAAGTTTCAACTCTTGCAGTTCTGACTCTTCGTCGGGCAGCATCAGATTCTCTTCTCTTGTGAGCAGCTGGTTGAGGTACTGCCTTGAGAGGTCGACTAATCGTTCCAGGAACCGCTCATACTTGGATTTTTCAGGCTTTATGGTCTATTGAATGAACAGGAATGCAAATAGTTAGCGGTCTCCTCTTAGAACTCGATGCTGGATCACTGCCTTGAAGTACTTATTGAGTTCCTTCAGCCGACCTTCTCGATCCTCTAGGTCGGCCTCTCCATGAAACACCGGCACGAGATAGCATCCATATACCTCGTTGATGTGATGCTTCAGATTCTCAACATCCTCGTCAGTGCGTACGACCACACTCATATAGTCCTGCTTGTGCACCTTGCTTGTCTTGAACACGTAGGCTTTTTTATGGCGACTGTTTGTGCTGATGAGCACCTCCACCGCACGGCCTGATAGAATCTCGTAGATGGTGTCCTGATCGTCGAGGATCTCTTCGTAATTTACGCTTTCCCGCTTTAATAGCATCGCTGTGCTTCTACCACCGTATAATAATTAGTTTCATGGTCTGATTGTCTTGCGCACTGGTACCGCTGACCTTCGTGCTTGGTGTTCTCACCATTCTGCTGAACTACTTTGATTTCAGAGGTGTCATGACGTACGTCAAAGGTAATCTTTGGAGTTATTGCAGCGGCGATGAGCAGTGTCTTCGGAGGTGGTGGAGTTGGTGGGGAAACCGCCAGAGTCGAGGAAAGAGAGCAACCTGAAGCAGAGGCTACTCGAGACGAATGATACAGAAAGCTCGTGTTCGTATGAGAAGTGGAAAGGAAAATCGGAAGATCTGTCCGCTTCGACAAAGTGATAACACGTGTGTTTCTCGTTGGTATTTGAATAGGCATGGCAGCCGTTGATCTTGCGGCAATATGAATTGGTATCTATTCTGACTATTGGTCGGTAACATACGGAAAGTAGAGGTCGACTTAATTCAATCGGTCTCCATTGATAATCTCGCCATATTCAATAAATCAGGATCCGTCTGATGGAGGGGAACGACCTGCAATCCGTCACGAACAAGCTGGTTGAGTTCCTGTTGAAGAAGAACCTCTTCGATGAGTTCAAGAAGTAGTATGCTCATGAGAAAGCCATTCTCAGTTCATTAAGGGAACAGCAGAACGAACAACCACCAAAACGCAAGAAGAAGAAATCTGGTAAACGAAAAGCGGAGCAAGCAGTGTAGTACGAGTAGGAAGAGCAAGCGGAGTCGCTCGAGGAGTAACTTCCCAAACAGCCGCAGGATCCTCGTTGGCTTGAACTTGTATCGATGTTTGAGGAACTCACCAAAGGTACAGTGCTTCTCATTCAGACCAGTACTACCTTTTCGAGGGATGCTACTACAAGCTCAAGTCTGCCAAAGCAACTCGCTTTCAATGTTCGTTTAGGCTGGACACAATTAACACACATACGAGCAAACGCGAAGAAGTGTTCGTTTCTGGCAACAAGCAGATCTTTTGGGTGAGCACTGCCAAGCTGCCAGTGGAACGCTAGTAGGACCGTTACGTGGTACGGCTGGAGTAATCCTAACCGCAGCAGTCACTTGCCATTAGCAATCAGCAACATCTGCAGCTCATAAACAAGTATTGGAACAAGGTGCAGTTCTTCGCAGTACTGCCCACAGACCGACAGCGGAAAGTACGACCGGAAATAGTGTTTATCGAGTTCGACTACGAATGATACAAGATCAAAGCTACTATGATTTTCTGTGCAGCTGCTCGGTCAGGAAATCGATGGGTGAAGGTGACGCACTACCGAAAGGTTAGTGGTATGCGTAAAAGCTGAAGAGTACATTGTCGATCGATATGGAAATGATCTGTGGTTAGTTGGTGGTGGCAACTGGCCGAACTGCCTTGGCGAAAGTGGAAGTTGGCATGAGTGCTCTCCAACCCTTCCCCCAACTATTTTGAGATAGTTTGTAGGAGCTTGAGGTGTCGTCCCAGAAAACGTTTCTAGCGCCATCACTTTCTGGAAGTGTTGCTTCACTATGCTTGGAGTCTCCCCAATGCAATACGATTTCCTTTCCAAGTTTCCTGCCATACGCCACAATACTTCGGACCTTGTAGTTGACTTGGAACACTACCAGCTATGCTTCAGGGTTGTTTGAGAATGGCCTCAACGGCGCTCCGAGTAGGTGCAGCGGGAACTGCATGGTGGGTATCAACACATGGTATCCATTTAACTCTGCTGGGAGGAAATCTTCGAAGAAGCTCTTCGGCTTGTTGAGTATCTTGATGGTTATCCAATATCCGCTTTCATCAAAGCTGGTAAAGAGTGTGTTGACCTATAATCTTCCTGTGTGCTTTATGCTGATGCCGTTCTATTAAGGCAGGAACTCGATTGTCTCCTCGTTGAGGATCGTCAGATTATAGGGTTGGCTGCCTGTGTATGACATACTCACTGACAACACTCCACGGTTGTACGAACTGTTGGCTACTAGCATATGCCCTGCAATGTCGAGCTGGGCTACTGCTAAGCCTACCACGAACAATACCAACACGAGCTTAAAACACATTTGCATTATAAGTCACAATCATCTGGAACGAGAACGGGAACGCGAACGGACTGGACTCTCCTCTTGGTTGACCCTTCCGGAACCAACCTTAATGTTTATCGTTTGGCCTTTTAGCTTGTGTTGCTTTACTATGAACTCTTCCTCGCGAATGGTCATTCGGACGAATGCTTTGCCCTTGTGGATATCTGTGCCGTCGTTCAGCGGCATATAGACCTACTCGATCGTACCGAACTTGCTGAGGTATGCTCTCAGGTCATCTTCCTTTGCTTTGATTGGAATCCCAGTGATAAATAGGTCCTCCTCCTCTGGTTGCTTGTCTCGATCCTACTTGTGAACTGGCTCTGGAAGGGCTGCTTCAGGAGCAGCTTATTTTTGGGAGGGCAGTGGCTCATCATCGTCTGACATCCAAGCGAACTCTTTCTGCCTCTGCGGTTCAGGATTGGAATCTCTCACAACTTGCTTTTCTGGCTCTTCCTCTACTGCCAAAACAGCAAGTTTCTTAAACACGTCAGGATTGACTTCCTCATCACTCAACTCTTCCTGCCATCTTTTCTTTTGCTGCTTTAAGTTGCTCTGTTTCATATTCACCGATGACGATTCATTATTAACAGGTAAAGCACATGATAATCAAGCTCATCTTTGCCAACATGCTATTATTTAATTGTGATGTTTGCTGTCTCTCGGTATCTATTCTCAGGAGTAGTCAAGGGCAAAGCGGGCAGCCTATACACTTGGCAGGCCGCTACGGTTCTCGGCCGCAACAAGAGATAGTAACAACCCAAGAAGGTCGAGGGCTTTGATGGCAAAGTCACCAAAGTGTGTATGGGTCCATCCCACTCCGCCTTCATCACTGCCAACGGGTATGATCCTCTCCACATTCAGAGAAATCTATACTTTTGGGCAGGGTGATAACGGTCAACTTGGTCACAATGATGGTGGAAAATCGTACCAAGAGCCGAAGATGATTGACTTCTTCTACAAGAACAATCTCAAGGCCATTGATGTGGCTTGTGGTGAGAAACATACAGTAGTGCTCACCCAAGACGGTGACGTCTGGACGTTTGGATGGGGTGGCCGCAAATTGAACGCACTTTTTCAGATTTTCTACAGCTCAACAGGCCCACTTGGGCATGGGGATAGTAAGACTCACCACACTCCAGTACCTGTTGAGGAGCTCCGCAAGCATCCAAAAGTGATTAGTGTGAATGCTGGTCGCAGCTTCACAACTGTGGTGAACAAAAACAACTAGGTCTATAACTGGGGGCGTGGCGAGTACGGAGCCTTTGGAGACGGCAACAATGACAACTTCCAAGTACCTCAACTCAATTCCTACTTCAAACATTTCCAATAAAATGAAGGGTTAACAGTTAAGAAACTCAAAAGTTGCAGCAGCTTTTCGATTGCTCTGATGTCAAACAACAAACTGTATGGATGGGGTGCCAACGATTCAGGCCAGATTGGTGTGGAGTCAGAGATCGGCGTGGAGATGTTTGAGACATGTAACTTTGCGACTGCGATTGAGACTGGCAGGAAGGATATGAAAGTCGTCGACTTTGACCTTGGTGAAAACACTACTGTTATCCTTCTGGAAAACGGGGAAGTATGGTGGAGCGGAATGAAGCTCGTGTTCCGACCAGAAATGCTCCCAATTGATATTACTACCAAGCCGTCCGCGATTGGTGCCTGCCGAAATGGAATCGCAGTAGTCACCGGTAATCAAGTACGTCCTAAATGATTCAGATCCAACTCAAAGAGAAGTTTTTCCGGCTCAAAAATTAGGACGTTAAGACAGGTATATCCACAACCACAGTGGAGTAAATGTTCGGCAAAAGCGGTGAAGTCCTCAGCATTGGAGGCTCCTACACAAACCTTTACGCTATTCTGCAAGAAAAATGACTTGTGTCTGTACACTCCATACGAGTAGTTAATGATTGGGGGTGCCGTCAACAATAGTTATAAGCCAAAAGATGGAAGAGGAAGAACCAAACAACATTGAGCAGGAAGAGGAGGAGAGCATCGAGTCTGAGGAAGACGAGAATGGTGAGCTTATCAACGACGGAGTTGAAAGTAAGTTTCTGAGTGTGCTCGCCAAAATTCACATGAAGGATCCGTAGATTTACAACGTCAAAAGCAGCATCTTTCAGGGTATTTATCGAACATATGCAGAGGAGGATTTCGAGTCTAAACAACCAAATCACCCAGCACAGAAAGGCGATAAAAAGCTCACCTACAAGGATATGGAGAGATAGCGCATTCTCAGCAAGTCTTCCAAATAGCGTCAGGCGATGAAGGAAGAGCCAATCGACTAGTAGTAGTAACCTGATCCGACCCCCTACTAACTCGAACAGAAGTTGAAGAGCGACTTCAAGAAAGTCGCACAACGAACTGACAATGGTGAGTCCAACGAGGACGACTTTCTGAAAATGAAGCCGAAAAAGGCTACCAAAAAGGAGTAGCCTAATGAAGTGCTCAGAAAGATGGCAAAGGACGAGCATGAACACGAAATCCTGGAAAAGTATTGGGGTGACGATACGAAGCTCAACGAAACAGACCTGTTTTTGAAGCGATACATACTGAGTAAAGGCTGGGTGGATGTCAGTGGCGAGGCAGGCAAGAAGAAGGTAGGCAAAAAGGTGCTTAAGGAGGATGATGAGCGCAGCTAGTAAATGGAAGATTTTGAGGAACGCTATAACTTTAGGTTCGAGGAGCCTGGTGGAACCAATTTACAGACATTTCCTCGGCAGATCGAAGAATCGATGCGACTCAAAAAAGAAACTCGTAAGGAAAAGCGAGTTCGCAAAGAATAGTAAAAGAGAAAGCAGCTTGAAGAGGAACTGAGAAAGGCGGAAAAAGAGAAAGCAAAGAAGAAGAAGCAGATTGAGGCTAGGATTGCCGAGATACAAGAAGGCAAGGATCAACCAACCATTTAAATTGAGGAGCCCGAAGAGCAGGAACCCGAACAAGCGACATGGTTCTACTGCGATGATTGCTAGCGTGGGTTGGCTGAAGGCGAACTTTACTACGTCTGTGGGGAGTGCACTGACTACACACTGTGCAGATAGTGCCACGATTTAATTATTCACAAGCACCCTCTCGAAGAGCAGATCGTACCGGATGGCTGTGGAGCACCTTCCGAATAGGAGGTGAGAAAGACTCTCAGCGAACTCCTAAAATGTAGAAAATGCAAAAAAATGATCGATGAGTACAGCAAGCGGTACGAGCTGATAGACCCTAACGATGGTTTCACCTACAACTACTGTGAGGAATGCCAGGATCTGCTGCCGTTGAGTCTACGCAAAAAGTGTAAACAGCAGAAGCCGCAGAAAGTAAAGTTGGATGAACTCTTAACGAACGAGCCAGATAAGCTAAAGTAATACGTGTAAGACGATGAGTTGGATCGGCTGTTGAAGGAGTACATGGGTATGGACTATGACAAAATCGTTGCCGATGGTCTACGCACCAAATTTAAAGTAAGCCTTGCTTCTAACTTAGTACATCGATGTGAAACCCTAAAGCTATGGTCTCAGTGATTAGCAACTACTGTACTCCGACGACAAGGAACTCAACAAGTACGTATCAATCAAGAAACTGGCACCCTATCGCTAGGAAAACCTCAAGCTCCGTAACAGCATCTACAACAAAAAGATAAAGAGCATCAGCCGAAGTGCTAAGCTGAATAGGAAGAGGGTGCAGGCCGATGAAGCAGGCGACCCAACAAAACTAGCCAAGCGCAAGCTCCAACTATTAAGAGAAAGGGCGGAACGTCGTAAGCAGAATTCGATCGAGAAGGTCCAGCGACTGCGCCTCCTCAACCTATCAACTAAGGAGATGGAGGTTAAGCATTTCCTGCCGAAGAGTCGCCTGGAGTCCTATGGGTTGGAGTGATGCTGAATTGTAATTTAAGTGTGAATGCGATTGCGGAGTCTGCACAGACCCATGCTGGCGATGGTGTTGATGAGCTACATGGCTCGAGCTTCAGTGGAGGGAGGCTAGCTTGTGGAGACGTGGAGCTTTGAATTCTGGCTGTTTCTGTTCATCTCTGCATTCCTCGTCACGTTCGCTGGTATATGCTCTGGGCTGACAGTTGGATACCTATCCATCAAGAAACAAACCCTGCTACTATGGATAGACTCACCTGACGAGTAAAAAATACGCATTGCCAAGACAATCCTCGGAGTGCTTGAGAATCATCACCTGCTGTTGTCAACGCTGCTGCTCTCGAATGCCCTTGCTATGTAGGCATTGCCGATTTTCCTTGACAAACTTGTGCCAGCCTACATAGCTGTATTGATTTCAACGGTATCTGTGCTTATGGTCGGAGAAGTTATTCCACAGGCATACTGCACGGGATCAAAACAGATACCCATCGCATACTATATGAGTGGATTCGTGAAGGTGCTACAGTTCTTATTCTATGTGTTCGTCAAGCCAATAGCATGGTTTTTGGACAACTGGTTAGGCCATCACGAAGATAAAATTCATCTTAACAAGAACAACCTGAAGACGTTGCTCCAGCTCCATAAGAGCAAGGAGCTGGGATACACACCGGAGTAAATAGAGCTACTACAGAACACATTGGACTTACGTAGCCGCAAGGTAGAGCAGTGCATGATACCCATCGATAGGCTGTACATGCTGGATCTAGATGCTGTGGTCAACATTGAACTGTTAGAAGTGGTCCGCGGATACAACTTCTCAACGGTCGCTGTCTACCACGGGGATCGGAGCAGGATACTCGGGGTGTTTCGCATTAAACAACTTATGGGGGTTGAAGTTGATAACAAAAAACGGCTTCGTGACTGTGTTAAAATCGATCCGGTCATCTTTGTGCATGAGGGACGTAATCTTCTCGAACTCTTTGACCTGCTCAAAGAAAAAAAGAATCGATTCTGTTTTGTACTGAAAGATGAACAGAAAGGGCCGGGAAGGCACTTTACCTTTTCGTAGCAACCGCAAGGCCGCCGTCCAATAGGCATGATCAACCTCAAGCGAATCTTTGAGGAAATCGTACTGAAAGAATTCGCGGACGGTGATCATCAAAAGCAGATCAGATCGGGTGAGTTTACTGACCAACTCATTGTTCGCAAACCGACGGAATTAGTGGAGGGGGTTTAACAGGACTGAGCTGATAGGATTTGATATGAATAAAATTAAAGAAATGGATAGTCAAGAGCAGAGCCAACTTACGCATATGTTTCAGTTGGCAGTAGAATCCAGAAAGCGAGCTCATTGCCCTTATTCTAACTTTGCTGTGGGTGCGTGTCTATTGGCCAGCAACGGAAAGCTGTATACGGGCTGCAACGTGGAGAACGCTGTGAATGGGATGAGCCTCTGTGCAGAGGGTACCGCCATCGTCAAGATGGTCGAAGATGGTTGTAAGCAGATCGTAGAGCTGGTGGTGGTTACCGGGCTGGAGGGCCACAGACCAGCAGCTCCTTGTGGACTGTGCCGACAGCATATTAAAGAATTTTCAGAGGATGATGTACATAATTGTACTACTCAGAGCAAACTGAAGATCCACCTCACCAATCTTGACGGCAAGTTCGATCACGTGACACTTGAGGAGCTTATGCCAAGAAGTTTTGGACCCAAGCATCTCGGCAAATGACCCATCAGTACATACGGTTTATAAAGAATAGATCAGCTTTAGCGATTGCGAGTACCAACAAATCTTGCTATTCCCTTTAACACTGTTTCTATCAGCCTGTTTACAGTTTTATGAACAGTCAGCTATCACCAGTCTTCGTCCGTATTTCCTGGATGGCGTTGCGCAGAGAGTAATTCGGCTTGATATCCTTTAATGAGGCCGTGGTTTTACATAGTGGGCAGTCTCCGCGCTTTTCGACCCACTCGATGATCACAACTCGTTCAAAAGAGTGGGAGCAGTTTGCGAGTATCATCGGATCCTCCATAATTTCTTGAGTTATAGGGCAGTGGAAGCTATCGATCTGGGTGTAGATCTACTGCTTTGGTTCCCCCTCCTGTGGCTGCTTCTGCTCTTTTTTCTGACTCTTAACCGTTACCCTGGACCGTTTCCGTAGATCCAGAAGGTCTTTCTCCCTATCGCCATTAGCAACCTCAGAGCCAATGATGCCTGCACCGATGCCTACTAACGCACCCACGACTAATCCTCCGAGGACCTTCCAGACATTGCTGTTGCTCTCGCTTTTACGACTCATTGAAATGTTTCGAATTAGTAATTATAGACTGAAACTGGTTGCACAGAATTTATGGAGTGATTGACACTTCTGTTGAAAACCATAATAATCGTAGCACTGATATTCAGGAATTATCACTCAACTGCAACTCCACGCTTACCGAAGTATTCACGAAGTTTACGTTGGAAATACTGGAAGGCCCCGGGTCGTTTCATCATCGCCTTCTCCCACTCTGATCCTTTGAACTTTTTACTAACCTTAACCATAGCTGTGAACATGTCAACCCCAAACTTTCTGGTGGCATAGTCCATTATGAAGCCTGGTACAATGTCCAGGCGCATGTCAGTATTGGTGCAGAGCTTTACGAAACCTTTCTTGGGTGTCAATGGCTGGTACTACATGCAGAGATATTTGTAGTTTAGGAGAACTGAGTCCTTCCTCGGCTTTGGATAGAAATCATAGAGTTTTTGCAGGTCTGGACGGTCGTGAATCGAGCGAGTAATTATTAGTACGGTATCGTTGGTCTCGAGGCGTTAGTAAGCAGCCCCTTGGAAGTACGCTTCTCTGAGGGAAATGAATGGAAAGTTGCTGATGACATGCCCAATCAGTACATTACGTCTTATTCGTTTTTCTTCCTTGCTATATTCAACGAATGGAACGATCTTCTTGTGAAGATCAACCTCATTCAGAACTGCAGCAAACACCTCCACAGGGACATCCAGCTCTGCCTCGATGAGAACTGCAGTACTGCCTCCTTCCTTCCTCAGGTAGACTTTCGTACCCTTTTCGTCACTCTTCAGCTCCCAGTCAGGACTTACAAACTAGGAAGTGTACAGAATGATATCATTGTACTCACGGTCTATTGCTTCGAAGAATGCTTGTCGCTGCTCATAGTCAGGATGTTTGAGAAACTCCTTTTCGAAGTGAGCCAGGAATTATTTTTTTACCTTGTATGCAAAGTCGAGGTTGTGATCCTCGAAGTAAAACTCGATCTCCTTAAACTTCTATTCGAGAGCTGCAGTTCGCTCATTTTCAATGTAGTTCTGGGAGTGGGTGCTAAGACGCATCGATGCCAGAGACGCTCGAGTGTTGCTGGGAATCTGAAGCTGTGGTATGTTGGCAACCTCTACAAACTATTGCTGTGGGGCATGCTGCTGATGGTATTGATGCCTTGAGCCCAACATAGGGTTGTTGCTGGACCTGGAGAGATGCATTGAAGTGGGTAGCTGCGCCTGGGTTATCACAGTTGCGCTGCGCTGTTGGTACTGTAAATCCTCCCTATTAGAAACAGCCATTTCGTAAGGAATGAAGCCAGACCTCGATTGCAGCATGCTTTGAGTTGGTTCAGCCACAGCCGTCCACGGCATCGGGTTGCTTGCTATTAATTGATGTCCATCAGTCCGAACTCCATGATAAGGAAGTTCAGGTGGCATTCGGTGAGAAATCTCTGGGTTCTCATAACTCAACACTGGGCGTTCTCGAGTCGATAACCCAGAGACACTCTTATGGTTTGATCCGCTGGAAAGCCTGGAAGACCTGTACTTTTCTGTGGGCTTTCCTCTCCCGAAGGAATGCCCACAGCCAACGTACTCCTCTACCTTCACATTTCTAGCTGACTTTTCGATCTGTGGGACAGCCCCGCCCATACTCATGGCTTCCCCCATCGACCTGTCAACTATAAGTTTATCGCGCTTAATAATACACTAAGGCGAAACAGCACTGCAGCTGAGCGTTTTGCTTCCGGAAATATAACATCCCAATAATATAATGTTAAAGTCGACGGAGTGCGTGGTGTGCTTTCAGGAGTACAATAATGGCAGCAAGTTCCCGCTGGTAAGCTCCTGTGGACACACCCTCTGTAAGGAGTGCTCACCCAATGTTTAAATCTGTCCAACATGCCGATCCTACAGCTTTGACAACCAAAAGCTTATCAAAAACTATGCTGTGCTGGGAATTCTTGAGGAAATGCAGATTACGTAACGCCCGACTGTCTATTCTGAGAGCGAACTGAACAGTTACGAACCGTTTACAGTTGGAGGCTTGGTGGTGCAAGTAGAAGCCCTTTCACCGATGAAAAGGCCGAGAAAGTTGCCAACTGAGCTTGACAAGCCAACCAACTTATAATGCCAGTCAGAGTGTAGCCTTATGTGAGCTATCGCTTCATCGCCTGTTGACCCATTTATACACTTACACAGTTTAACGAAAGGGACTCTTCTTGATTAACCGCAATACTCAATCATCAATACCAACCGTTTCCATGGTGCTGCCCTCCGGAATCTTGATGGCCGTTACTGTTGTCGTGGTGGCCATGATCATGATGGCCGTGATCATGATGACTGTGATCATGATGATTGTTGTCGT
>ERZ724508.1567-NODE-1567-length-13303-cov-3.922328_pt1 | contig 13303 bp, 25 predicted proteins | sample MGYA00376041_ERZ724508 | MGnify/ENA primary metagenome ERZ724508 (study PRJEB28724, sample SAMN07190887) | wastewater metagenome | isolation source: effluent of sewage treatment plant in Hong Hong | place: USA: Christiansburg, Virginia | collected 2016-03-01 ...
GCGGCGTTTTGCGCGTTGCTTTACTGTCATTTGCTGGCGCTCCAGAAATAAAGACGCATGGGATTAAACTGAATCATGTTGAACCTGTCCGGCTGATCGCATACGGCGCGTTTAAATGGTGAGAACACACGCACAGGGCGGCGCTTGATGCGTTGGCGGACGGTCATTTCTTCAACCTCCCCGACTCCACCAAGGCGTCAAAATTGTCTTGTGAGCCTTTGATGTACGAATCCGACATGATGCGGCGCATGACCTCGCGCATGTTTTCGATGCTGGACGGTACTGTGTAATAGCGCAGACCTGAGCCTGCCGCTATTAGAACAGCGTCCAGGTTGGCGTCGATTCGTTGTTCGGGGGTCATGTCGGCCTCCATTCAATTTCGTAAAAATACGGCCAGCAATCCGGACACAGGCAACGCCGTGTAGGTGGGTGTGGCCTCTCTTTCGACAGCGGCAACCAGTCAGCGGGCATGATTCCCAGCGCTTGTGCCTTGTGTGCTGTGTGAGCACACAGGATGCGGCCCGTGCGCGTGAATAGGGTCTGGCTTCCGCACTCGCAGTTGTCGGTCATTCCCCACCCTCCAGCAGCCGGTCGGCGGCTGCATCTAAACTCCAATCGAACTTCACGAAGTCGTAGCCAGGAACCTGCACCCCAACTTTACGCAAAGCCAGATAGCGGCGGGCGTTGCGGATGATTTCCACCTGCTCATTAAGGTCGCAGCCTGCGAGATTACCAACCGCTACAGCCATTTCGCGTTTGCGCTGCTCAAGTTCGGCCAGAATCCTGTCATCAATCATGGTGCACCTCGTCAGTATGTATTCCGTGACGCTCGGCAATTTCTGACAAAATCGGATCGCCAAGTTCCTGCCAAACCTCGCGCCCTTTACCAAGATCAGGGCCAACAGAAAACCAGTAACTTATTTGGCTGCAATAGCACTTTGTTGCCTGTGCGCGTGTCGGGTTTTGAAGCATCAAATCAAGGTCTTCTTGGTCAACATATCCGCCTGTCATGTCGTTTGCAGGAGCAATGGCCCACAGATATTCATGGTCTTTCCGTGCCTGCTCATGCGTTATTTTCATGGTGCACCTCAGCGGATTGCAGCAGGGCGATGACATATTGCAAACGTTCAGCAAGAACCATCGCCGACTCTGCATTGCCAAAGTGGATAACCGAATCACCAGCGCCAAGTTCAATTTGGCCATCTTCAGGTTCAGCATGAAAAGCTCCGACCGCTTGCGGATCGTTGGTTTTCACAAAAGCCAAGCCATGAACACCGCCTATCTTTACCGGCCAGATCACAAACTCGCCTTTCCCTAAGCCGATCTCATTCGGCACGGCAGGCGCGGGGACGTGGGCGGCGTAGAGCGGTGAAAATACCGCGCTTGTAGTAATCAGGTCTTTCTGCCAAGGCAGAAAGATGTTGCCGTTTTCGTGCCTCCACGCCACCGGCTTCTGTTGCGCCAGGTTCGCCAGTTCCGCCTCGGCGGCTTCGGCCCGTTCCGTCTGTTGCCTCAGCGCCACTTCAAGCGCGGCAATGTTCCGGCGCAGGATGGCAACCGTGTCGTAGGGTTCGCGCACCGGTTCGGGTGCGGCGGTGAACTGGTCGTCAAATGCGGTTGTTGTCATCTCACATCTCCGGCTGGAATAAATTATTAGGCGACAGTTGTCGCATAAACCGAGTTAAGCAACTCGCTGCCGCACCGTCACTATGCGAACCAGCTCCAGCACGCCGAAATAACGCGCCTGCTCTTTTTCCCTAAAATCTCTCGCCTCTTGTACAGAGTAAAACCGACCAAGCACTCGCGGCGAATAACCGTCTGTGTTGCTCGGCAAAAACCAAACCTCGGTTTCTTCTTTAGTTCCAAGTTTCATTTCACATCTCCACCGCGTCCTGTCCTTCGGCGTACAGGCGCGAAATGATTGCGTTCAGCCGCTCAACCTCTTCGGCCAGTGCTGCGGCTTGTGCGACGGCAGCGGCACGGCGGCTGTCATGGTCGCGGCATTGCTTCAGCAGGCGCGTTTGCCGGGTGTGGGCGCGTTCAAGTGCTGCCGCCATGTCAGCCACGCGCTCAGCCTGTTCCTGCCACGCCTCCCACATCCAGCGCACCACGGCGCGGTTATAGCGGCCCATGGATTGTGTCAGGTCGGGAAACTCGCGGCCTGTTGCCCATCGTTCGAACTCGGTGCGGATGCGATCGGTCATGCGTCACCCCATCAGTTCGTCGATTGTGGCGCGTGGGTCGTCGGTGCCAATTCGCACTTGCGGGTTCGCAATTTTGAATGCCCGATCGCAAAAGAAAACGCGTGTTGTGTGATCGTAAAACCCTTCACGATTTAGCGAAAAATCAAGCCGCTTCCGTTCCCTCTCTATCTCCCCCGTCAGCCCGTTGACCTCGTCTCGCAGGCTGTCGACTTCGGCGATCAGGGCGAGGATGGAGGCAGGGTTGGCGGCGCGATGGAACGAATCCCACCACGACGCGTTGGAGTCAGAGCCGTTCGGTGCGGCAAGCGGCTCGGCCAGCCGCTTCAGTTCTTCGGTGTTCATGCCGCATCCCCCTTAATTGCCTTCAGCGCAGACGGGTTGCGCCCCGTATTCTCAATAAACCCTGACCCCGTTCCGCCCGTCACCCGGCAGAAATCCACTTCCACGCGGGCCGTATCCACCAGCACACCGGCAACCTGAGCGATGGTTTTGGCGCGGTCAATGTCCATTGGATTGTCGTTGTCCTGCAAACGCTCCAACACGGCAAACAAGTGGCCGCGAACGTCATCAATGCTGTGCTTCATGTTTGAATCTCCGGTTAATCGCTCTGGTAATGCGGTACTTCAGGATGACCAGTTCCTTGATCTCTTCCGGCAGGTTGTGCCGGGTGTTGCGCCGCATCAGTTCGGCGCGGGTAATCAGTTCCACGCGGTCAATCGTGATCAGCGCCGGGTCTGTTGTCGCCATTCCAGGCCTGAAGACCACGATATGACCGGGTGGAATGGGGCCGTTGGCTTCTTCCCAGACCAGCCGGTGCACGCCCGTCCAGCGCCGCGACGGATAAACAGTCGTGTCATCGGAAACCTTGCGCTCCAGATAGCCGTCCTTGCAGATGCGCACGCTGCCAATGGATTGGTAGTTGCGGGCCTCTTCAGGGCGGCGTCCGGCCTTGAACTGGGTGCGCTGTGTGTTTGGGTGGTTGCCGGTGCTGCCAGCCTTGCCTTTGTTCCACGGGGTTTGTGCCGCATGGAAACGGTGGCCAATACCGGCCTGCTTGAGCTGCGCGCCGTGGATCGTGCGCATGAACTCCGGGGTCTTGTGCAGGCCCATGCTCGACGCCTCGCCAAACACTGCCCCTGCTGACCGATTCAGATCGCGGGCAATGTCGGCGGTGCGTTCGTGCGGGTAGCGTCGGCGGACTTCATCGCGCTCGGCTTCGGTCCAGAAACGGCGGGTCATGCGGCTTCTCCAAATAAATCCAGTTGCACAACCTTCCGTGCCCGACCAATGACGCGGAACACGGCGCGGAACGCGTTGTCTGTGATCATGGTGTTTATCCCCTTTTCAATCCGTTTAGTATTGCACCCGCAATGGGGTTAGTCAATGCGGGCGCAATAGTTTTATTGTGGTTACATCAGAACGGGAGCGCTTCCCCGTCATCGAAATCATCAACCGGAGCCGGTTGCGGCGCTGCCCGTTGTTGGCGCTGTGGTTGTGCCTGCTGCTGATTGTTGTCGCGCAACTCGAAAACGCTGATGATGATTTGATCCTTACCCGGCGCTGTTTCCAGTCCGGCAGGATTGAACGTCTTTTTCAGCGTGACAAATTGCCCCTTGTCGCCGTCCCACAGGCTCCCGACGTTTTCATAACGTGCCTTTTTCTCGCCGTTCTTGTCGGTGTATTCGCCGGTTTTTACAGCCAGGTCTTTGATGCGTGTTGCCATAATCATTCCTCCTCGGTTACATCAGCCGCAATGTCGGCTGTGATGTCTTTGTAAAAGTCACCGCCCAGTGCGGCCTTAATGTCGTCCGGAGTCTTGCCCCATGCGTCAACGATTGCGGCCAGGCCTTCGCCTGCCTTTTTCGTCAGCGCTGCCCGGAACTTTTCAACGCGGTCGTCAGCGGGCGGCGTCAGCATCTTGATGATAAACGGTTCCTTCTTGCCGCGCGTAGCCGTCAGTTGCAGGCTGATTTCGCGATCGATGTGCGTCATGTGGCTAATGCGGATTCCGCCCACTGCCACGCCTGCCCATTTGACGGCGAGGTCGTTAAACAGGGTCATAGACCGGCCTACCCACTTATTGCCGTCCTCGCCCCATGCGAAGATCAATACCTTGCGCATGGATTTGCAGGGCAGGTACGGGCGTCCATTCTCGCCCCGGTAGTGGACGGTAATCGGCTGGTCATCGGAGCCACGCGCCACGCTGGTGACAGTAATTGTCAGCGGGCCATACAGCAACTGCTCAGAATTCAGTTGATTCGACTTCGGAACAATAGTGTCCCGCAAATTGGATACATCAGACATAGCTCACCTCTATTTCCCCGTCAAAGCCTTCGATGGCACGCTGGGCATAACCCGGCACGCTCAATTCTTGCATCTCGATTTCAGCCACATATCCCGGCCACAGGTCAGCGGCCAGGCATTCAGCATACCGCTCCAGCAGCGTATCAATCAGCCCGTCAGCATAGTCGAGCAGGTACTGCGGAACGGAATAGTACGCCACCAGGTGCGGCGATTCTGACTCGACACATCCGAAAATGAAATCAGGCGTGGTGCCGGTTGCTGCGCCAATGACGCGCCGGTAAAACGCGGCCTGAACGTGATATCCGAGGTTCCACGCGGACTTCCCGAACGCCTCCGGGCTGGCGTCTTTTGTGGTCTTCACGTCCATCACCAGCAGCCCGTCAGCGGTGATGAAATCGGGGCGGCACTTGCACGAAACGCCGTTGATCGTGGCGTAAATCGACTGTTCGACGCTGTGCGAGCGGTCAAACAATGCGCGGCTGATGTCGTTGTCGCGGAAAGAGCAGGCCATGTTCATCACGCTGGCCATATCGTCGGCTGCCAGTACCTCAGCTCCGGATGCCAGCAAGTCGGCGTAGGCTTGCTTGCCCGCCGTCGTGCGGCGGTCGATGCCTTCAGGCATGGCGACATATTCCGCATTGAACCTCTCGGGTTCCAGGATGGCGCAGTGCGTGGCCGTGCCGAGCTTCATAGCGGCAGTCGGTTGGCGTTCGGGTCGTTGCGGGTCGAGATAGGCGGCGTAGTAGTGCGCCGGGCTGCGCGCAAACAGTTTGAGGCCGGACGCGCTGATGGCGCTGGTGTCGGCGTGGTATTCGGTGTTATTCACTTTTCATCCCCTCGTCAGTCATCGCCCGCAGCGCTTCTTCCGCAGCCGAGAGCATCACTTTTGCCGCATCGTATGCGACGGATTGCAGGTACTGCGAATACTCCTGCTCGTCCGGCATGTCGCCGTAGGTGCGGGCGTCATCCAGCAGGTTAGCCGTGATCTTCGCCATGCGGTGAACTTGGCGCAGCACATCAACCGCCGGATATTCTCCGGCCAACTCAGGCGGGAACGGCTCCAACATCCGCCGGTTTATTTGCTTGTGGCGCTCAAGATCAAACATTGCGGCCACCCTTCCAGTCAATCAGCAGCACAGCGCCGACAATCGCAGCCAACAGCACCCAGCCAAACGCCATGCCGTGCTTGACGTACATGTAGCCAGCGGACCAGCCAGCGCCGCCACCAATGATGATGGAGGCCAGGAACAGGAAAAAATAGATTTGCGCGGTTTTCATTTAAACTCTCCTTTGCGGACACAATCCGCGTGGTCTTCAGCGGCGCACAGGACGCCTTCTTTGTGAGCCTGAACGGTCAATTCCTCGACTGCGGTTTGCAGCGACATGTAATCAGCAATCAGTCCGGAAATGTCGTCGCCTTTCGGCGTGAGAATGGCGTCAATCTCGATGGATGCATCTTCGCCGGGGCAATCCATGCTGGGATTCTCGCCAGCGTGGTACGTGCCGATCACTTCCAGCTTGACGCCGGACAGTTCAATTGTTGTGTGGATGGGCTGGCTCATTGTCGTTTTCCCGTGGTTCGTTTCGATGGATTGAGTATTGCACCCGCAATAACTATCGTCAACCCCATACGCTAAAAATAATCTTGCGCGACTATTGCTGGCGCTATATAGTGGAGTCCATGCAAAGGGGAACAACGATGGACTTCCAAAAATTAGTGACAGAAATCCTGGAAACCGGGATGACACAAACCGAGTTAGCGAAACGATGCGGCCACGGGACAACCCAGGGCCACATCAGCGCGATTTACACCGGGCGGCGTGGCGATAGCGTAGGCTATGTATTGGGTGACGCATTGGTCAAGATTCACCGCAAGGCGATGCGGACAAAAGTGGGGTCAGGAAACGGCAGCGCATCGGACATGGACGTGGCAACCGTTGTTAGCTGAAAGGGCGCGACGGGGAAAAGTGGACTAATGCGTAGACGGGCTTGTGTTTGCCTACATTCCGGAATCATCGCCGGGTCGATCAGATGCGAGTCACTCACGTTACGAGTGTTCAACCGCATGGGCATTGTTTGGACTGGGGGTTCCTCGTCGCAGTGTCCAGCCGGTTGCATCTGTCGGGACATCCAGCGGAAACGCTGTCGAAACACAGAGCAACATCGAGACTGCACAAAGGCCCGCCCAGTGTAGCCCGGAGCCTGTCCGGTCAACAGGCCAACGATCAAGGCATTGACTTAGAGCTATGACAAGCCTGGTGGCGGTAGTGGTCGGGGAGTGTCTTGATCGTTGCAGCGTAGAACAGTCGGCAGTTCCTATGGGTCGCGGGTTCGATTCCCGCCGCTGCAACAACTGAGGGCCAGTGTTCCAAGGCGGCGAGCTTGACTCCAAATCAGGCTGAGCGCGGTTCGATTCCGTGGGCCTTCGCCAATTATCTGCTTTTATCCGCGTTTCGATAAAACACGCCGGACGGGATCAGCAATGACCGCACCATCCGGCGACTATTCCGCACCCCCCCTAAAAATATTGCGCTTGCAATTATTTCCGCTCCCATGTAATCTGCATTTGTCCGCTGAAATTGGCGGCATTGGTTAATTTTTGGGGGATTTTATGGAAAACACGGATTACCTGAACTTTGTGCGCGGCAAGATTTCCATGGCCAAGTTCAACGGATTCGAGGTGGATGACGCGGACATTTCGCCAATCCTCAAGCCGCATCAACGCGACATCGTCAAGTGGGCGGTTCGCGGTGGATGCCGGGCTATTTTCGCCGCGTTCGGCTTGGGCAAGTCGGTCATGCAGATTGAGACTTTGCGCCTTATCCATGCTCGCGCAGGTGGCAAGGTGCTTGTCATTTGCCCGCTTGGGGTCCGACAGGAGTTTCGCCGCGACGCTCAAATGCTTGGCGTCCGGTTCGAGTTCATTCGCCGCGAATCCGAAATGACGCCAGATTGTGACTTTTACCTGACGAACTATGAATCGGTGCGCGACGGCAAGCTGGACGTGAATATTTTTACAGCCGTCTCGCTTGATGAGGCTTCCGTATTGCGCTCGTTCGGCAGCGATACCTATCAGACGTTTTTGCAGGTGTTCAAGACGGTCAAGTACCGCTTTGTGGCCACCGCTACGCCATCGCCAAACCGGTTCAAGGAGTTGATTCACTACGCCGGTTTCCTTGGCATCATGGATACCGGGCAGGCTCTCACGCGGTTCTTCAAGCGCGATTCGACAAAGGCCAATAACCTGACACTCTACCCGCACAAAGAGCGCGAGTTCTGGCTGTGGATGAGTTCGTGGGCCGTATTCATCAGCAAGCCGTCTGACCTGAAATACGACGACACCGGCTACGACCTGCCGCCGCTGAACGTCATTTACCACGAATTGCCCACTGACCACGCAGGAGCTGGCAGCAACCGCGACGGGCAGGGATTCCTGTTCCGTGATACAGCCATGGGCCTGTCATCGGCAGCGGCGGAAAAGCGCGACAGCCTGGAGGCTCGGGTTGCAAAGACAGTCGAAATTGTCAACGCATCGCCGGACGACCACTTCATCATCTGGCATGACCTGGAAACCGAACGCGCCGCGATACAGAAGGCCTTGCCGGAGTCGGTTGGCGTATGGGGTTCGCAAGACTTGGATGAGCGGGAAAAGCGCATCATTGGCTTCAGTGACGGGGATTTCCGCATCCTGTCCACCAAGCCGGTGCTTGCCGGATCTGGCTGTAACTTCCAGCGTCATTGTCACAAGATGATCTTTACCGGCATCGGGTACAAATTTAATGATTGGATTCAGGCCGTGCACCGCATCGCCCGCTTCATGCAGCCGCATCAGTGCGTGATTCACATCATCTACACCGAAGCCGAGCGCGACGTACTCAAAGTCCTGAACGAGAAATGGACACAACACAATCACATGGTGGAAAGCATGACCAACATCATCCGCAATTACGGCCTGAATCATATCCAGATGGCTGAAGAACTGACGCGCTCCATTGGCGTTGACCGCATCGAGGTGTCCGGCCAGGGCTGGACTGTGGCAAACAATGATTGCGTCATTGAGGCGCGTCGCCAGCCGGAAAATCACGTTGACCTGATCGTGACCTCTATCCCGTTCGCGAATCACTACGAATACACCCCGTCATACAATGACTTCGGCCACACTGAAAACAACGACCATTTTTGGGAGCAAATGGATTTCCTGACGCCGGAACTGTTGCGCATCCTCAAGCCGGGCCGCATCTACGCTTGTCACGTGAAAGACCGCATCTTGTTCGGCAATGTGACCGGGGCAGGCGCTCCGACTGTTTCCCCATTCCACTGCGAGGCGACATTTCACGGCCTGAAGCATGGTTTCGACTATATGGGCATGATTACCGTCATCACGGACGTGGTGCGCGAAAACAATCAAACGTACCGGCTGGGGTGGTCAGAGCAGTGCAAGGACGGCACAAAGATGGGCGTAGGCTCGCCGGAATACATCATCCTGTTCCGCAAGCCGCAGACTGACCGCACACGCGGCTATGCTGACGAGCCGGTCAAGAAATCCAAACAGGAATACACCCGCGCACACTGGCAGGTTGATGCTCATGCGTTCTGGCGCAGTAGCGGCAACCGGATGATTACAGCGGAAGAGATGGCGGGTTACGGCCCTGACAAGCTGGCCAGCATGTTCACAAAGTACAGCCTGCAAAACGTGTACGACTATGAGCATCATATCAAGCTGGGCGAGGATTTGGAGTTGCGCGGCGCTCTCCCGTCCACGTTCATGAGCCTTGCGCCAGGCTCGCATCATCCGGACGTGTGGCACGATATCAACCGGATGCTGACGCTCAATTCCGACCAGTCGCGCCGGGCTGTTCAGCAACATGTATGCCCTTTGCAGACAGATATCGTCAAGCGCCTGATTGAGCGTTACAGCAACAAAGACGAGCTTGTTTATGACCCATTCTGCGGGCTTGGGACTGTGCCGTATTGCGCCCTGGAGATGGGCCGACGCGGGCAGGGAAGCGAGTTGAATCCGGGCTATTTCATGGATTCCGCCTATTACCTGAAAAGCATGGAACAAAAGGTCAACAGTCCGAAACTGTTCGATTTTGAGGAAGCCTGACACCCCGCGCAAAACCCGTTATAATTGCGATGCTGGCTGTCGGCGTGGAAACCGAACCTGCATTAGTTGAATGTGCCGGGCAAAAGCAAGGCTTTTGGTCTGTACCGTGTTTCACCCTATCGCGCCGCCCGGCACATTCCGCGATAGTGTGGATTTCCACCACGGCACAGAACCAAAAGCCTTTTTTATTGGTGATAACCATGAGCGAGAAGATTTATTACAACCGAACCGCTGCTGAACACTTTGGGTCTGCTGTTGCTGCCATACTGCTTACGTGCGTTGTCAAAAAGTGCGAAGAAAACAATGCCGACACGATCGAAGAAGTTGACCTTCAATTTGACCTTGGTTTCTCGGATGTTGAGTTTTTCAGCGCACTGAAGACCCTGCGCGAAAAGGGATACATGCAAAGCAGGACTTTGCGTGGCGGGGCGCGGCTTTACGTTCCTATTCCAGAGTTTCTGGACTTAAGGAGCAAGCAATGAGCACACACATCTTGTCGGCTTGCTGGTCACTGACCGGCATGTCATCGACACAGAAGCTAGTTTTGATTTCTCTGGCAGATCAGGCCAACGACGATGGAGTGTGCTGGCCATCAATTCGCCGCATGTCTGAACGGACTTGCCTGAGCGACAGGGCTATTCGTGATGCTATCGTCTGGTTGTCAGAGAGTGGCGTTCTGGCCGTCGAGCATCGCTACAATTCCAGCAACGTCTACACCATATCAGCCAATAAATTCCGACACGTACCGGCAGATAGCGCACCCCCTGCGCCAAGTTTACCCCCTGCGCCAAATGCCGGTACCCCCTGCGCCAAACGCCGCACCCCCCTGCGCCAAGTGCCGCCTAACCATCAGGGAACCGTCAGGGAACCGTCAGTAGGCGATTCTCGCCCTTCTGCTGACGGCCAAGCCTATCTGGAGCGAGTCACACGACACGAAAACGCCAACCAGCCGATCACCATGACAACCGACTGGAAGCCCGGCGAACAATTCCCGGCGCTGATGATGCGGGCTGGTGTCCCTGTTGACCGACTGACCGACGAGTTGCTGGCCAAGTTCGTTATCCACCACAACGGCACCAGCAAGCCAAACAACAAGTGGGAGGCGGCGCTGGTGACATGGTGCAAGACCGAATACGCAAGCCCGCCCAAAACAGCCAGCAAGCCGCCGACCGAACAGGCACCGCTTGACCTGTACAAACCAATAATAACCCCGCCGCCGTTCTCGAATATGCGCGGCGCACGAGATCCGGAATTGGCCGCAAGAGCCAAGCGCGACCGGGTGGAGTTGTTCCATGGAAAACAATGACGCACCAAAAACACCGCATAGCCTGAGCCTGGAGCAAGCGGTTTTGTCCGGAATCATGTCGGACGGTGAAGGGTGGGATGCAGTCTGTAACGTGATTCAGGAGGTTGATTTTTTCAGCCAGCGCCACCGCGTCATCTGGACGGCCTGTGCGAGCCTGTACGGGTCAAATGTGGCTGTTGACCCACTGACCGTCAGCGACTACCTGAAGACGCACGGACTTGATGCGAGGATGGGCGGTGATGATTACCTGGGCGAGATCATCAAGAACTCACCCGCCACCACGCACAACATCGAGGCCTATGCCGGGCGCATCCGCGAACTGTCCGTCTTGCGGCAGCTTTTAGGAGTGTCGGAGATTATCGCGGGCAGCATCCTCGCTCCGGACGGCAAGACCGCTGCCGAACTGCTGAGCGATGCCGAGGGCGCAGTCTTGGGCATATCGACCGCACGTGGAGGCATCGGTCGCGAAATCCCGATACATGACAGCAAGTCAATGCTGGCGGAATCATTCGACCGCATGTCGGCCGCAATGGACAGGAAGCCCGGCCAACTGTCCGGAGTGGCTACCGGGTTACGCGGAATGGACGACTGGACGGATGGCTTTCAGTCGGGCGACATGATCGTTGTGGGCGCACGTCCGAGCATGGGGAAGACTACCTACGGCCTGAACATCGCTGAGGCGGCGCTATTCTCGCAACCGTTGCCGGTCGTGATATTTTCGATGGAGTCGCCAAGCTGGCAGATTATCAACCGGATGCTGGCCATGCGCTCCGGTGTGCCGATGAGCAAGATTCAGCGCGGATGGTTCGAGGCTGACGAATACCAGCGCGTATCGAACGCCACAGCCGATATCAAGACGCGGCAGTTCCTGGTCTGCGATCAGGGCAGCATGTCGCCGAATGACATGCGGGCCGTATGCCGCCGAATCGCCCGGCAGCATGGCGGCATCGGGATGATGATGTTCGATTATTTCCAGAAGTCCCGGAGCAATCGCAGCGACGACCGTCGCACGACAAACGACATTCTGACGGAGGTCAGCGCCGACATTAAGGGCCTGGGCATGGAGTACAAATGCCCGACTGTGGTGCTGTCGCAGTTGTCGAAAACATGCGAGCGCCGACCGAACAAGCGCCCGATGAATAGCGACCTCCGCGACTGTGGCGGCATCGAACAGGATGCGGACGTGATTATCATGCTGTATCGGGACGAGGTATATAACCCGACGAACGCCGAAGCGCAGGGGCTTGCTGAGCTGATCGTCACAAAGAACCGCAACGGGCCGACAGGTACGCTCATGACGCGATTCCATGGCGATGTGTTCCGGTTTGCGGATATTGAAAACCAAGACGGGAGGTTTTGAGATGAAAGTAACGCTGCGGATATTTGGCGGGTGCGTCTGTTTTTTTGACGGAAATAAGGAGATCCGAGAGGGAGCCGAGTTTTACTGGATTCCGGTTTCTGACTTGCGAATTGGGGAAAAACGCCGCGACTGGATGCGCCAACTTTCCGAAAAAACATGGTTTACGCCAGATGTTAAATCTAGACTAGTTGCAATGGTCAGCAATTGAGCCCCCACCGTCACCTAGTAACCTGCCGCCTCTGCCAGCTCGAACAGGGCCACTACTGCCCAGCGCTATCCGAAAAGACGGCGCAGGGTATGCGCGAACGGGCCAAGACTGACCCAGACGGATTCGCGGAGTACGTCAGCCGGGTTATTTTCGAGAGGATAACGGGGAAAGTTGTTGACGGTGAATAATGCAGGTGCAATACTTGTGGCATCAAAACAAACAACCTGGAGCAACACCATGAACACAAACCAAATCGTTTCCGCCCGCATCGCAGTCGTCAACGGCGAGCGCACCGCACTGGCAGGATGCAGCAACATCGCCTGCCAGCAAAACTGCCTGCGCAAGAGCGATGTGCTTTCTTGCAAGTCCGACCACAACCGCCACAACAACAAAGACTGCCTGTACATCATCGCGGCTTAATCGCAGCACGGAGCGGCCAGCCCGCTCCAAACAACGGGGATTTGACCATGGCTCACGATTGGGCAGAGGTTCGGGCGATGATGAACGGGACGACACCGGCGGATGAATTGCAGAAGTTGGCCTCCCGGAACGGCATGAAGTTGGAGGCAATGGGGCGGGAAGTCGGAATGTGCTATCAGGCCGTCATGGCCATGTGCAAGCGCCACGGGTACGTCAAGCCGCACTGCAAGGCGTTCGAGTTTCGCGGGAAGATCGCAACACTGACGCAGCATTGCAAAGACCACGGCATTTTGGAAAACACCGTCAGCACGATGAAATGGCGGTTCCAACCAAGCGGAGCAGCCTGGGCGCTGGAGAAGTGCTTGGAGTTGCGCGACCGGAGAGCGAAGAAATG
>ERZ724508.1568-NODE-1568-length-13302-cov-5.394051_pt1 | contig 13302 bp, 18 predicted proteins | sample MGYA00376041_ERZ724508 | MGnify/ENA primary metagenome ERZ724508 (study PRJEB28724, sample SAMN07190887) | wastewater metagenome | isolation source: effluent of sewage treatment plant in Hong Hong | place: USA: Christiansburg, Virginia | collected 2016-03-01 ...
AAAGGAGAACGAAGTAGAGGTGTTGGATGGCATTGCACCAACTGCTATCGACTACGGCAAACGGTAGTTAAAGTTGAGCAACGGCCAGGTTCTGCCTTACAGTGGTTACTACCATTACATGCAACTAAAGGAACCCAAGGAGCTGGAAGGAATTGCTTCCGAAGACCTTAACAAACACACCCTTCGAAACAACAAGTACCCCAACATCACTGTATTTGGGAATGCTGAGCCGCCAACAACCCATAGTTTCTATGCACTCAACTACCAACTGAGAGTGGTCAAACAGAATCTCATCAACTCGATGGTTGGTGCCAACAAGGAGGCAGTCTATGGAGGATAGACTGCTATTCCGTTCTGGCGCAGCTAAGATGAAGTTATGTACTGGATAAACAGCTATGAGGGGAAAAGTCGACTGTATGGAACCAGTTGGCTTGCAGCGAGGCTGTTAGCACTTGACCGCCACATCGCAGGTCGTTGGGAGGTTGATACCTACTACCGTTTCCGACATTACGGATGGCCGTTGTACTTCAGGCATAGCAGGATTTCACAAGTACAGAACACTTCAATCCAATCGAGCACCCCTGTGGACGATCTGTTACCGCAGCGTCGTAAGCTTCAGTGATCCCTTTGGAATGCCACCCACCCATAATATTTTGAACTTCCACGAATGCAGGACAACCAGCCAAAAATTGGCCATTACATCCTTGGGAAGACCCTCGGCCATGGCGGCTTCGGTAGGGTGAAAGGTACAGCCCACGTACGCAGGTAGAGGCCACTCACGAATTTACCGGCACGAAGGTCGCCATCAAGATCATCAATAAGAAGAAGATGAAGACCAAGAAGATGAGCTCAAAAGTACTCCAATCTATAGTGCAGACCAAGCGATAGATCCGCTTTCTCCGGTACTTCAGTCACCCCAACATCATCCGCCTATACGAAGTACTGGACAACTTTACCGATATCTTCGTAGTTATGGAGCTAGCACCGAAGGGTGAACTGTTTGGCCTCATCTATGACAACGGCAAGATGTCGGAGGAGCTCGGCCGAACCTACTTCCGACAGATCCTCAGTGGTATTGATTACTGCCATCAGAATCTTGTGGCCCATCGGGATCTGAAACCTGAAAACATTCTGGTCGGCGAAAACGATGTTCTCAAGATCGTTGATTTTGGGCTCAGCAATTTAATGAAGGATGGGAAGTTCCTGTCAACCAGCTGCGGTAGCCTCAATTACGCATCACCGGAGATTATTGGCGGGAAGGTGTACTAGGGCACGCTTGTGGATGTTTGGAGCTGTGGAATCGTACTATTTGCCATGCTTGCTGGGTACCTACCATTCGAAGAGGAGCATGATATTCAACTCTACCGGAAGATAGAGTCGGGCTCGTACATTATCCCAAACTCTCTGTCCTTCGAAGCCAAGGATCTTATCAATAGGATGCTGCAGGTGAATCCTGCGAAGAGAATTACAGTGAACGAAATCAAGAATCATCCCTGGATTCGTGAAAAAGTGCCGTTGTACGCACACGTTCCATCAGCCTACACAGTGCAGCAGGACCCACCATTTCGCCCAAATAAGGAAGCGATTACCACTGTGATGAACTACAAACTGGACTTCCACTAGCACACCACCGAGTAAAGCATAATAAAGGCAATCAAGAAGAAGGAAGACCTATCCTTCGTGATTGCCTACCAACTGCTCATTGAGGAGCAGGAGAAGCGACGTGGCCGAATGCACTCTCCAGAAAAATAGCGCATGAAGATCTTCAATGAGGTCCAAAACCGACTATAAAAATAAGAGGAGTTCAAGGCCATCTGGTAGTATGGAAGGACCTTCCGGACTACGGCTCGAGATCTTGCGAGGCGAGTCATTGATGTGCTATCCTCAATGAACACAGCGTACCTCATAAAATGTAACGCTAATGATTCCAATATAGCATCCGACTACAAGATTAAGTGTACGTACATTCCCAGGCGGCTCACTTCAGCCAATAGCTTCATGTCAGTGGACAATGATGCTGAGGAGGGCACTCTCGAGGACAAGCTCAATGAGGATAAGTAATTCGAAACGGTGCTCCCGAAATACACCCGTAAGGAAATCATCTTCACTGTTAACATCTATGAGGTGAAACCAAATGAACACCTGCTAGACCTGCAGCTGAACCGCGGCCACTCGTTCATCTTCATCGAGTATGTGGATGTATTTCTCGACAAGGTGACCGCAACCTTTGGCTGAGGAACAAATGATAACACTACTGCCGACTTGAGCATTCCCAGCGTTGCACAATTCCACCTATAAATTCTGGATATGGATGGCTGTGAACTATAATTATTCATATCAGGGGAGGGGGACACCCGTGCATGATTACAGACAAAGAAATCGACTTGGTTTTGAAGCCCGGGTAAGGGAAGAAGGGCTGCCTCTACATCAGCAACCTTGCTGCCGCTGAAGATGCCAAAAGGCTCAAGGCCTTGGGCATTAAGTATGTTATCACTGTCGCCAACGTGAATGTTGCGGGGCTTCGCTAGATCTACAAGGAAGCCGAAATCCAACACCACGTGATTGAGGTGGCTGATAAACGCGATACTGCCTTAGAGGACCACTTCCTACCCACTTTCCACCTGATCGAAGAGTACTCTATTGATTCGACTTAGGAATCTTAAATTGCACAGCGTTCTGGTGCATTGCTACGTGGGGGTGAGTCGGTCGGCCACTATTGTGCTGGCCTACCTGATGCGCCTTCGCGCTCTCACCTACTAGAGGGCTCTGCAATTTCTGAAGACTAAGCGACCGGATGTCATGCCCAATGTTGGATTCATCCAAAAGCTGCTCGATCTCGAGGAGGTCGTTGCCAAGAAACAACCCGCCAAGAAGAAAAAAGCACACTGATGGTTAGTCCCTTTCGAAAAATTCATACGCGTATCCGTTGTGGGGTGTGGCATCAATGCCTATCAATGCTCGGCCGGTTGGGAACCGTTTGGTTCAGCTTCCTCTGGCTTCTCGCTCTTCAGCTTGTTAAGCATCTCGTTGAAGGTATCCTCCGCGGTCTTTATCATTTCTGCCTTCTTCTCTTCCGCTTTCTTGCGTGCTGCGGTCTGGTCTTTCGGTACCTTCTTCTTGTCTAGTTCCTGAAGCTTACGAATCGCCTCCAGATTCTTTTCTTTGATCATTTCTCGATTGAAGATCTCGCCCATAATATCACGCTCATTCTTTTGAAGGGTGTACAAGGATTCGCAGAGTTCAAGGAGAGTGACAGTACCGTCTTGATCACCAATAGCGACTAACTTCCCACCAGTAATCTGATTTCCACTACCTTGGTAAGAAATCTTGATAGATGTTAGAGGTGCATCAGAGACCTTGTGAGAGAATGCTACTTCGTTTTGACGATAGTAGTAATCCCAGACGTCAAGTTGACCGTCCTGAATAAGCTATTGAATACCTTTCGAGTGAGGAAGAAAGCACCCACACGGGTAGGACTGAAGCATCCATCAGTTAGATAACTTCCATGGAACTTCGTTCGAACCAAGGGAGTCTTCAGATCATCCATCCAGATCTTAGCACTCCAATCTCCGACAGTCATGAAGATCTTGGAGGACTGAAGATTACGGTTGATGGAGTAGATTGGCCCCAAATGGCGATTATCTGGACCGTAACGATGAGTAATTTAGATTTGTTTGCGTGCCTTTTTATTTGCAATCAGAATGGAACCCTGCTCCGTTCCGATCACGTATTTCGTAGCCTAAATGTCATGAGAATGGTTACGGCTTCGCTGCTGTTTTCGAGGGTTGTACCACCTACGAGCACTTCCTTTCCATCTGCATTATTTTCGGTGATTTCGAGTGACTCCACACGATCTTCCTTCATCTTACGGGTATCCCAGAAGTGGCAGTAGCCGTCAGTGGAAATTGATACGCATTCCTGCCCAGTCTTGGTCATCTGCCACTGGAAATGGGTGACTGGATCACTATGCGACTTTTCAACTGGAGTCACCGCAATGGGGTCCTTGCCTTTTCGAGAATCCCACATAGCTATTGTTAGTAGTACACTTACCAACGATACCATTGTAGCAGCCACCACCAATGATATCCGTGAGCTTGTGGTTGTATGAGAGATTTGTCACTGGCGAGGGTGAATTTAGCGTAATTTCTGGTGCATTGGGATTGTGTAGGTCCCACACATAAGAGTTGTTCTTCATTTTATCAGGTGTCTGTTGGAAGCGAGGGATAGCATAGCTGACCGCCAGCTTTGACGGGCCTTCAGTGTGCCAACTCAGTTCGCTTACCGAACGCTTGCAGACATCGGGTGGGTCCTTCAGCAACATGAGAGTCTTCGTGGACATGTTCTCCACAATGTGCTCAGATTCCTCCTGAAAAAAGTACTCCTCGAACATATCGATTTGTTTGTTCTGCAGCATACACCTTTCGGCAATCTCGCACAGTGTCTTCACCTGCGCCGCAAAATTTTGGTCCTTATCAACCTTCTTCATGTAGCGCATGTATTGCTGGGTTTCCGTGGGGTCGATGCTCTCTGGCCAACCTAAAATCACCCGGGCAAGTTACCGCCTTACTTGTGGTTCATGCCTTTCTCCCCTGTGCTGACCCTGAGCGTGTTTACCTAAGCTCTATCAAATGCTTACGTAGTGCTGCGACATCTCCGTCATGTTGTCGAGCTCGATGAAGTTGGGGTTGCGAAGCACGTACTTTGCTTCCTTTGGATTTTCGACCTGCCCAGAGGGATAGTGGCCAGTCACCTTTGGCTCTGTATCCGAGAAGTTGCAGGGTTTGCCGAACTCCCTTCTGCGCTTTTGGTATTGATAAAACTCGGCCATTTTGAATTGTGAAGTTATACAATTATAAATGCGATTGGCCGGGAAGTGAAGAGAATCAGTCGCGCCACGAGCGGTCACAGACCTTGCAGCGCATAAACCTTGTCATTGGTTCATCAGAACGGCGAGTCTGCTTCTGGTATTCACAGTATGCAGCCAGGTCTTTCTTGCAAAAGCGGCATGACTCGGTGCCTGTCATATTTTTCAGGTGGTTCGTGTAGAAGTTTACATCGGCGTACTGCAACTCCTTCTTACTGATCTATTCGTACTGCTTGATCTCTTCATCGGACATGAAAGCCTTGGATTTATCGTTGGCGACGTCAAGTGGGCTGGTCTCACCCTTGAGCATTCTAATTCGAGCTGTGACAGTCTTCGATGGCGAGAGGCTTTCAAGGACTTTAGCAGCCAGTTTCTGCTCCATTTTGATTTCACCCTTAGAGTTGTTGTAAAGGTGTCCCTCCACCTTGGAGAGGTAATCCACCAGGCAAGGATGGTTTTTGTATTCCTCAGACAAGCCATTCACAAAGCTTCGGTATAGGCTTTGCAGGATAGTCTTTCTTGTCGGACTCAAAGCATTCCCGAGGGTCTTCGGTATCTCAATCTCCGAAATTGTGCTCGAGGTTTTTTTGACGAGAGGAATAGGCGTGAGTCCAGCACTCTTGTTCAGCAACTCTTCAGCTTTCTTGAGAGCCGCCCGGCACTCCTGCATCAACTCGACGGTCCGCTATTCAACTGCCTCCTCCGCTCCAATGGACCTGACGAATGTCTTGAAGTGAGGTTGAAACTTTGCGAGTGTTGCTTTATCGAAAGTGGCTTCTTTGATGCGCTGTAGGGTGTTGTGAAGGGTCGTGGAGTCCTCTTCCTTCCACTTAGCAAGTATATCTGCAAAGGTGCAGCAATCGTCCTAAGTAAGCATCCTTGGTTCTACCACAATTATTAATGAAAATTAGTTTGGTTCACCCGCACTTGAACAATAGTTGCCGGGAGCCGCCAGAATTAAATGCGTTCACTATCAATAAATTTTCATGAGGAGGGTCAATTCCACGATTGGGATATTTGTGCGCTGTTGAAGACTAAACCAGTCAGAACTGTGGGCTCGTTTAGGGGTACTCGGACTGCCAGGACTCCGTTGGAAAGGGAAGCCAGCAAGGATGATTATTCGTAATGCTCTATTCCCATAATCTCGATTGTTGTATGCGCTTCAGCGGGGCCTTGGAAAGTCGGTTTATAAAACCTTTCGATTTTCATTTCAAGCGTTCCTTGATTGTAGTTGTAGGTCAGTTAATCACTCCAATCGCCGTGATAGATAGTTCTATTCTCCTGACCTTCCGGATACACTAAGAGATATTTACTCTGAAATGGAATAGCGGCACCTTTCCGAAGGAAGATCGGGAACTCATTCAGTGGAAACATTGCCTCGATGTGACTCTTCCCACCAAACACTTTGGAATTATTGAAATGGTAGATCCAATCGCTACCTGCAGGGAAGCCTATCACAGCGATTCCTGCATCATTCGTAATGGGGTAGATCAGAAAGTCCTTCCAAAGAGTGTATCCCCAGTTATCAGGATCGTTGGGTCCCCACCTTCCTTGCTTCGTGGCCAGCGGTTTCATCACTGATGCTCCTTTTGCATATGCTTCTGTCCCTGCTGTAAGGAAGAACGGCATCATATCGGTGTGCAGAGTTGCGAAGCTGCGATAGATATCCACAGTTTCCTCATCAAATAGCCAAGGGAAATGCTTACCGTCTCCTCCATTCTCCATTAATGGTACCATAGATCCCAGCTGCGCATACCGAACAAATAAATCCTTAGTTATGTTCTTGTCACGGTATCCTCCGATATCACAACCAAAGTTCAAGTAATTCTTCCAAGCACTATGAAACATGTTTCGAATGGCGTCGCGCATTCCATCGTAGGTGCTGTCTTGGTCGCCTACCCAACCAGAGAACATAACGTACTTCGGAGAATAGCTGAAATAGTACTTATTAAGCAGATTGTCGACGGGTCGAGACATAATGAGCGATCCTGGACGCTTCGTTTGGGTGTAGTTATAGAAATCCGCATAGTAGTCTGTAGCATACTCTCGATATCGAACGAGGCTGGACTTTCTCTTCCCTGAGTAGGGCCACGGCCTAAGTAAGATGAGCAGTGGGTCGGTACCATCGCATTTCCAGCCATCAAGTCCAAGATCCAGCACCGAATCCATCTGTTTGTGCCACCACTGAACCGCCTACTTATTTCTATAATCCAAAAAAGCACCGTGACCGTGCCACCAATTAATTACTTGCCCCTAATTGAGGAAGTACCCCTTCTGTTTTCCTTCGGCGTAGTTGCTCGAGTCGTTATTGACGACTGATGTCACCCAAGCAATGACTCTGATGTTCTGCTGATGCATCGTATTGATCAGGCTCTTCGGGTTGGGGAATTTCTTGCTGTTCCAGATGAAGTTGTTGAAACCAGTAGTCCAATCGGAATCAATGTTGAGTGCTCCCACGGGAATTCCTCTTCGAGTATATTGCTTGACCATGTCTTCGAGTGATGCTTGGGTTTGAGTTCCGCCGTTCTGCCAGACCCAATGACTATGTGCCCAGCTAGCATAGGGAGCCTCCTTGTAGGCGCACAATACTGCATGAACACAGACCACAACGATAAGGGTTTTCAGCATAGGAGATATTATTAAAAAAGACATTTTTCATGAATGACAAAGACGACCATCGACGAATGTAAGAGAGGAAAAAAGTGGATATAAGGCTGAGTAGGGCTGCAACTTCCAAGGGTAAATTGGTTCTGGACGACTGTAAATTTAATATCCACATCGTTCGGTGAAAATGTTCCAGGAATGCATACATGACAAGCATCGTCGCTGAGAATGATCGGTCATCTTGCTGGGCAGAAACTAACCTTAGAATGGTTGCAGTTGCATTTAAATTATATGATCATAAAGTGGCACTGGGTATGTGCGTAGTTTGTTTGACCAATTGGAGGATAGATCACATCGGTAGGAATGTGTCTTTGACTTAATATCAATTAAAGGGAAGGAAGCATGGAACCGAGTCCATACAACTCAGGCTTTGAAAACTCCAAAATCATCTCCGAGATGACCCAGGTCCTCGGGCCAACGTGCTAGCAGGAAAGCCAGCTGCTTGTTACTAGCAAGGACCTGGTAATTTACACCAGTGGGTCCATGATCGTATTCTACAACACACAGCTCAACCAACAGGTCAAGTACATCTCTCACCGCACTCGTAATATTGCTGCGCTAGCAATAACCCCCGACGGAACGTAGCTCGCAGTCGGAGAATCAGGCAAAGTCGGAGCAATAGTTATCTACGATCTGAATCCTATCGACAGTGTTCTAACGAAGCCCAAGCTGATTATCCCAATGAAGAAGTAGTCGGTGAGCTTGCTGGCTTACTCACTCGACGGCCGCTATCTTGTTAGTCTCTCGAATGAAGACAATAAGCTCTCAGTATGGTAGGGTGATAAGTCAGTCTGCGCTAACAAGATCTCAAACGAGCCAAAGCGAATCAATAAGGTGATCTTCATCGAGGATGGGAACTTGATGACAGTTGGGCGACAGCATTTCAAACTCTGGACATTCGCTGACGGAAAGATTCTCCGAAGCATTACTGTCGGAATTCGGAGGGAAATGGTCGATAAGGACTTCGTGAGTGTCGTAAGTAGGAATGGTCACCTGCTGGCGTTAACTTCGGACGGTTTTCTAATCAAAGTTAGCAAGGACGGGAAGCTGCTACTCTACAGCGAAATCACTCTATCCACAGACGCATTGGAAATAGTTGGTGGAGAGGTGCTCGTAGGAGGAAAGAACGCTGACATCCGGCTCTTCAATATTGAGACCTTAAAGACAACACGGCTCTTCAATAATAAACCGCCTCCAATCGGTTATGAAAATATCGAAAAGAATGGTAGCCTTAGCGTCAATGTGGAAGGCAAGAAGTACCCTAGATGCCTGGCAATAAAGTCCTTAAACTCAAACAAATTGGTGACCCTCTACGATAACAGGATGATATTTGTGTGGACTGTGACGCCATCAGGTATCTATGGAGATAAGGCTTTCTTGGGACACCGTGATGAGATAATTTGCGCGACCTTGCTGGATGAGATCAGTGAGAGTGTCACCTTCTTCGCGACCAGTTCAATCGACCAAACAATCAAAATATGGCATATCTACAATGATTGCTTTAACAGCTTGACAGCATCAATTGACCTTGCTTCCGTAATCGATATCAAGCGCAATGCTTACTGCCGAAACCTCACACGCATCATCTATTCTGACGTGCTGGTCAGTCACATTAAGTGCTACAAGAGTAGGTTACTAGCCTTCAGTCGCTGCAGACTTGACTTTTACCTGTTGACAGATTTTTCATTGGAGAGCACTTTCAGCTTGTCGGATGAGTCGACATGCGTGGAGCTCGCCAATGACAGGATCTATCAGGGTTGCCAGGATCAGGTCCTCAGAATCCATAGTCTTGCAGAGGGGCAACTCGTCGAAGCATCGACCTTATACAAACTCAGTCATCCCATCGAATCAATGGCGGTGAATGCCAAGGAAATCTATTGCCTGGGAAAGGGTACCCTCAGCGTCATCTCGCAAGTTAGCAACCACATTATCAGCGTCTACAACAATGTGGATTGTATTTGGTCCCATCTTACAAATGTGTACTGGAGCAGCTCATCAAAGCTGACAATCTACAATACCGAGAAAGGTAGACCGAGACCGCCAGTGGAAATGCGTTCACTGCTGAATCTTCGACCAGCCCATTTGATTCGGGCAACGTCCTCATACATAATAACTGTGAAGACCGACTCGCTCCCCAATATCGTGACAGTATGGAATTTGGAGGGTAAGTATCTCTGCGAGGAGCCGTTCGGAGAGAATATCAACGATATCATGTGCACTGAAGGTGGTGATACTGTGATAGTTGGTAAAAGCGGCACAGTCATCATTTGGAAGTTCATCTTCGAGGAGAAACTGATAAATTTTCGGGAGATGTTCCAGGACAAATTACTCCAAGAAAGCTTAATAAACAGTATCTGGATGTCAGGATCCAGTTCCAATATCCCGCCATCAATTATCAACCCAAAATTCAACGTGAAGACTCCAACACCAGAGCCCAGCCCGAAACCAGCAATCACATAACAAAACAACGAATTGGAGGAAAGTAGTCCGATAATCCTTGAAGTTCCTTCATCAAAGATTCGCTTCGCCAACAGGATATCTGAACCTTAGGCTCAGGCACCAGCATTTATTCCTTTGGGTCCTCCTATTGCTTCCCCGCAATCAGAATTGAAGAAGCAGGCTCCACCCCCACTCATGCATCCTCCACAAAACTCTGGATCACCAGGTTTCGTTGGTCCCAGTAAGGTCAACAATTTTATGAGCCCGCAACGCACGCCGCGAGCTCAGGAGTTCTTCAATGTCTCCGATATAGCCAATCAAACCAGGCAGATAATAGACAAGGTGTCCAACCAGCAGAAAGAACTTAGGATACAGGATGTCGTTATTGCTGACTCGATGAACCTTGGTTCGATGAGTATAGAGTTTCAACCTCCTCCGCCCAGCGGGCCTATCAACCGCGAATCCATTGTCCTCGAAAGGAATGTTGTCGGGGATTCCTTTAAGTTTGGAGCACCGAAGACTCCAACCTACCCCACTCCCTCCAAAAGTGATGCACTGGGAGACAATTGCAACAGCATCACAATTAATGATGGAAAGGTCGTTATGGATAGCAGCGAAGTCAAGCCTTTCTTACCAAAAGATGGTGTTTAGGATACTCCAATTGAAATGTTGACAATCACACGCTTCGCCAACTTGATAAATTCGGTTGAGAGCTCCTCTGGTGGGCTGCAAAGACTCTTCGAAGAGAATAGAACCCAGTTTGAGCAGATCTATCTCAAACTCGACAAACATTTTGGCAATGTTAAGAAGTAGAGACAAAGGAGATAATTGGAGGAAGCCACGCAGGCATATCTCGCTCGGGTTGGTGACATCCTGCGAAACGACAGTAACTGATTCGCATGAGGATGCTTCATTGAATGCTCTTGTTGTTGGTTATAATGTAATCAAGGAGGTTGGAGACCCGATTTATCGGTCGATCTGAAAGGTTGGCGAAGTACAAGCGACCGTTTCCACAACAACCAAACAATGCGCTACCGGATATCATCGTTGGGCCTGTTCCGCTACACATAGTTAACAATCACAGCCGAAATATTACGCCAAAAAGAGTGTCGCCTGGACTGCAGCAGCTGCCACTACCACAACTCAAAAAGACCACGCATGTTTACAGTCAGCTATTATCCAGAAAGCGGTCAACGCAGCTGGTGAACACTACGTAGTAGTTAGAAAGCCAAGTGAAGAAAAGACAAAAACAGTCGATAGGAAGGCATGAAAAGACTGTCAGCAACGTGAATCTTAAGAAAAGGAACGAGTCAGCTCTGCCAACAGAATTTAGTTCTTAAATTATCAACGCCAGTATCAACCTTGAAGAGAAATCAAAAAGCAAGCAACAACCGAGTTTTTTCGAGGCCAGGAAACACTTCAATCCCTTCATCCATCTGCACTATCGCAAAAATTCTAAGTCCAGACCCGAAATGACGGAGGATAGACGTTAATTCGCACGGAAGAACCGCAGGTACCTTCAAAACTACATGGAGTATATCGGTCAACCATCTCAATAGTACGTATTTGCAACCAGCTTCGCCTAACTTCGATCGTTGAAAAGGCGAGAAGCAGCAGAAAGGTTTGACCTTCAGACCGGCTATTCCATTGAAAACATCTTTCTACTGTCCTACGAGGCTTTGACACAATATTAGAAGCCGCCGAAGTAGCAACCAGTCAACCTGGCAGACATCATCAGGGAATACTGCAAATTCTACTTTAACTTGGAGTTGAAATGTCAGTTGGAAACGCTTGTGGGGTGGAGTCTGCTCAATGCTTTTCAGCATCAACTTCGAAAGCTGTTTGTGTCGCAGAGACTGGCGATGATCTGTTTGTATTTCCTCAACGAAGATAGCAAACTTGCAGGTGATTCAATCGAAATCGACACAATAAACTCAACTCTGGATAACGTGAAAAGTGTGTTCTTTGATTTGCACATATCCTACGCAACGATGCTACAGATTGTCATATCCACCATCGACGCATATAAGGAGCCCAATCGGATCAACCATACCTTCCATCTCCTCAAGGGAATGTGCGAGGTATAGAAGCTCACTAACAATGCTGCCACTAGCCTAAAACAGCTTGTGAAGGATGCTGCTGAACCTGCCATGTTCGAAGCAGAACGAGTATTAAACGGGTTGATCGATAAGGTACAGGATTCCAATCATTTTGAGGAAAAGCTACTGCAAGCTGAAGCGGTTTTGAGGTGGAGATACCTACGGATTCCCCCAATCCCCTACCTCCCTCCAATATCCCAACAGAAGACCTACACTCTTGTCCTAAACCTTGAGCAAACATTAGTGCACTACGAGCAATCAACTGAAACCCTCAAATTTCGACCTAACCTCGAAATGTTTCTTGAGGCTGTGAGCACTGTGTTCTAAGTCGTATTGTTTACTGATTCAACGAAAGAGTACATTGACAGGATGATCAACGAGGTCGATCCGTATGCAGCGTATTTTACTTACCGTCTGTACCGATAGCACATCCGATTGTAAGGTGATAGCCTCTTGAAAGACCTGACAAGAATGGGAAGAGACCTATCGAAAGTCATAATCCTGGATAATACTCACAACAATTTTAGGAACTGCCTTGCCAATGGAATCAAGATATGCTCATGGGAAGGAGAGCGAGCAGATGGATCACTGAGAGTTGTTTTACATATCTTATAAGCTCTCGCGAAGAGCCAAGTAGAAGACGTAAGACAGCTCATCCGCTCGCGAAAAGTGGGAGTATCTGAGGCAGATCTCGAACCGGCAAGTGAACCTTTGGCAGTTCCATTCCTCTGATCTTATACAGAAGAGTTAGGCTTCAACGGTTGCGTGGAATCATAGATTATTTTGCTATCGTAACTTTGCGGTGTTGATCAGTTTGATGTAGATATCGTGGTGCTGCGGTTGAGGTATCGGAGCAGCAACGGATACGGTTAATAAGCCCATAGCCTGACCTTGCCTTGAATATGAAACATTAATTTGCTTTTCCTGGACCATATTCACTAAGGTTGTGACTCATTGACTCTAATTGGTTTTTTCGTTCCTCAACCCCACCGACCTATCGATAGAATCACCGGAGCAGTACATCATCAAAAAGCTTTTCCTGTTGTACAATGACGAACTTGATTGTTTTTGTCCTCTGCTTCTTATCTGTTACCACAAGCCAAACGAATCTGTTCAGTGAATCCTGCTTTGATATCGCGATATTGTGGCTGAACACGTTCTTGATTGGATACTCTCTTTATTGGGATGATAGAACCAACTTTGTAAGTTCAGGGGATGAGAGCTAGCATTGCTCGT
>ERZ724508.1575-NODE-1575-length-13252-cov-14.626733_pt1 | contig 13252 bp, 24 predicted proteins | sample MGYA00376041_ERZ724508 | MGnify/ENA primary metagenome ERZ724508 (study PRJEB28724, sample SAMN07190887) | wastewater metagenome | isolation source: effluent of sewage treatment plant in Hong Hong | place: USA: Christiansburg, Virginia | collected 2016-03-01 ...
CTCGCGCGACACCACCGCATAAGTCGATTTTCTTGCTATTGATTTTACAGCATTAGATGCTTGCTGTGTAAGCGCTAGATGCTCTTTTGGCTCTGTTTTTTTGAGCGGTTCGCGCGCTGGCCATGCTGTGCGCTTCATGGGGGTGCGCTTCATCGCATCGCCCTGTCTGTCGCCCGGTTACTGGCCTCTTGCGAGCGCCAGATTTCCACCCGTAGCTGCGCTGCTATCTGCGCCCACCGAAGGCTCTCTTCAACCTCTACAGCGGCCTTCAAGCCTTCCAGTAGGGCTATGTATTCCGGGTGGCTGTAGGCGTGCTGCTCGCGGGCGTTGACGGCCTTCTCCACGCACTGGCCCATCAGCAGCGCCTTCTTGCTCTTGCGGTATTCCTCGATATAGACCCGCTCGGCTTTGGCGCGGGCGTACTTGCCAGCGTTGGCGAGCAGAAAGTCCACCGCCTTGTTTGGGTCGATTGGCTCAGCCATGGCGCCCCCATCGCACGAAAGCCCTGCGCACCAGATACCCGCGCGCGATGCTGGCCAGCGTGAAAATCCCGGTGATCTGCAGGTTCTGGCCGAAGCTGACCGGGTGCCCGTAGGCCGGCAGCACCAGGGCGGTGATGACCAGCGACACGCAGAAGCCGATGGCGATGCTCATGCAGGTTTCTGCCAGGCTGGATAGTCGGGACTGCGTCATTGCGGCACCTCCGCGCGCCACTTGCAGCCCTGGCACTTCTTGTCCTGCTGCCCAAGCGTCGTGTGCGTGTAGCGGCAGTCCTTCGCCATCACAGCGGGCCAGGTCGCTGTGACGCGCCCGTGATGGTCGCGCAGCGTGGTGCGGTCCACGAAAGGCAAACGGTTGTGGCAGGCGTAACGGGTCATGCAACCTCCAGCACCACGGCCCCGCCCTTGACTTGCTCGCCTCGGCGCAGCGTCAGTGGGTTGAATAACTGGTCATCCACTCCCAGCGCTTGGCTTAGCCCGTCGAAGTCCGCTTTCATCGAGGCCAGCAAGTTGTCCAGGTCGCGGCGGCGCTTGTCTGGCGCATGGAATGTGACCACCAATGCCAGAGTTCCAGTGGGCGGCACGTACCCAGATTTGCGCATCTCAGTGAGCGCTAGAAAACGGGCATCGGCAAGGCGCTTTCCTTTTGCTGCGTGAACAGCGCCCCAGTGGCGTCCATTCTTGCGGTTAGGCGACAGCGAAGCGTCTGGCCACGGAAGCGTTACCTTCATCACAACCCTCCCAGTTTGCGCAGCCGCGCGTGCTCTGCTTTGACCTTTTCATGGCCGGATTCCCAGTCTTTGCCGAATACGCTCTCAAGCGCCTTGCGGTAGCTCGGGACCATGCGGCCAACTCGTTTTGCATCCCAGAATCGCGGACCATTCGCCAGCGCGCGCACCTGGCAGCCTTCGCAGCTCGCGTGCAGGCCGGCGTGGTGCGGCTGGGTTTGGGCTGCTGTGCAGTCGGGGCAAGTCATGCGTGGCGGTCCGAAAACAAATCACCTGTCAACCACAGCGCAAACAGCACGTCCATTTCCGGAACGTTTCCGCCCGCGCGGTAGTAGTCAAGTAGGTTGTTTGCTTGTTCGCGGTTCATTGCCATGACTGCTTCCCCTTCATGCCAAGCGCCAGCTGCGCAGACTCCATCGTGTACGTCCTGATGGAATCACCGGCCTCTGCCCGTGCCAGGATGCGGCGCGCCCAGTCCTTACCGTCGTTCTGCATCGCAAACGAAACCGCCACTGGTGCGACTACCGGCGCTTCCAGGCGCGGTATGTTGTGTTCTTCGGCGTAGGTCTGTCGGGGCGCGGCGGCGTCGCACAGTCGCTCAAACTGCGGTAAGTTCGGCGGGAACTCTGGGTGCGCTTGCGAGAGCCGCCCTGCAGCCGTCTCAATCACGTCGCCAGCGAATTTACGCAGCGAGGCATCCCATATTTTCATAGCGGCGCGCACACCCTTGTCTTTGCCCTCGGCGTCTTTCTCGCCAGTCGAGAACTTTGACAAAAACAGGTTTCCGTAAGCGCCGTGCATCAGGATGAACAGCTTGCGAACGACTATGCTGGTTTGCTCTGTCGGCTGCGGCAATTGCGCAGCCTCACGCACCGCGTTGTCGGCAAGCGTGGCGATGTTGTTCATTCAAAAACTCCCTCGTAAATTGCGGCTGATGCCCCGGCGAATTTGTGCGGCGCTTCGCGGCCTGAACCGCCGTTGATGGTCGATTTGCCCTTCGTCCGGTCTGCGTACCAGCCTGCGTTAAACCCCTGCCAGCCAGCCTCGCAGCAGTAAGCGATTGCAGCCTCTAGCGGCACACCAGCCTTCTCCGCCTCGCGCCTTACCCCAGCCAGAGCGGTGTCGGTCAGCGGCGCGCGCTTTTCGCGGCGTAGTCGCTGAAAGTCCTGCCATACCGGCTCTGAAACTTCGTCAGGGCGGGCGGCTGATGCGGCAGCGCGCTTGCGCGCACCATCACCTTTAGGTGATGTATTGGTTATTGGTTCTTGGTTCTTGGTTAGCTCAACGTTCGTATCAACGTTCGTTAAGCGTTCGTTCAACGTTCGTTCAACGGTTGCTTGCCGGGATTGCACGGATGCGCGAGCGGACGCTTTCGCCTTCACGGTTTTGTCCTGATATTTCAGGATTTCCGCGTCGCAGCGCTCTTGCGCCCAGCCGCCAGGTGTTTCCGTAAAAAACTCCCGCAGCACCACCTCGACCTCTGCCGCGTGCTCGCGCATACGAATCAAGCGGGCGCAGGATGCAATATCGATCGGCAGCGCTTTTTCCGTCAGGTAGTACGAATCGAGCAGGCGGCGGTAGGCGCAATCCTCAATCACGGACAGGTGCGCCGTGTGCGCAAGGTAGTCGCCTATGTGCCACGGGTAGTAGTTCAAGCGACGGCCTCCCTATGCTCCAGGTGCCCAATGGCTTGAAAGGAATCTAGGACATTGCTCAGCGAGCCCTCGTTGACTTCCTCTTCCTTAAACGTGTCGCAAATCAACTCTACAAGCGCATTTACGCTCACGCATCCTGTGCTATCGAGAAGGTAGGCCACGGTTGTTTCCAGGGCCGTGCAAAGCGACTCGGCTGTGTGTGCTGGCTTCTGTAGTTGTCGGGCTTCAACGGGCCTAGCAGACACCTTCTCGCCCGCCTCTGCACGCTCAATCAGAGCAACGCGCTCCGGCTGCGGCAGCTTCGCCAGAGCATCCAGTTCGACGCCTTTGTCCAGGCTTGTGCCGTGGACGCGGGGCAAGTCGTCGCCGATGGCGTCGGCGCGGGCAAGGTGCTGGTTGATGGTGCGCTTGGCTTCGCCGGTGATGGCGGCGGTCGCTGCGGCAAACTGCGGCTGGTTTTGGGGGCGGTCTTTGTGTTCAGTGGCTTTCTGGGTGGGCGAAGTTTGCCCACCCAGACTTTCCGCCCGCTGCACCGGATACAGCGCCTGCCAAATATCCCTGCGCCGCTTGGTGTAGTGGCTGCGCTGGCTGGCCGTCAACTCTGAGCGACAAAGGTTTTCGTCAATCTCCACCAGCTCGGCTTCCAGGTGCCCAGTCGCATCAATCACGATTGCGTCAATCTCAGTCCAACCAAGCGAGCGGCACGCAGCCACGCGGTGATGGCCAGCAACAATCTGAAAGCCCTGCGTTGACAGCCCGCCGCTCATCACGGCGCGCGCCTTGACGGTGATGGGTTGAATGAGCCCCACCTCACGGATGCTGCTGGCCAGCTTGTCCACGTCCGCTGTAATCAGCGGCCGGGGCTGTTCGCTGGCTACCAGCTTAAGCAACTCGACGCGCTGGTACTTCATGCTGCGCGGCCTTTCGCAAGCGGCGTGCCGTGCAAAGTAATCGCAGCGCCGTCCAGGCACTTGATTATTTTGAGGTCGCGCCCCTCAGCAAAGGCATTCCACGCAAGCGCCGGCTGCTGCACTTTTTGCCGGATGCTCCCCGTGGAAAGCGCTCGCGTCAACAGGTCGCTGATAAGCGTTGCGCGCGGGTCGTTTTTGCGCAGCCCGTCATTCTCTGCAACCCCCGTCCAGAACTGCCGCGCCATCGCTGGCTGATGCCGCAAGGTGTACAGCGCAACAGCCAGCACGCCTGGCGTCCGCATGGTGACGATCAAACCCTTTTTTGCGGGCTTGATAATCTGTTCGTATTCGCGCGCCTCTTTTGACCACTCTTGCACAATTTCCAGTTTGTTGTGCTGCAAGAACATGTCCGGGTTCTTTTTTATGCCAACACTTCCGCTAACGGGTTCAAGACGATTTAGCAGCAAAGGCGCGGCGGCATACACGGCGTTTGCCATGCGCGAACTAAGTCCGTTTTCTGCTGCGATTCCAACGGCATCAAGAATCTGCTTATCGGTACGCACCGACTTCTTTTGGTCAAAGCCAGCGTAGAAGTGGCGGGCTTCGGACTCTGTATCCACCTTCACTATGCGAATAGTGACGGGTACTGGAGAGTCGTTTTCGCTGATGGCTGTAAGTCGGTGCTGCCCATCAACCAGCCACAGGCGCCCGTCTGGCAACTCGGTAAAGGTGATGGCATGGCCTTCAACCCAATCCCCTTTGATGATGGCGTGCCGCTTGTCGTAGACCCGGCTCGGATCTATCCGGCGCTGCGTTGGAAAGTTCAGTTCCTCAAGGATTCGTTTTGCAATCCCTGGCGCCACGCTCACTACTCCGTTAGCGCTGCGCGCCACCATCGCACGCAAAACATGCTCCATCGTGTCCGGCACGGAGCGCTTGATGTTTGTAGATTTTTCAAATAAACTATTCAACATTGGTCTTCCTCGAACTAGCCCGGCTGCAACCGGGCTTTTTTGCGCCTGCTGTTAAATGGCCGCAGGCAACGCCAGAATCAAGCAGACCTATGCCGCACCGGCTCGCTGCGGTCATTACGCGAATTGCGCAGCGCGCGTGTCGTGTCGATTGCGACTTGATCGACTGGCGCCGTTGGCTGCTGCCCTGAGCCGTAGTGCGGTGGCTGAATAAGGTCGGGCGAAGTGATCCGGCCCTTGCCGAAAATCGCCTGAGTGGATTTCTCGAACTCGGTACCGCGGAAGTGCTTGCGGGGCTTTTTTGCTGGCGCTGGTGTGCCGCGTGGGCGGGGGGCGGGGAAGGTCATGCTGCTGCCCGCTTGCGCTTGTTAGCCGCTGTCTGAGTTAGCTGCAACTTAACCAGAGTCGCGTAAGCAGGTCGGGGGATGCGGTTTTGCGCAAACTTGGTGATCCATGAGTAGGACACGCCAGCTTGCTCTGCGATTGCCGGCCATGAGCCGCGCGAACCCTCTAAGTATTCCCGCATTTCGGTGTCGAGTGGTTTTGTCATGCGGTGCATTTTAGCGCCATCTGGCAATGCTATGACACGTTAAGGTCGATTGATTTTAACTATCGCAATCATCTGCTCGATAGTTTTATTTTCATGAAAAAGATTGCACAAGCTCGCAGGCTTTTGATAGTATTCACCCATCGCAGCAAAACGCAGCGACAGGGTGACAGGCCATCGAGCAGGCCACCGACACGGACGTTAAAAACTGAGCGCAATCAGGCGGGGGCACTTGCCAGCAACAGCGAAAGCGCATCCAGGCATGGGTGTAGTTAGGTAATTCGAGCGGGTAGGCCCGTACCAAGTAGCTGCCAAGTGGCGTACCTCTAACCAAAACGTACATGCGGCGGAATGGCCCCGATGAGAGAGGCGGGGCGAAGTGCCTCCACCTGATTGCGCTCAAACATCCCTGCGGTTCGCGCTCTACGGAGCAGACGACAGCAGGCGCAGCCCCGAAGCGTGACCAGGGGTGAGGCGGCAGCGCCAAGAACAGAAAGCTGCCAAACGTCAGGGGCGCTCAGGTGGGCGCAACAACTGACGGACACGGCACTGATACCGATCAGCAAAGCACCGGCCAGCGGTGCGGCAGGAACCCGGCAACGGGGATATGCCTGCAAGCCATTCCACCGAATGGCAAAACCTGAGCCGCTTCGCAACAGGCGGTTGAGGTTTTCAAGGAGAGAAACGATGGCCTTTATTGAGCTTCAGCCCAATCATGCCCGAGGCGGTAAACGGAGAGGGCGCGTTGCAGATACATCAGTGTCAACGATGGCGCTCCATAAAAGCGGGCGGCGCGGCGACGAGCAAACTTATCAGCTATCTATCCGCCTGGCGCAAGACCTGGTGAAGCAAATGCGCTGGCAGATAGGCGACCGGTTAAAGGTTCTAGTTGATGAAGAACTTCCGCACAAGTTGCTTATTCAGCGCGTCACCAGCGGCGGCTGGGCGCTTTCGTATGCTGGCGGAAAGCAGCAGACAGTTAAAAAGTATCGCGTGCAAATCACCAGCTATGCGGGAATCAACGTCCTTCCGGGGGAACGCTACTTGTGCAGCGGCTTCACCGAAGAACACGGCGGTGCAGTGCTGCAGTTTTTCAAAGCTGAAGAGTAACCCCACCCCGCCCCTACACCAGTGGCCACATCACAGCATCGCGGGCCGGTGTTGTGATGTTTAACAGGAGGCCAAATGTTCATCGAAACAACCCGACCAACCGGTGTTATATGGCAGCACGAAACGAAACCACACTGGATCGTGCACTACCCAGGCACCCGCGTTAGGGGCGAGCACTACCAGGCATACCGAGCAGTCGCGCACGTACCAGCAGGACGCAATCCGTGGACGGTCGATAACCGGCGCATCGGAACGCAGGACGGCTACCGGACGCTAGACGAAGCGATGCAGGCCGCCGCCTAACCCCCCAGTCCCGGCCCAGCGCCGGGGCCATCAAATCTGCTCACTTGCCACGGCTGGCCACCGTGGCGCCGAAAGGCTTTCTGATGCTGTGTCCCAGGTAGCTCCTGTGGGGCGGTGTGATGATGTAGTGAGCAGTTTTGATGGTGAATGCGCGATGGTGACGCGCTAAATGCTAGCTACTAGGACTCCAGAGGTTCAAGCCGGAGACACACCACCGGCCACCATCTTCAATTCGCCCAGCGCCTCTGCTTCGGTACGCGCTGGCTATCACACACAGACCTGCATACCACATACCGTCTGAGATAACCGGCGCGCTTTAGCGCGTCCGGTTGATGGACGGGTTAGGGCTAAATTTTAAGGATGAAAGAATGGAAACAAAACACACACCGGGGCCGTGGGCGCTACATCCAACCGCGCTTCATCCAGCCGTGCGCTCTGTTGGAACTGCTGAGACCGGCCCGCGCAGAATTTGCACTGTTGGAACAATGAACGGCAACCCGGTTGACAAAGAAAACGCCCGCCTTATTGCCGCAGCACCCGAGTTACTGGAAGCAGCAATTGAGCTAAAAGACGTTTGCAATCGCCCATCCGCTGCCAGAACAAGAGCAGAAGCGTGGAGAAAGCTGGACAAGGCAATCGCCAAAGCTCTACAACCTAACGCGCAAGTTGTGCGGCGCGAAGCCGCAGGCGTAGCGTCCGAACGAACGGAGGGTTAGCAGGAATGCGGGTATTAGTTGCATGCGAATACAGCGGACGGGTGCGGGATGCGTTCCGTGCGCTCGGGCATGAGGCGATGAGTTGTGACCTGTTGCCGACAGAGGTTGAAGGGCCGCACCACATGGGCGACGTGACCGAACTGCTGCACATGGGCTGGGATTTGATGATCGCGCACCCGCCATGCACGCACCTGGCAGTAAGCGGGAGCCGTTGGTTTAAGGACAAGATCAAGGAGCAGGCCGAGGCGCTGGTTTTCGTTCAGACCCTGATGGACGCGCCAATACCGATGATTGCGATTGAGAACCCGGTCAGCGTGATTTCGAGCCGCATACGCAAGCCAGACCAGATCATCCAGCCCTGGCAGTTTGGGCATGGCGAAACGAAGGCGACCTGTCTGTGGCTGAAAGGACTGCCGAAGCTGACGCCGACGAACATTGTTGAGGGGCGCGAGGCGCGGGTGCATAAGATGCCCCCAGGCCCTGACAGATGGAAGGAACGGAGCAGGACGTATCAAGGCGTAGCCGATGCGATGGCGGCGCAGTGGGGCATGCCTGCTAACGCGATATAGCCGAGCGCCTATCCTGGCCATTCCACCAGAACAAAACAGCCTCCAGCGCATACCAGTAAAGCGCAGCCAGCTATCATAACAATAGCGACAAACCCCGCACACAACAGCCCTGCAAGTCAGGGCTTTTTCATGCCTACATAGGAGGCCAGCATGAGCTACTACACAGCAGACCCCGTGCTAGATGCTGCCCGGTGGGAATCCGATCAAGAGCGGCTCTCGGACATTGCCGACGCAGCAGAGCGCGAGAAACGCCAGCGCCTAGAACGTGCGTTTTACCGCGCTCTTTCTTCGGAAACCGAGTTGCCAGGACCGTGCAAGACATGGGAGCTGATCGCAGAGCACCCAAACAGCATCAAGCCGATTTTGTACTGGGCAGCACGCCACAAAGACGAGCACCCAGCTCTGCGCTCGCTGCTCAGTGACTTGTGCGACGTGTGGGTGGATCAGCAGCCATGAGCCGCGCCAACCGTGATCGAGCCGCAGCACTGGCAGCAAGCGTATCAGCGCAGCGGGCCGCAAAAGCCGAAACCGAACGAATCAATCAGGAGCAACGCAATGAACACAACACGACTGCGCCAGGTGCGCAAAGCATTCCCGCAACTCCCAGGCGTACCGGCCTGCACGACTCGCCATAACCGGCGCGCGTGGGTGCGGTCCGTGCGCGGACTTGGGAATAAGTGGCTGCTGGCCACACCAATTGAAAAGCGGGAGGCCGCATGAAGCGGTACTTCGTCGTCTACGGCTGGGCGCTGGTACTTGTCGCTGCATTTGTCTTTTCGCTGCTGCTCACCGGCTGCGCAGACGAAGCGCATACCTGGGCGGCAGATCAGGCAAGCCTTGCCGACGCGATTGCACAGGCAAGCAAGGAGGCGGGGCAATGAGCAAGGCCGCTGATTTCCTCGCCATGTACCGCCTTTACCGCCGCTGGAACCCGCGCCGCGTGGCGTTTAAGGCAGCGTGGCGACACGTCACTAGGAGCAGTAAATGAACAGCATTGAAATGCTCGCGCCCAGCTTTTACACGACGCCAGCCTACGGTGTATGGAGGCACGACAAGACCTTTTGCCAGCCCGGCAAGTACCGGCTGGTCTGCACCGGCCCAACGCTTGCGCTGCTGGATTTTCAGGGCACGCCAGCGTACATGGCGAATCACGATTGCGTCGTGAGCGATTTTGGCGATCTTGTTCCCGTCCCAGCATGAGCTAGGAGAAACCATGCATTACGACCTACAGGAATCGTTGGACGAGGCTGCGGCCTGCGCCCAAGTTGAATACGACAAAAAACAATCTAAGGAGAGCACAAATGGGAAACATGAAACTTTGGCAATCGGTCTGTGTGACGGACCCGAAAGCCGTGAAGCCGATAACCGGCAAGCAATACAAGGGGCACTCCCCCAAGCCCTATTGGGTCATCCAGCGGGCTACCGAGGTCTTCGGCCCCTGTGGCCTGGGCTGGGGAGTGCAGATCCTTTCTGAGCGTTTTGAACGCTTCGCGGACGAGGCCCTGCACATTGCCCATGTGAAAGTTTGGTACATGCAAGACGGCAAGCGCTGCGAGATAGAGCAGATGGGCCAGACCCGCGCCGCCTACACCTCAGCCGCTGGCAAGAACATCGTGGACGAGGACGCGCCGAAGAAGTCAGCCACTGACGGCATGGTGAAGTGCTTGTCCATGCTGGGGTTTGCCGGGGACATTTTCAGCGGCCAATGGGACGACTCCAAATACGTCGAGTTCGCAGCCGAAGAAACCCGGCGCCGCGAAACGCCCACTATCACCGAGCAGCAGGCCGCCGACATTTCCGCGCTGATTCAAGAAGTCGGCGCCGACAAGGTTGCATTCCTTGCCTGGGTGGAACAGATGGCAGGCCACCCCGTACCGACAGAGCAAGAAATCCCCGCCGCAGCCATGGCCTCAGTGACCAAGGCACTCGAAAAGAAACGTAATCAGAAAGCACCAGCATGAACAACATCACAGTAGCGGGCACGCTTGGCCGAGACGCCGAAATGCGCAACATGCCAAACGGCGATCCAGTCCTGAGCTTTTCCGTGGCCGACAGCCAGGGCCGCGACAAAGAAACAATTTGGTGGCGAGCACAACTGTTTGGCAAGCGCGCCACCGCGCTACAGCCATATCTGGTGAAGGGCCAGCAAGTCACAGTTTGCGGGAGCGTCACCGAACGAGCTTGGACAAACAAGGACGGCGCAGCACAAAAGACGATGGAAATACGCGTCAATGAATTGGCGCTGCAGGGCGGGAAACGCGAGCAGTCCGATGCGCCGCGCCAACCGTCTGCGCCAGCACCAGCGCCGCGCCCCACTTCTGGCTTCGAAGAAATGGACGACGGGCTAATTCCGTTCTAGCGCCATGGGCCGCCCAATCACCAACAACAGCCCGCGAGCGCAGCGAAAGCGTGAGCGGATGCGCCGGGTGCGAGCGGCCCTTAAAACGCCGCCCATGCCCATCAACCCGCAACCGCTAGCCGACGCGCTGGCGAAATGGAGCCAATCATGCCGAGCCTCTACGAGATAGCCCACACCTACCGCGCCGACGCCGCCCGGCTGGCTGACCTCGACCTGCCCGCCGAAGTCGTGACCGACACCCTGGACGCCATGAGCGGCGAGCTGGAAGTGAAGGCGCAGAACGTGGTTTTCTTTGCCCGTGACCTGCTGGCCACTGCCGCCGCGATCAAGGACGCAGAAGAGCAAATGGCAGCACGGCGCAAGGCCATCGAGAACCGCGCCAAGCACCTTTTGAGCTACGTGCAGGGCTGCATGGAAACCGCGCAGGTGCAGAAGATCGAATGCCCATTCTTTCGGCTGTCAATTGCCAAAAGCCCGCCAGCGGCTGATGTGTACGAGCTTGGCCTTATCCCAGCCGAGTACATGCGCCAGCCGGAAACGCCGCCCGCTGTGCCCGACAAGAAAGCGCTTGCCGATGCCATGAAAGGCGGCGCAGAGATACCCGGCGCGCGACTCACACAAGGCACGCGGCTGGCTATCTCGTAACCCCCGCCACCCCACACCCAGCCCGCACCAGCGGGCTTTTTTATTCCACCAGCATGAACACATTGCAACTGCACCACGGCGACTGCCGCGAAGTAATGCGCGCGATGCCCAGCAACAGCGTGGACAGCATCGTTACAGACCCGCCCTACGGACTATCGTTCATGGGTAAAAAATGGGACTACGACGTGCCCAGCGTGGAAATTTGGGCCGAGTGCTTGCGCGTGCTCAAGCCTGGCGGCCACTTGCTGGCGTTCGCTGGCACCCGCACCCAGCACCGCATGGCCTGCCGGATTGAGGACGCGGGGTTTGAAATCCGCGACATGATTGCATGGGTGTATGGCTGCCTCGATGATGCAACCGAAGTCGCCACAGAGCATGGCGTAATGCCTTACCATAAAACCAAGATAGGTGATCGCGTATTGTGCTACAATCCAAGTAACGGCGAATACAGCTATCAGCCGATTCTGGAGATTGTGGAATATGAATACAGCGATACCGCCTACCGTCTTGTCGGGGATTTTGGCGAGCAGGTCGTCAGCCGAAACCATCGCGTCATTGTTGAATGCGGCGGAAGCGAAGCATTCCAGCTTGCCGAGACACTGGAACGCGAAGCGCGTGTACCCGTTCTGGAAGATTTGCCAGCATTGCAGCAAGCCATTCATGACGCACACGCGGGAGCAGGCCGCGCGCAACAAGACATGCGGGCCGGAATGTGCGGCGGCGACAATCGGAGTGAAGAACTCGGGAGCAAAGCCGCTGGAAACCCGCAAGGGGCGGACGGTGGCCTGCGCGGTGTGCGGGAAGCCGGTATGGAAACCGGATGCGTGGCTGCGCAAGGTGGCGACGCCAACGTGCAGCCGCAAATGCAATGGGGTGCTGCGCGGAGCGGAATGGGCGACACATGCGCACAAGGCGCGGTCGGCATGGTCGGAGGAATCGGAAGCAGCCCTCGTGGAGCGCATGACTGGGCCGAGCAATCCGGCGTGGAAGGGCGGTCTAACGTATCGCAACCGGAAGGGAGCCTACGCAGATCAGCCGATCAAGTACGTGCGATGCCCTGCTGGTCTAATGAGCATGGCCCGCGCGGACGGCTATGTCATGGAGCATCGTCTTGTGGTGGCACTGGAGGTTGGGAGACCACTGACGCGAACGGAGTGCGTGCATCACATCAATCACGATGCGACGGACAATCGGCAGGAGAACCTGATGCTGTTCGCCACGAACGCACAGCACAAGGCATTCGAGCATGGGGCGGCCATCGTTCCGCTGTGGTGCGGGTTGTGCCGTTCCACTACACCGGCAAGGTGTGGTGCTTGCGTGTGCCAACCGGGGCGTTTGTCGCCGTCCGTAATGGCGTAGCTTTCCCGACCGGCAACAGCGGCTTTCCGAAAAGCCTGGACGTGAGCAAGGCGATTGATAAGGCGCGACGCCGTGACTACGTGCAAGTGGCGCTGGATATGGGTCTAAACTTGCCCGGACGCAACGTGGACGACTGGACAAAGGAAGGACACGCCCCCGGTGACAAGTGGTGGTCTGAGTTCAAGGCCGCTCTGCCGCCTGAAACTTGGCAAGCCATTGAACGGCGCGTGATCGGATCGGCAGTTTCTGGTCAATCGGCATGGTTTGCTCGCGGCGTTGGTGATGTTACCGCCCCCGCAACCGACGCCGCCCAGCAATGGCAAGGCTGGGGCACCGCGCTCAAGCCGGCGCTGGAGCCGATCACTATGGCGCGCAAGCCCCTGATCGGCACCGTGGCCGCGAATGTGGCGGCGCATGGCACGGGTGGGCTGAATATCGACGGGTGCAGGGTTCCCATTGACCAAGACGCGGACGCTTCTCAGCTTCGCACGATGCAAAGGTCCAAGCGCGAGGCTGACGATGGCTGGGGAATGTCATCCGTTTCAGGAGACATCCCAAGCGTAGTTAGAACAGATGGCCGCTGGCCCGCCAACCTGATCCACGACGGCAGTTCGGACGTGGTTGCGGCGTTTCCCGACAGCAACGGAAGCGGCACTGCTCGCGTGCTCAAACGCTGCGCCAAAACCGAGAACAATGGTTGGGGCATGAACACGACGGCTGCCGATTTTGCGCACCTGCCCGACGCAGGCACCGGCAGCGCCGCTCGCTTTTTCTACTGCGCCAAGGCGAGCAAGAAGGACCGGGGGGACGGCAACGGTCACCCCACCGTCAAGCCCACCGACCTCATGGCGTACCTGTGCCGCCTGGTCACGCCCCCCG
>ERZ724508.1576-NODE-1576-length-13234-cov-6.486683_pt1 | contig 13234 bp, 21 predicted proteins | sample MGYA00376041_ERZ724508 | MGnify/ENA primary metagenome ERZ724508 (study PRJEB28724, sample SAMN07190887) | wastewater metagenome | isolation source: effluent of sewage treatment plant in Hong Hong | place: USA: Christiansburg, Virginia | collected 2016-03-01 ...
CTTTTACAGTGTATCGAGTTCTAGAGGCATCAACCGGTGCACTTCAAAGATCCGGTCATAGATATACTTCTGAAGCCTACTTTCTAAGGCACGCTCGAACTATGTGCTGGTGTTTTGTCGAGTAATGATCTTGAGGCCCTCCCCATCTTGCCAGATGTACAAGAGCAGCATCTGCTTTTCCAAATCAGAGAGATGTTGCTTGATGCTCTGCGGCATCAGTGAATCGAACTTGCCAGCCTTATTGATCAACCTGAACACTTACAGGTAGGTACTGCCGAAGCATTTGCAAAACTCTTGGAAGTCGCTGGGATGAATCCTATCGATGAAGAGCACAACTGAAGACACCAAGCACAGTAGATTGGACAGGTACTTTCCAGTGCTAATAAGGTTTCGCTGTTGCTACGTCGAATAGCTACGACCAATCTCTACAATGAAGAACTCGAATAACCTCAGAATCCTTAGTGCCTGCTGCTGTGGGTTCCGGCATCCACAACAGTACACCTGCAGCATGTTCATCAGCATCTCCAGGCATGCCTGCTCAACCTATTGCTGGTAGCTGCAGGAAATGCTGCCGAACAGGTCATCCAGCGCAGTGCAGATGTCCGAGTTCATTGTACGCTTGGTCAGCCAAGCGAGCTCACCGAGAGTCTTTGTCAACGGCGTCATCTCCACTTTTTTGATGCCTGGGCTATACGAAAACGGTTCTAAGCTGTTGTTGAGCAGCTTCTCGCATTTAACTGGTTTAAACCTACTGAAGTCAGTTGGTGGTTTCACCACTTCTTGCTCTTCGTGTTGCAACTGACTGACTGGCTCACACACGTCAAAATCAATTCGACTGGAAATAACTCCCCCATTGGTATCAGCTAATGCTCTGCCTTCAGGCTTTATCTTCAAGAACTCCATCTGATCCACATCTTCGTGTCTCACAGTGCAAGCTGACTTCTTCAGCATTCTGGTGAGTTCAAGCAACATATGCTCTGCGACATTTTTCTTTGATGCAGAATGGTGGCTGTTACGCCTCGAACGCTTCATTTCTCGCAAAATTCCCTATGCTGACATTCTGGCAGCCTGATTATGTGCATAATCTACTGTTACTCCGAATTCCCGCTTTATAAGATCGTTGAGGTTTTGGCTCATCTCCAAGTTGAGAGCTTCTGCGGAGGCTTGAAGAGCTATTAACATCAATCCAGGGAGCGCTGACACGTCCTATCCTTCCTAAAGGTCCCGCCGCATTAGCTGGTATAATAACCATCCCATCGCGCCCAATTCTGAAGCTCCGGCGTCACATTAGTTCACAACAGCATGTTCGACCGTCCTTTGGAATTTGCAGTAGAGACGGTAGTGAAGCTGCAGCTGAGACACCTTTGTGTGGAGATGGCTTGGCAACTGTGGGAGCCTGACTATCATCCTCGTTAGGCAATCTACTAGTAAGCTCGCAGCGTCCATATCAAGCACAGCCATGATCTTCTCAATTGTGAGTTGGCTGGAACTTGATTTAGGTTGGGCAGTTGCTACAGCCTCAATTTCGGCTGCGATTGCCAGAGCTGCATATATCTGTGACGCGGCAGTCGGACTTTCAGGAGCGTTAAAGCTGAGTTCATTCTTGAGGAGCTGTGTGGCTTTGGCTAAGGTCCTCTCATTGAGCTTCAGTGGCAGCGAAAGCATCGTTGAACGAGCTGCAGGGAAGTTCATTAGTGCGGCAAAATTATATTGCTCTCTATGGTGGTTTACTGCGCCTGCGCTCTGCGGTAATGACTGCAACGGGACGAACACACCCTTTTTCTGGTGGAATAGCAGCTGAAACCGTCAACCCTCAGCACCTTCGTGTTCCACTGATATCAGTGGGCCAAGAGACATTTGATTGTTGTAAAACAACTAAACAACTGGGTCGACCAGCCTTGCTAGAAATACCGGATTAACTCATGTCTAAATAAATTTGACTAAGGAGGCGTTGCAAGCAAGTGCCCTTGCCCTTCTTTTTAGCAACTCTCAGACATATTCGAGGGCAAGAATGCACTTCTCATACCGAACTCTTAAGTTCCCTCCAGAGAAAATAGTTATAAAATTCCCTCGTAAAGTTCGCCATGAAGAACACTCAAGGAGCATTGTGGATGGGCTTGTTTAAATCCATCGATACCATCCCAGAAGTCAGCAGCGAGAGCGAGGAGGAGGCTACCGAACTTAGGGTGTTCTCGGTCTTTGAGGAAAATGCAGTCAACCCATTGGTCTCGTTCATGAACCAACCGATGGTGTTGGATGCTGATAAGTAGGAGCAGAAAGACGCCGGGACTGAAGACAGCAACAACACAGCAAACGGTGCCTTTGACAAGTCAACAAGAAGTGAGCAGTTCCCCAATCATGTTTACCCCGAAGCTCCTTCAAGGAACACTTTGGAGGGCATCATAGCTGGCACCTTTCTTCTGAATTCTTTCGAGAGAGCTGAAGAATGTGGTGAGGAGGAGCTGAACCAGAGATAGTTCCTAAAGAAGAAGTCCAAGCGTGAGCATCGCCGTCGCAAGGACCTGTAAAAAAACCGGCAGAAAAGGATGAGGGAAGAGCAGACCCGCTGCCCTCACTTATAGACTCTAATCAACTCGATTATCACTTACTTCGGTTGATGCTGTGTTTGTACATAGGACAGAGCAGTTAGTTTGTATGCAATAAATGAATTTAAACACGCGTAGGGAACTGGACTGGCTGCAACTGAGCCGCTTCACTGGTGGCACTCGCGAGTCAATCATCAACTTAGATGGACTGTTGCACGAGAGGGTGGTCTCAGAGGAGATGTTCGAACGACTTCCAAGGGGGTACATTGCTCGATTGCTGAGAGCAATACGCAGTGAATTGCTGAATTTCGAAGAGAGTGAGCATGATATAGAGCAGGCAATAGCCATAAGGGTCCAATAGAGAAACAGAATGCTCCAGGATGCCCATCGTTTCGAAGTTAAATTGGCAGATAGCAAATCGAAGTTGTCAACTGAGCACGACTAGCTGAAAGTGAAGAACGAAGTGTTGAAGAAGCTGATGAGCAAGATAGCCCGAAGGCAGAAAGTTGTCCAATTGAAGCAATAAGAGCGAAAGAAGGAACCTTCGACTCATTACTATTGTCCATTTTGCCGAAGCGATGAGTTCGTTGACCGCAGTGCCTTCGAAAGGCACATGCTGGAAATGCACAACCCTTCAACACAGGATAGCCAGGTTCAGAACTTTATCCTTGAGCTTAAGGACAAAGAGATAGCGCTGATGGAGCTGGTCATGAAGAAGAACGAAGACATGAACGAAGCAGCCAGGACCCTGTTGGATCGAGAACTACACTCGCGTACTCATGACTTTCGGAAGACATTTGCAGCGACTGTTGGGGAAACATACACTGATAAGATCGCTCCTTTCGATGACTAGCTTCTGTGCGAATCGGAATTCGTTGCATTTCGCAACGAAAATGTATCTTAGGAGAATCTTCCCAAGTATTACGACGTGTCAGCCCAAAAGGAAAAAATCCATGAGAACATTATGCAGCGTCATATGGATTTGCAGTCCCGACACATCCATCCAGGCATGCAATCGCTCAAGGCAGTCACTGGGTTCATCCCCAAGAGAAATCCAACGGTCAACCACCAAAATGGATGGACCATCAAGCAAGAGGAAGTGGAACCTCTGAAGACTCAGCCACTTCGTCTGGAACAACCCACACCTTTGTCGATAAGGGGCTACGACACTCCTAACCCAAGCTATCGCATCCTCAACTACGATACCAACTCATCCAAGAAGCCCATTGGGAACAATCCGGGCAGCAGCATTTATCACACAAACAATCTTTCAGTTGAAGGATACGCTTACTGCTCAGGGCCGCTACAGGACGATGATAGCGATAGCGAGGTTGGTGACTATTTCTTTCGACGAGCCAGCCAAAAACTGATCATCGATGAGGACATCGTTCTGGATGAAAAGTTGCTCAGCAAATGGGGTTCTTCCATCATGCAGCACGAACAATAGCCTGAGGCAGCTGTAAGTGCCTCAAAGGTTCGACTTCCGTCGGATCTGCTCTCTGCTGAAGATTCTATCGAGGATAAAGATTTCTCACTTTCGAAGGATTCTTCGGACATCAACCTCAGCTAGCTCCGTTATTCTAAACTTCTAAAGGCTAAACAGAGCAAGACTCCAGAGAAGAGGTAGCCTATTGAAAAAGCACTGCAAGTGGAGTTGTTTCCTATCATCGAGAAGGATGAGCCCAACACAGCTCGACAGTCTGGAATTCTGAACAACTTTCTCCCGAATTCGGTGGGACAGATCCTGGAGGGTACGGCAAACTTCAACCCGATCAGCTTCAGAAAAAGATCTCCCGAAAGAAACTCTCGACTTCTATAGGAATTTCTAAGTCATGGTGATACTGAAAGACCACGTCGCAGCTCATCCAAAACGGAAAAACCCCTGGCTGAGACTGCTGCGTATAATCCACCTGCAAAGAAAAAGAGCTGCAGAAGAACATAGCAATCATCGCCAGTTCAACGCCAAAAGAGCAAAATAGAGCCCCAACAGCCGTATGTGACCATGCCATCAGAAAGTTACAACCCCGAGCATCACCCATCAACAGAAGACCCAACCGAGCGGTTCATTTTGAAACAGCTCGACGATCTAACACTGATAAAGTAAGACGAAGGAGAACAAACAATTAGCGCGGAGGTGCATCCCCTTGATTGATTCCTTTTCGCCTGTACATTCACAGTTGTGGGTGCAGCCCTAGCAGGCTGAAGTAGAACGACAACAATACCTTACCCTCGAGTTTGAGCTGGCAGCCGTGAAGTGAGAACATGTTCTCCTGGGTAATGGGCTGCACTGTCAGAAAGATACCGTGTTGCTGCTTCGGGCGTAACTCTTACCGAGACTCCAGGAATTTCTCCGATATGGCTGATGCAGATAGCGGTTTCCTCTATCCGTCGTAAACGAGGAAATACAGTTAAGGTTGCTGGTAGGCAAGACTCCACACAAAATGCATCTTGACAGTGAGCTCTGGTTGCCGATGTACCACTTCGAGATATTCAGCATCGTGTTAAGTTATTAACAGTCCATGCCGCTTGACGTATTCAGCAAGGTAGCCTTCCTGCTGATTGAGTTACTCGACGCATTCTTTGCAGAGGTTTCTGAATTGTTCGAAGCCCTGGTTCAGCATTGGTATTAGCTGAAGCCACCAATAAAACAATGAGTAACTCTAAGGTGCACTCGGAAAGCCCCACACGGCAGCACCACCCGCCTTCAAGCCCCGAGAAGAAGCTCAAGAAGGTCAATCGCTTCTACCTGGGGTCACGCGAGCGCTACATCGTGTTCAACACAGACTTTGATTCCGGCAATATTGAGTGCATCAAGCAGCTCAGCGAGTTTCAGGTAGCTTGGCGGTTTGATGCAGTACCGGCTGGGCTCAGTCCCTGACAACCACGGAACAGTTCACGAGCATAATAGCAAGGGCTGGTTTCACTTCAGCGTCACCGGCTTTCCCAAAGACACTCGCGGGCGGTTCTACGTTGAACGAGTGCAGACACTACTGTCCATCCAGCAGTCAAAGCATTCATGCAGTTACCGACCTGTCTTTCGTCTGGGTGAGGACGGTCCTTGGCAGCGATTGCCAACTGAAGCTAGCCTCTTTCTCCGCTAGAACTAAACCGTAGAGCTATGCTTCGAGTATCTCTTCAAACGCGAGACCGACGTGGTCTATTTTGCCTTCTGCTACCCCTTCTCGTATGGTGACAACATCAGACTGCTGCAGACCCTCAGTTAGCACTTCTACATTGACGAATTCTACTATCATCAGGAAGTGATGATCATGAGTCCCGAAGGGAGGTCTGTGCACCTGCTTACGATTAGCTCACATGACCAAAAAGACCCTGAACAGGAGTTGGTGTTTGACCCAAAGCTGTTTCCTTAGAACAACCGCCCAATGCGCTTTAGGAAACCAGTGGTACTAATCACAGCCAGAGTTCACCCAGCAGAGACAGCTGCAAGCCACGCAATGGTCGGAGTGTTGAAGTTTTTAACAAGCAAGCAGGACCTGCGTGCATACCTTCTACGCCAGATGTTTGTGTTTATGGTGGTGCCCATGATCAATGTGGACGGAGTGTTTAAAGGACATTTTCGCATGGACACATTCGGCAACAACCTGAACCGGCACTATATCGACCCTGACGCAGAAAAGCATCCAGCTGTCTATGCAATCAAAAGCCTCGCTGAGCACCTTCAAAAAGACCGTCGACTCACTTTCTACTTTGACCTGCATGCTCACAACGCCAAAAAAGGCTGTTTCTTCTATGGCAACGCCATCAACGACTTCGTTGATCAGGTCGAAAGCCAAGTCTTTTGCAAACTCTTTGCTCAGAACTGCAAGCACTTCGAATACGAGAGCTGCAACTTCAGTATGAAGCATATGAAAGCTCGGGATAGGTTCGAAGACCTCACCAAGGAAGGCTGTGGTCGGGTGGTCATGCATAAACTCACTGGCATCATTCATTCCTTCTCCTTGGAGTGTGGGCTTATCTCCTCAAATCAACTCAACCACCTTCCAGAGCCATCCAACCCTGAGTTTCGGGTCGGTGATCTTGGATTTGAAAAGGATGCGATAGAGGATAACAATGACCCGCTGTATAACGGCTCTGAGCCACCATTCTACACCCCTCAGATCTACGAGAACGTCGGCAAGAACCTGCTGGTATCGATTTTAGACACCTTCGATAAGAACCCTTACAATAGGGTATACTCAAGCGAACTCAAGACTATGCAAATGCTGCGTAGGACGACTGCCTTCGATGTGTTCCACAATGCTGACCGTTTTAGAATGTTCGAAAGGTTCACATTCAATAAGGTCAAGAATATCAACGAGCTCATGAAACAGAACTTCAAGGTCAAGTTTGACTATAACAGGATTTTCAACTTCCACGATACAGCATTGCTGAAGACTGTAGAATGGCCCAGCAATGTTCCTGGGCTGTGCAAAGAACAGGCACGAACTCAGTCGCCGAAGAAGGGCAGACGCAACGATAACCTCTACACTGGAAACTCCTAGGACGACAACCAAAACGATTTCATGAACGATCTCATGGTGCAGCTTCGAGATCTCCAAAGCAAGGAGCTCCAGAAAGCGGAGAATGAAGCCAATAATACTCAAAATCAGAGCCCTCAGAAAGAGAATACAAGTCGTAAGGAAGCTCAAACTAGTGACTGCCTCATCAGGAAAGATATACAACCGTTGGAGGCAGAACTGCTTTATGATCGGGACTACTATGATGACGAGTTGCAGGCCATCGACAGCTAACAGCAATCGCCCGATAAGCCAACAGTTACAGAAAACAACCAGACCAGCAGTAGCCTCCCAAGCGCAATTCACAGTAGGGAAAGCCGTAAGACACTTGTAATCCAGCACCAGCTCAAAGCAACCGGGTTTGTGCAAATGGTGATCCCTGATCAGCGCAACACTCGGAAGAGCTATCACCATCCTCGGCGAGATTTGCGTGCTTAGAATCAGAAACGCAAAATGAGCCGTAAGCAGTTCGAAAATATGCGTGAGCAGGAAGAAAGGATTGAAAAAGCAGTAGCCCACCACAATAATTTTAAGCTGGCGCTACTTGAGGAGACCATCAAAGATGGAACGTACAGTGTCGTCAGCAAAATGTATAGCAACCTCAAGCTCAACCAACATGTGGAGAGAGGGAGCGAAAATAGCTCTAAGGAGCTTCGAAGGCGGAGCGACAGCCTCAGCAAACCAAAGAAGATGGAGTTAATAACTGTTAAGATGCGCTAGTTCAAGAGGCATAGTTCAAGGACGGAGAAGCCGGATGACAACCAAGCACTAGTACGCTTACCCGAAATCAACCAGGAAAAACTATTTCCTTACGCCACTGCGGGCGCTTTCCTGGAGCAGCCAACTCCTCAGCTAGACCTAAACGACATGTTCAGCAACACCCTTAAGTTTTAGGCTCTACGCATGAAGTAAGCCATCAAGTGTATTTCTCGTCAGCAGCGCAGCTGAACAGATCACTTCACTTATCGACTAATAATGTTCTCCTGTATGTGCAAATTAAGTGTGCAATCAAACAATCATTCCTTCGCCGGTGATGATAGTCTGCTGCTCTAACCGTTGCTCTTCGGAACCACCTTGGACTGAAGTTGCTTTGCCACGAGTTCAGCGTAGTAACCGTCTGCCTCCAACAGCTAGTTATGGGTGCCCTCTTCGATTATCTCCCCTTGCTTCATCACGAAGATCCTCTCGGCATTCATTATTGTCGACAGTCGATGAGCTATTATTACTATTGTTGGTCGAGCTGATTTGTTCTCGACCAGCTTCTCAATAGACTGCTGAACGATGAACTCGCTGTTGCTATCCAGAGCTGAAGTTGCCTCGTCAAATATTAGTACTTTCGGTTGCTTGATAAGCGCTCTTGCTATAGATACTCGCTGTCGCTGGCCGCCACTGAGCTGCGAACCTTTCTCTCCGACCATTGTCTTGAAACCATGAGGGAATAAATGAGTATTAGAAATGAACTCCATGCATCCAGTTTTTTGACAAACTTCGACCAGCTGATCGTAGCAGTAGTCTTTGACACCATAGGTAATATTCTCTTCGATAGTTCCCGAGAATAGGATAGGATCTTGCCCTACAAAGCCTATCTGCTCTCTGATACTCCTAATGTTGATGTCTTTGCAATTGGTGTCGTCAAAGTATATGCTGCCAAGCTGCGGTTGGTAAAAACGTTCTATTTGTTTGACAATGGTGGATTTGCCTGACCCGCTTTGTCCCACAAAGGCAACATACTACCCCTTTTTTATGTGCAAGTTAAGATTCTTCAGAACCTGCCCCTCTCCCTTGGGATAACGGAATCCAACATTGACAAACTCTATCTAACCCTTCAAAGTTTTTGACGGGGCTGATTGTTCCTTTTCGTTAATCTGGGGTTCGTACTCCATCATTTCGAAGACTTTCTGAACTGCACTTGTGCCCTGGATGATGTTGCTGTAGCTATTCGAAATGGCTGAAGCATTGTTTGACAGAGTAGTGCAGTACATGATGAAGGATGTTAGCTCGCCAGCAGTTAAGTCTGCACTTCCACTTATGATCATGTTGCCACCGTACCATAGCACCAGCAAAACTCCGATGTTCGGTAGTAGGATGCTTGATGTGAAGTACATTCCAGACCAAAGGGACCGCTTGTAAGAGGCATTGCTCGCTTTGAGGATGATATCGTGGTATGTCTTTATCTCTCGATCCTCTCCGCAAAAAGCCTTGACGACCTGTATTCCTGAGAAGACTTCGTTGACATGCGAGCTGGTCTCAGCAACGATGTCTTGAATCTCGCGGGTGAGTTGCTTGGTCTTTCGGTTGTGAATCATCGTAACGAAGCCATAGATGGGCACGATAATAAGCACAAGCATGGTGAGCTTCCAGCTCATGAACATCAGCACGAAGATGTTGCCGATGATAGTCAGAAGATTTCTCAAAAGAAAAGTAATGTTGTTGCTTACTGCAGACTTGGCTTGATTGATATCGTTTCCCAATCGACTGTTGAGGTCACCTGTCTTGTACTGTTCGAAGAAGTACATGTCATTTCTGACGAAGTTACTGAACACTTCGACCCGGAGTGATACCGAGATGCGTTCCTGCAAAAGATCCGTAACGATGACGCGAACATAGGTACTAACAGACAACCCCAGCAACAGATACACCATCTCCATGTGCGAGGTGTCGAGCTTGCGAGGGTCGTTGGGGTTGGCGATATCGTCTAACAACAGTCCAACCATGAGGGGTAGCATTGAAGTCAGGAACGATGAGATCAACAGAGTGATGATGCTGATTATGAAGTACCTCCACTCCTTTGAGGCATACCGGAGAAGTTTGCGGTAGACAGGCCAGCTAAACTTTTTGATTTTCTCTTGCTACTTCTCCGATTTCTTGCCGTTGCGCTTTGAGGGACTTGGCAGCTCGGTATCGGTCGTCCTCAAAGACTCCTCGGGATTATCCTCAGCAAGCTTGAGCGATCGTGTTTTTTTCACGATCAACTCGATTTAATTTTATCTGCGCATGATTATACGGTGGGAAGACTCCCAGCTTCACCGTAACGACTCGAAAAACATGGGAATAACAATAATCCTGCGTTGAAGATTTCGCATATATCAGTCTCAAATTCCGTTCTCGAATTCCTTTCCACTCACGAGTCTCGACTTGTTGCGCCAAATGTCCTGGAAGGTAGCATCTTCAAACAAACCCTTGAATTTCTTACGAGCATATCCCATGATCTAATCGGCGACCTCCTGATGGAAAGTGCCCTTAATGTCGATGTAGTTGCAAGCAGCATCTGCGAAATGGCAGCACATTGACTACGTTATAAGAGAGTTTTACCTTACGGTAGCCCGTGGTTTTGTTCTCGCCTGAGCCGTGAATCAGGAGAGGATGGAAGAATACAATATCTCCTTTCTTCATTTCCAAATCTATTCGCTCAAACTTTGCTTGATCGTAGTTGTCAATGCCGAAGTACGCTTTGTTGACCTTTCCCTCCCACTCAGGATAGATGTGACGTAAGAATTCACCTTTGTGTGTCTTTGGGAATATGTTCAAGGATCCGTTCTCCTTGGTCGCATCTTCGAGGGAGGCCCAAGCAGCGACAATTCTGTTGGCGGGCCTGAAGGGGAAATAAGCGAGATCCTGATGGAAAGGATGCCTGGAGCTTGATCCCATAAATGGTGGCTTGTTAATGAACATGGTATGCACAGACTTAATGTTAGGACCGCAGAAACTCTTCAAATAGGGAACCAAGTCTGGGTTGTTGCAGAATGTGTACAGTTCCTCATCGTCTTGGAAGTCCTGCACTTTTGTAATAGCAGCTTCGCCAATGGCATTCTTTCCTCCTGCCTTGACTAAAGAGATATCTCTGACAATCTGCATGCCTGGTAACGGGTCAACCTTCTTGTCACAATACTCAATGAATCTCTTCTTCCACTTCTCGATGCTATCGTCCTTCAAGAATTTTCTGATGACAAGGAAGCCGTTTTCCTCGTAGAACTCTCGCTGCTCGAGAGTAAGGCAACCACCATCAACGGTGTACTCGAATTTCCTCGGATGGCTGAGTTGACCCTGAACTTTCTCGAGCCGATTCATCGGGATGACGTAATTATTTATTGACAAAAGGTTAAAAGCAGCATTTATCAGTGACCTTGGGTCTCAATTGAAAGTAAAGCACTTATGGCGACATCCATAAGGACATACCTCCTCCTTGGCGAACCAGTCTCTGTACTATTTGATGTGGCCTCCGTGTGCGCAGTATTGACACCAAATCACCAGCCCATTGAGAGGCTACTGACAAAGGATACACAATGGAATCGTTTTACACTTTGAGCAGGCAACTCCGTCCTTAATCGACTCTTTGCACTGACCGCAGCCGATTTTAAACTGGGTATAGGTCTGTGTAAACAATAATTTTACGTTGCTAGCCCGAGTTAGTGAGTCTAGTCCAGAATCCAACACGGTTCTGGAGGCAACTGCAAACAATTCGAATTTCCTGAGCAGCTCGATGTAAGGCATTATGATGTTCTCAACGAAGTGTTGTCTCAACAACCCCCGGTCAAAACTCAGTAAAGACAACACCACGATTGCAACTGTCTGTAGCTCACCTTCCTCATCAAGAAACTGCTGGAGCATCTCCTCAATGTCAATCCTAGCCACCTCCTTGCGATACTTGTTCTTCTCGTTCAGATATATCCGTTCTTCAGAGATCGAAATATTGGCTTAGATTCGCTACTCATACAAGGATTCAATTGTATGGGTTTGGTTGATGTCGGGAAAAGCGATTGTAAAGATGTTCTTCCACAGGTAGGCACAGCCTGGCTTGCCGATATCCGTGGCAACTTTGGTGTTGTGCCGAATAATGTCATCCTTGACTCCATTTCGTAAGTAGTGTTTGTGAAGGTATACGAATTCCTCCTTTTGATCTATTTTCTTGTCGTTGAGCTGCGAAAAATCACGGAAGATCATCGGCGTTCGCAAATGGTCTCGACCAGCAATGTCAATATCACCGACATCCTCGAGGTTGAAGAGGATATTGTTAAATGGGTCGATTGTCACTGGTAGTTTGGGGCATGTTTGGTAGGGGTCGATGTAGTTCTGCAGGCTTTGCACAACGAGATTCGAGTTGGTGCTATTAACAATGAGCGAAGCTGAAACCATGAATTCTTAGTTGGGGTCGTAAAGGAAGCACTTAACAACATCGGAGTGGCCTTTGAAGATTCCCTTAGGTCTGTACTTGTGCTTGGTATCGTAGAAGTAGATTTGGCTGTCATTGAGACTTGATGCGCCGATGATGGTCTGTTGGCGAGTCATCCACCGAATGATGGAAACACTTGATACGTGCTCAATTTTCTCCTGCTCAATCATGCTGGTCGATGAAACATCCCACACCTTGATCTTCTTCTCAAGGCACGCAGAAGCTAGCGTGTGCCGTACTGATGGGTTCCAGTCTATTGAGTTTACTGCACGCGAATGGCCTTCCTGGTTGAACATGATACTCTTGAGGTTTGCTCCTGCCACCTCAGAGACAACATAGGTATTTCCTGGCCCCCTCACCACCATCTTTCTCATGTCAAACAACTCCAGTCCGCCTGAATCGTATCCGAGCGCTAATTGTTACTCCTGGTGAGGAGAAAACTTAACGTCACGGATCTTCCTTTCCGACTCGAATTCAACGTTGTTGATGAGAGGCGCAAACACCTCGTTCTGGACGCGAATGTCCCACACCTTCAGCTCATTGTCAAGTGATGCTGTTAGCAGTATGTTTCCGCTATGTGGCGACCACTCGACCTTTGACACGTTGCTCTCATGCTGCTTCTTCACTCCAATGAGTTTCGAACGAATCTATGCGTTGATCTCGTAGATTGTGACCACCCCAGCCGTCGAACCTACCGCTATCTTTTCTCTGGATAGTTTGTTCCAAGAGAGATCGTTGACTGCTGGTCGGGCCATCTGACATTCATTGCTGCCCTTTGCACGAATGACTCCTCGCTTGATGAAGATGTTATCGAAGGGTGGGTGCAGGTTGATTTCGATGATCTGAAGGTCTGAGTTGCCGACTCATGGGTACTTTCTCTGCCTCCTACAGCGAAGTAGCGAAATTCCTTGTCACAGTCCATCATAGCGATAGGACCCTGCAGCTCATAGCTCTTGATAAGGTTGTCCATAGGGCGAATACTATATATTTTATGATGCGCT
>ERZ724508.1578-NODE-1578-length-13228-cov-5.179610_pt1 | contig 13228 bp, 10 predicted proteins | sample MGYA00376041_ERZ724508 | MGnify/ENA primary metagenome ERZ724508 (study PRJEB28724, sample SAMN07190887) | wastewater metagenome | isolation source: effluent of sewage treatment plant in Hong Hong | place: USA: Christiansburg, Virginia | collected 2016-03-01 ...
TCAGATAATTCTTGTAATATATCTGTTGGTTTTGTGATAGTTTCTTTTTCTGTCTCCTTTTTTAAAACCAATGATTCTTGATGAACTTTTAAATCACTATAATCCAAATAAAAATTTGGTTTTACTAACATAAACAAATCCTGTGTTATTGTTTTGTAAAATGGCAAATACCAACAATTCATCGTTTTACTCCAACGCATACCTGTATTGGCTCTTAATAAGTTGTTTAATTCATCATTTTTATTGAAGATAAGTTGCACAACTTCTTTTTCGTTATGAAATGCAGGTTTTAATTTAACTATTGGTAAATGATTCATATCCCAAAATTAAATTAAAATATAGCTATTGATTGCTATATATTGTAGCAAACAAAAAATCCCCTTCAAAATTTCTCTGAAGGGGATTTTAAAAAATAAGTAGTTATTAATCTCTTTTCTTTAACCAAGCTGTTACTGCAGGTGCTAATTCTTTTTGAGATTTACCGCCAACAAACACACCAATGTGTCCGCCTTTAAAGCTGTATAATTCTTTATCCTTACTGCCTACTAAATCATTTAAAGGAATAGTAGCTGCAGGAGGAACTAAATGATCTTCGGTGGCGTAAATGTTTAATAAGTTACATGTTAAATTTTTTAGATTTACTTTTTTGCCACCCACTTCTAATTCGCCTTTCACTAATTTATTTTCTTGGTACAAGCCTTTCATAAATTCTTTAAAGCATTGGCCTGCTTGATCGGGACTTTCGCTAATCCATTTTTCCATGCGTAAAAAGTTCATCAACTTATCTTTATCGTCTAAAGCATTAGTTAAGGTTTGTTGCTTTTGTATTTTCATCATAGGTTTCAACATGTCAAATCCTTGATTTAAAAAATCACCTGGGATTAATCCATCAAATCCTTCAACAATTTTATCAAAATCCATGTCCTTGCTCCAACGGAATAGTAAGCCATCATTGGTACTAAAGTCAATTGGCGTTACATGTGTTACTAAGTTTTTAATTTTGTTAGGGTATAATGAACTGTAAATAACACTTAAAGTTCCACCTTGGCAAATACTTAAAATATTTATTTTCTCAACTCTGTTTTTCTTTCTAATAAAATCAACACAGTTATTAATGTAGCCATTTACATAATCATCAATACTCAAGTATTTATCTGTTTTTGTTGGATTTCCCCAATCAATTAAATACACATCTAAGCCCGCCGCTAATAAGTTTTGGATGTAGCTTCTGTCTGGCTGTATATCCAACATTTTATATGTATTTACTAAAGCGTAAACAATTAATACAGGTGTTTTGTATGTAGGCTCAGTTTCTCTGTCGTATTTGTATAAGGTTAATTTATCTTCATTATACACGGCTGTTTTGGCAGAGGTTGCAATATCTACTTCATGAATGTTATTGAATGTTTCATAGCTCTTTAATAATCGAGAGCTCATTTGGTGCATTTCTTCTACTAATTTATTTTCCATAGGACATTTTTTTTGATATGCTAAATTTACAAATATTACTTTAAGGTTTCAAATTTTGTATTAGTGAGTATAAATTCGGTTTTTAAATCATCGATAAAAATTTGTCCTTTGGTTTCGCTATTCCATATAAACCAATTAATGCATGCTACTGGGTTTTTGCCCGCCAAATCTTCATCACCAACTTGGTAGCCAAACTCTTTATAATCCCAAGTGTTTTTATTTATGTAATCGGGATTAATGTAAAATGGAGTTTCAAACACTACTTTTCTGTCTTTATCCAGCAATTTTAAATAAATTTGAGCACCAGTGACATCCCCTTTAAAATTACACCAAAACGAAAGTCGTATTTTTCGTATTCCTTTTTGGTTAAAAAGACTAGGGTAAGCAATATCTCCTGATCCTCCAAAAGGACTTGTTTTGTCTAATAAGATGGAAGTATTTCCAGAATATTTTTCGGAATTGTTTTTAGCACCATCCGAAAATTGAGTTTCGTTATCTTGTAAATAGATTTCTTGCTGAATAATGGATTCGGGAGGAATTAAATACATGTTAGCTTTATGGAGTCTGAAAAAATTTCTCCAAAATACTTCCTTATAAGTATAATTTTCTGCCAAAATACCTCTGTTTAATTGTATACTTTTTAATTGATAGTACATTACGCAAATACATAACAGTGTTATAAATGCCACATGTATTTTTTTGTAAGCACGAACTTTAATTAAAAAGGCGGCTAAAAATATGGCTAATAAAGCATGATAATCAATCACAGCTCTGGCAGTAATTGGCCAATACCACCAGCAGCTATATAAAAAAATAATGCCTGCATAAAATAAGGGCAATACTATTTTTTGCTTAAGCGTTGGTAAAAAGAATGCTCCAAAAAATGATATAAAGGCCAGTGGCACATATACAAACCAACCCGAGTGATAACTGATTAAAACATCAAACAAACGCGGGTTCGAAAAATCAAAATGTTCATCAGTATAGGTATAAGGCAAAAAGGTGCCAGTTTGAATGTACATGATGCTCAACTGATGGTATAATACAGCAATGGTTAATAATGCAATAGCAAGATGCGCTAATTTTAGTTCTTGAAATTTAAATATGTTTTTAAAAGTTGTTTTGGTAAAGAATAGTGGTGTTACAAATAACACTAACCCGTTTAATGGCCTAATACATGCGACAATAGCAAGGCATAAAGCACTTAATAAAAAGTTGGTGAGTTTGTTATTGTCTTCTTTACAAAAGTTAAATGCAAAATACATAAATAACGTAATAAACGTAAAGGAATATACGTGCGATTGTGAGTTTAAATTAATGCCGTAGTAATACAAATAGGTTCCATAAAAAATAAAGATGGGCGCTATGGTTGCTGCTAAATCATCTTTAAAGAGTTTTTGCAATAATTTTCTTAAATAAAATAATCCTAAGAACAAGTAAAATAAACTGGCTAAGCCTATGGCTAATTGGTAGGGTAAAGAAAAACCATCCGCAGGGTAGTGGGTTATTTTGGCAATCACATGTCCAAATACAAAAAACGGCATCCATATAAACGACAAGCCTTGATAGTATTTATTTATTTTTTTGTTGCCATACTCAACTAATAGATTTTGTTCAGGATTAGGAAAGGCCGAGTATACGTAATTAGCATCGTGGGCTTTATTAAACCATTTAAAATCGTAGTTAGGATCGTTGAAAATAAATTTTGCAGGCAAATAAGAGTAATAGCCAAAGCCATCTCCAGCAATAAATTTATGGTAATCAGAATTTAAAGGGCGCACATAAAAAAACACGGCTATGATGGATAGAAAAAATCCAAAATAAATTTTATTGTATGTGTTTTTAAAGTACATAGGGTTTATTGATCAAAAGTAATAAACGTAAAATTAGAACGCTGATTATTATGATGGTTAAGATAAAAAATGATTTTTAATATAAGACATAAATAAATCAGTAAAATCATAACTATCTGCGTCATCGGCGTTCTATAAAAATATAGAAAACAAAAAAGGCTGCCCACAAACACATTGGCAGCCCTCTTATTATTGTGCTATGAACACAAAAGGTATAATTATTTCTTTTTAGCTTTTGCTTTTTCTTCGTCAAATAATTCAACAGAAGCTGCATTTTGCATCGCTAATTTAGTTTGTAAATCTTTGATTGTTTTTTTAAGATCGTGCATGGTTTTGTAGATTTCTTCCATTTCACTTTTAAAAACAACTGGGTATTGCTCAAACATATTTTCAAATTGGCTTTGAAAATGTTTTTTTACATCCATGCTTAAGTTTAATGCTTCTGCTTTTACTTTGCTAAATTCATCTGTAGCAAATAATTCAGAATACATTTTTTCGTTAGTTTTTACCCATTCGTTATATAATTCTGTTGCCGTTGGCATTGTAAAGTTTCCAGCTTGTACATCTTTATATTTTTCTTGAGTTTCTTTAGCTAAAGATTCCATAGAAGCTTGCATAGTTTTATACAATTGAGATTGTAACTCAGATTGTTTAATGCTGAATTCAGTTACTTTATCTAATAAAGCAATAGTAGCTTCAATGTTTTCTTTTTCTTTTCCTGGGTTAGCTAATTTTAATAATGGTTCAAATGTTTTACCAAATACATTGTTCATTTTAGCATATAAATCTTTCATGTGCTCTGCATCACCTGAAAATAATTCAGGAAATTGAGACGACATGTTTTTCATTTGCTCATAATATTCTTTTCCTAAACCATTTTGGTTTACAAAAAAGTTTTGCATTTGTTTAGTAGCATTATCAAAAACTTCTTTTAAGCTTGCATTATTAAAAAATGAACCAAAAACTTGTTCAGTCATTTTTTTATAATTTTCTTGAGAGTAAATGTTTTTCCAAGTATCAGCGCTGAAATCAGAATTTTTGATAGCAGTCATCATTGGTTGAAACATCTCTTGAACTTTCATATACATTTGTCCACCTTCATACATGTTTTTAAACATATCTGCATTAAATGGATTTTTAATTCCTTTTGAAAATGTATCATATGAAGTATTCATGGTATTCATCCAGCTATTGTAGATGTTTGTCCATGCGTTATTCATTGTAGAAAAGCTATTGTTATAATCATTAGCGTTTTTACCATAATTAACCATTGAGTTATAAATGCTTTGGTTAAAGTCTGTCATTTGCTTCATGCCAGTCATTTGTTGATTATACCAGTTTTTCAAAAACTCTTCAGGTTTTGAATTACTGTTCATAAATGGATTTGATCCAAAAGCAAATGGGTTAGCACCGTTTGTATTCATTCCGCTAAACATCGCAGCTTGTTTTTCCATCATATCTTTGTAGATAGATTGACTATCAGCCATCACATTTCCGCTAGTAAAAGCTGATTGGAATTTCTTTGCAGAATCCATCCAAGTGTTCATAGCGTTAGCTTGAGCATCCATCATGTTGTCGATCATTGGGTTGTTTGTTTTCATTTTTTAACCTTAATTTTATATTGAGTTATTAGTAAATTAACCTTATTCGCTGAAAATCAGCTACTTGAAGCCTCATTTCTAAATCCGCTGCAAATGTCGTCATTTTTTCCTATACGTGTCAAGTAAATTCGTATTAATTTTACGTTAAATTGTCGTAATAATATATTATTTGGTCTAAATCGAAATAAGTTTTAGAAAACTTGACATTTTGGTTTTTTTTTTTGAAAATTACGTAAAAACTGAACTATATGATAGAAACTGGACAAACCTATTCTCACGATTTTAAATTTACCCAAGACGAAGTCAATCGTTTTGCTGAAGTAACAGGCGATAAAAATCCTGTGCATACAGATGCTGAATTTGCAGCAAAAACAATGTTTAAAAAACCAATTATGCATGGAATGTTAGGCGCAGCTTTGTTTAGTAAGGTGTTTGGCGTTTTATTTCCAGGCGAAGGAACCATCTATTTAAAGCAATCGTTAAGTTTTATGAAACCAATGTATGTTGAGGTGGATTATGAAGCGGTGTTTACGGTAAAGGAAGTTTTAAAAGATAAACACAGAGCTGTTATTGAAACCTTGATTAAAGATAAAGCAACGGGTAATGTTTGTACAAGTGGCGAAGCTACTGTGATGAACGTAGATAAAATATAATTTACTTTATTTTAATAGTCACTTAACTTTCAGCGAATACTAAATGCGTAATTCTGCACATTAATTTTTAATTATAACATTCATGGAAAATTCAAATAAAAGAACCGTATTAATTACAGGAGCAACAGGTGGTTTAGGAACTGCCATGTGTAAAGAGTTATATAAAGATGGGTACACCGTTGTTGGAAATTATCACACTAAAGAAAAAGCCGATAAATGGATGGCGCAAATGAAGAGCGAAGGCTTTAACATTGAACTATTTTATGGCGACGTGAGTGATTATGAAAGTACTGGTAAAATGATTGCTGAAATTGAATCAAAATATGGGCATATTGATACTTTGGTTAATAATGCAGGTATTACGCGCGATGGACGTTTAATTAATATGAAAGTAGAGGATTGGCATGCTGTTATTAATACTAATTTAAATTCGGTGTTCAATTGCACTCGTCAAGTAATACAAGGTATGATTGATCGTAATTTTGGTCGTATCATTAATATTTCTTCAGTTAACGGACAACGTGGGCAATTCGGACAAACCAATTATTCTGCCGCTAAAGCAGGTATGCATGGTTTTACAAAATCATTGGCTATGGAAGTTGCTAAGTATGGTGTAACAGTCAATACCATTTCGCCAGGATATATTGGTACAGATATGGTCATGGCTGTTCCCGAAAAAGTATTAAATCAAATTGTAGCGCAAGTGCCAATGGGACGCTTGGGTGGCACACACGAAGTAGCTCATTTAGTGTCGTTTTTAGCGAGCGAAGAAACTAGCTTTATTACAGGCGCTAATTATAGTATTAACGGAGGTCAGCACGTTTATTAAATCATAATAAGGCGCTTTGTAAATGAAGGAAATAGAAAATATAAAAACTTTAAAAAAGCGCATAAAGGATTTAGAAAAGGAAAATGAACTTCTTAAAAAAAAGAAGGATGTTTTTTACACGTCTAAAAAGACAGTAAAAACGCCTAACGAAATTGCTCCCATTTTCGACAAAGCTTCTGAAATTGTAAAAAATTATTTTCAAACATTTAATGCTGATCCTAGTTTATCGAAGATTGAAGTGAACGGTCAGCGTTATGTGTTAATGAGAGCCGAATCATTAGCAAATGATTTCTTCAAAAATATTTTAAACTTATATTCAGATAGACCTAAGCAAGAGGCTATAAGAATTGGACGTAATTTGCTATTTGATTTTGCTCATTTAATTGGAATTGAGGATGCTAAAAATTTTCATCGAAAAATGAAATTGAAAGATCCTATTTCAAAACTGTCTGCAGGACCGGTTCATTTTGCCTATACTGGTTGGGCTTTTGTAGATATTTTACCTGATAGTAAGCCTAGCCCTGATGATAATTTTTATTTAAAATACAATCATCCTTATTCGTTTGAAGCAGATTCTTGGATTAAGTCAAAAGAAAAAACAGATTTCCCCGTATGCTCTATGAATGCTGGTTATTCATCTGGTTGGTGCGAACAAAGTTATGGTATTGAATTAACGTCTGTAGAAATTTCTTGTCGTGCCAAAGGAGATAAACATTGTACGTTTATCATGGCGCCTCCAAATAAAATTGGAGAGTATTTGACAAAGGAAGAACAGAAATTAAAAATTAAAAAGAAATATGATGTGCCATTGTTTTTTGAAAGAAAAAAAACAGAAGAAAAAATTAGTCATACGTTAAAAGAAAAAGAAACTTTACTGCGAGAAATACATCATCGTGTAAAAAATAATCTTCAAATCATTTCGAGTTTATTAAAGCTACATGCTGATAAAGCAAATGACCATAATTTTTCAGGATTAGTAGAAGAAAGTCAAAATCGAATTATTTCGATGGCATTGATTCATGAAATGCTATACGCAAATTCTGATTTAAGTAAAATTAATGTGGCTCAATACACAAAATCACTTTTTGAGAAATTACAAAGCACTTATAACAAAGGATTTGTGAAATTAAAAATAAAAATTCCTACAGACTTTTATTTTGAGATCGATAAAATGATTCCAATTGGTTTAATTTTGAATGAGACGATGAGTAATTCATTTAAATATGCCTTTCAAAACAAAAAGGGAGAAATATCTATTTCAATCACAAAAAACGCATTGGTTATTTCTGATAATGGTATAGGAATTTTTAAGAGTGCTACTAAAAAAACAAATGCAAGTTTTGGATTGCAATTAATAGATTTATTGGCTGAGCAAATAGATGCAAAAGTTGAAATTAAAAGTGATAAAGGAACCTCGTTTGAGTTTACGTTTGATTAATATCTGAGGATTAACTCCGTTGATCCCTTTACTTCAAGAGTCACAATGTAAAAAGCCATCTGCTTAGCATCTGCTTTTTTATTTTTCTTTTATGTCCAATACTTTATTAAGAGGATTAACTCCGTTGATCCCTTAAACTCCCCGAGTCAGAATGTAAAAAGCTATCCCGTTACACGGGATACTTTTTTATTTTCCTCCACATCTTTGAAAGCAAGCTTTCAGATGTTCCGGAAAATAAAAAAGCGCCACAAGGGCGCTTTTTACATTTATCAGCGGAGAAATAGGGATTCGAACCCCAGGAACCTCACGGTTCAACAGTTTTCAAGACTGCCGCAATCGACCACTCTGCCATTTCTCCAGTGGGAAGGCAAAATTAATCTTTTTTTTTATTTTACAACTAATTTTTTTAAAATATTTTTTATCCGTAACTTTATCCAAATTTACATCCCCCCAATAATTTGTAAATCAACACCATGCGACACTTTTTGATTATTTTATTTTTTCTGATTTATAGTACTGTTTTTGCAAATATTACCGTTTATTTCAATTATGGCATCTTTAGCACTGGTAATTCTAAGCCTTACCTCGAAACTTATTTAACTATTGCTGGCAATAGTGTTAAATTTAAGCCAGTTGATGGCAGTTATCAAGCTAGCATTAACGTTTCGTGGAAAATTTTAAAAGGAACCGAAATTGTTAAAGCTTCTAATTACAATGTATTAAGTCCTAAAACCGCAGATACTTTGCGTTTACCTTCTTTTATTGATAGCCAGCGTTTTTCCTTAGAAAACGGAAAATATACACTTGAGTTAGTGGTTACTGATAACTCTAATCCTGATAAAAAAACAACTCACTCCGAAAAAATAAATGTTCTTTTTAAAAGAGAAAAAAAAGTGTACAATTCTGATTTTCAAATTTTAGAATCCTTTACGAAATCATCTACGCCCTCTGTTTTAAATAAAAATGGCTATGATTTGATTCCATACAACATCAATTATTTTCCTAAAACACAAAACGCCCTTAAATTTTATGCTGAAAGCTATAATTTAGATACAGTTCTCGGACCTAACACTAAATTTGTTTACGCTTACTATGTTGAAAATAGTGAGAACTTACAAAAATTAATGGGTTTAAGTGGTTTTCAAAAACAATTGTCAGCTAAGGTCAATCCATTGTTAGCACAATTTGATATTAGTCAACTTCCTACAGGAAACTATAATTTGGTGATTGAAGTAAAAGACTCTTCAAACATTGTTCAGGCGCAAAAGAAATGGTTTTTCCAACGTCAAAGTGATGCTGCACCAATTGTGGAGAGTGTAACGGGAAATATAAAAACCATCGAAGAGTTTTTTAATAATTTTCAAAGTACCGATTCTTTAAAGCAGTTTGTAGAATGCTTATGGCCTATATCATCAGCAAAAGATCGTGAGTGGCAACAAACTCAAGTGGCTCGAAAAGATCCAAGTATTATGCGCAGTTATTTAGTTGGTTATTGGAAACAACAATCTGGTGATACAATAGACCCACTTAAAATTTGGATTAGCTATTACAAAGAAGTGTTGGAAGCTAATGCCTTACTAAAATGTGGAAAACAAAAAGGGTATTATACAGATAGAGGACGTGTGTATTTACAATACGGTAAGCCTGATCAACGGAGTCAAATAGCAAGCGAACCTAACACCTATCCTTATGAAATTTGGCAATACAACAGAATTTATGATAGAGCAACGAAACGATTTTTTTCGAACAAAAAATTCATCTTTGCCAACTTTGCCATCGCTGATGAGTGCTATAAACTCATTCACAGTGAAGTAAAAGGTGAAATATTTGACGAACGTTGGAGATTTAAATTAGTAAATAGAATGCAGCAGTCGGGTAATGTAGATGATACAGCACCTACCAAGACTTATGGCAGTAATATTGACGATAACTTTAATAATCCTCGCTAATTTATGTTGAGTAGTAAGGTAGCGGTTGTTATTTTAAATTGGAATGGTAAATCTTTTTTAGAAAAGTTTCTGCCAAGCGTTATCAAGTATTCTACAAGCGCTCAAATTATAGTTGCAGATAATCAATCGTCGGATGATAGTGTTTCTTTTTTAAAACAGCATTTCCCTGAAGTAAGAATTATTATTAACCCAAGTAATGATGGATTTTCTACTGGCTATAATTTAGCCTTAAAACAAGTGGAGGCGGAGTATTATGTGTTACTGAATTCGGACGTTGAGGTTACCGAAAAGTGGATTGAACCTATTATTGATTTAATGGATTCAAACAAACAAATAGCAGCTTGCCAACCAAAGATTTTAGATTATAATCACAAAACAACGTTTGAATACGCTGGCGCTGCAGGAGGTTTTATGGATAAATATGGTTATCCGTTTTGCAGAGGAAGAATATTTAATTCCTTAGAAGAAGATAAAGGACAGTACAATAATTCCACAGAGGTGTTTTGGGCAACAGGTGCTTGTATGTTTGTGAGAGCCGAAGCTTTTTGGAAAGTGGGTGGTTTTGATGATGATTATTTTGCACACATGGAAGAAATTGATGTGTGTTGGCGAATGAAAAATATTGGATATCAAATTTATGTAGAGCCAAAATCCCATGTTTATCATGTAGGTGGAGGTACTTTAAATAAATTAAGTCCGCGTAAAACTTTTTTAAATTTCCGAAACAATTTAATAACGCTTACTAAAAATGCCTCGCCACGTTTTTTATTTTTCAAAATCATTTACCGAATGATTTTAGACGGAGTAGCTGCTTTTAAGTTTTTAGCTGAAGGTCACGGTTCGCATTTTATTGCTGTTATTAAAGCACATTTTTCGTTTTATGCTCATTTGCCTTCTACTTTAAAGAAAAGGGATGAGATGAGATTAATGGATGAATTTAAAGATGCGACGACAGGTGTGTATACCGAAAATATTGTGTTTGCTCATTTTGTAAAAGGAGTGAAAAACTATATTGAGTTGGAATAAAGCTTCTCGACTACGCTCGAAGTGACATGTCAGTTCGAGCGTAGTCGAGAACAAATACTATTTCAAGCCCCAATTAGAATGCTTCCCCTTTTGAGGATCAAACTCCATGTTGTTTTTTTTGCAAATTAAATTCGCTACATCGCGTGCTTGAATTAAAGAGATAGGAATGCCGCCACCAGCTCTCCCCCAATGGCTCGCATAGTAGTAGTTTTTTAAGTTTGGGAGTGTAAATTTTACAGGCGACGAAGCAACCATATCTTTTCCTGGCAACCAACCTTGTGCGCTACCTTGCCAATTGTTGGTGTAGCGTAATACAGTAGCTGGCGTAGCAAAATCAATCACTTCAATTTCATCTTTAATCCCTGGGAATTTTACGTTTAGTAATTCAACTAAAGCATCGGTAAATTTCTTTTTTTCTGCGCGGTATTTTGGTCGGTCGTTTTTACGTAAGTCAATCCAATATTGTCCGTTGGTTGTGTAAAAACTACAAGCCATCACGGTTTTTCCTTCGGGCGCAAGAGTAGGGTCGTAGTTATAAAAATGTGCTTCTAAACGATCCCACGATTTTCCGCAAGGTGAAACGAGTTTTACTTCGGTTGGGAAACGCGAAAAATGAGGATACTCTTTGTAAGATTTTTTTAATCCGAAGGACACTAACAAAATAGAATAATAAACATCTAATATTTTTCCGTCGCGCAATTTTAAAATCGTATCATCCACATATTTCCCCTCTAAATATTCAAAAACCGATTTGTACCAATCGGCAGTTGATAATACCATATCACTTTTGTGAATCACATCATTACGAACTAACAAGCCTTTTGCCTCATTATTTTCTACTAATATTTTTTTGACAGGCGTATTGTAATGTATTTTTCCGCCCATGGCAATATAATTATCTGCTATGCGTTGCGCCCAACTTAGCGAGCCACCAATAGGATAGCCAGCACATTGCTTATCAAAAAATGCCATCGGAAAATTAAGCACCATCATTTTCACTTCTTCGCCATCAAATAATAATTCAAAGCTTTCTTTTAAAAATGGACTCTTAAATTTTTTAGCAATATCAAAATTGCTAATCTTTTTTTGTTTGGTAACGTACACTAAAAACTTTAAGTACTTAGCCATTTTTATGCTTCTGATGATAGAAGGAATTAATGGTAACTTATACATCACAGGAGGCAATTCGAACTGCTGCAAGTTTCTAATGTCTTGTATGACTTCATGAATCACTTTGCTATCTTCAGGAGATAAGTCGAGCATATAATCTCTAAGCTTATCGAGGTTGGTGTAAAGTTTAAAGGTTTTGTTGCCGTATTTATCAGCGTTGTTTTTTAAATCAATATGCAAACGAATATCATGATTATGAAAAGGTACTTTTTTCATATCAATTAATTCCGACCACATTTTGTTAAAACCACTGCCTTCGTTAGAGCCTAAAATCCAGTGGATAGAACCATCAATGGTGTATTCTCCATTTTGCCAACTAGTGCATAAACCACCAGGAATAGAATGTTTTTCGAAAATTTGTGTTTCAAAACCATTCATTTGCAAATAACATCCAGCTGATAAGCCCGAAATACCTGCTCCTATAATATTGATGGTTGGTTTTTGTTGCACACTCAAATATATTAAAAAGATTGAGATTTTGATGCAATAAAAAAGGAGCTAAATCTTTAGCTCCTTTTAAAAATAATTGATTTACAATCTATAAATCATCAATATTTACTTTAGCACCTGCTTGTTTATCTTTATGTTTTTTAATTTGAGATTTTAAGGCTTCGCAAGCTAAATCAATCGATTCTTCGAAAGAAGCCGATTGTTTTTTTGAAAACAATTCTTGACCTTTTGCTAAAATTTTTATTTCAGCTACTTTATTTTCGCTGTTAGATGATTTATCTAAACGCATAATAACTTCGCCATTTATTAAACCATCATGAAAGGTTTTTAGTTTGTTCATTTTTTCGTGAGCAAATTCAATTAACTTTTTGTCTGCATCAAAGTGCACTGATTGGATGTTTGTTGTCATAGTGTTTGTTTTTTTTCTACCTACGCCAAGGCTTCGGTAGATCTGGTTTATACTCTGTTAATTGTAATATTTTAATCACCTCGTGGGTGAGCTTGTTTGTATGATTTTTTGAGTTTATCTATCGTGTTATGTGTGTAAACTTGAGTAGCACTTAAATTAGCATGCCCCAACAAATCTTTCACGGCATTAATATCAGCCCCATTATTTAAAAGGTGTGTTGCAAAGGTGTGTCGTAAAACGTGTGGACTTTTCTTTTGTATAGTGGTAATTTGAGAAAGGTATTTCTTCACCAATTTGTAAGCAGCTTGTTCGCTTAGTGTAATATCTTTCTCGCTAACCAACAACATAGGATTTGATAAGTTTAGTTCCTTTTTTACTTG
>ERZ724508.1579-NODE-1579-length-13222-cov-5.359611_pt1 | contig 13222 bp, 22 predicted proteins | sample MGYA00376041_ERZ724508 | MGnify/ENA primary metagenome ERZ724508 (study PRJEB28724, sample SAMN07190887) | wastewater metagenome | isolation source: effluent of sewage treatment plant in Hong Hong | place: USA: Christiansburg, Virginia | collected 2016-03-01 ...
CCCACGATGGACGCTTTGCCGAAGAAGGAGCTGGTAATGTTTGGGGAAGTGCAGACCCTCAATATACGTAACATGCAGAGTGAAGGAGATAAGATTCTCGAATGGTATTCCGAACGAAAACTGAAGACTGAAGACCCGTCAAAGCAGAGTATCAGTCTTCATTTTACGAAGTTTTAAGCAATGGTGCTGAAAGCCCAAAACCTTCTTAAGCTATACGCCAAAGTGGTGGCAGGAGACTACGACAACCAACTGAGCAAACCGAAGAAGGAAAGTTAAAGACATCAAGACTTACTTCGCATGAGAACTTTGTTGGGAGATACTTTAATACTTTGGTATCAACAACTCTTCACCAGACTAAGAGAGCCCGGAGAGGGGCTAGAAGGTTGTCTGCTACTTTCGAAGATGTTGGACCAGATTGCTAAGCTCTATGGAAAGGAACTCACTGCCCTCCAAGATGATAACTTTAGAGAGTATGTCAAATTGCATAAGACATTGCTCAAGGCTTCACTTTCGTCTGAGGCTCAGATTGCCAAGACGGACATGAATGGATACTGCCACAACGATCTTGTCTACCGAAACCTTGGCTTACTGCTTGAGCGACTGGAGGTAGTCAGCAAGAATCCTCTGTACAACCAGAAATTTCTCAAACCAGACATCCTCCAGTTCGTTGAGGGAGTCTTCGAGCCAACACTATCAAAACCGCGCAGCAAGTAGCAATGCTTGACCTTCCTGTGCGGTCTTCACTGTATCCAAGAAAACCGTACGATCGTGCCCTACCTTATCAAGTTCAATAGCGTACTTGGGCTGAACGACCAAACAATCCAAAGTCATTTACTCGAGTTGACCGATAAGCATTTAAAGATCGGTGTTACCGAGTTGTTGGGATTGCTTGCTGTCGAGTACAGGTAAGTGGTATAGCGTCATAAAAATGGTTAGTTAGCACTTTCAATTTTAGATGTCATTAGTGACAACCTGTTCTTGTTGGCAGAGTATGCACCCAACTGTTTTGTTAAGCTCAAGTCACTGCTGCTCGGAGTATTCACCAGCGAAGTGGCTCGTGTTCGAGCTAAAGAGGAGCAGACAATCAAGTTCTACATTGAAATCGAGCTGGTGCAGCTCATGACAAATAGGCTGCAGAGCAAGCAAACCACACAGAAATTCACTGAGCTGTTGGCTGCGGCACCCGTTCCTAACGAATAGCAAAAGAAAGCCAAAGACAACTATCTGCTGAAGACACGACATCGGATGCAAAGTAGGTATCAAAGTCTGATGGACTACTGAGAATTCAGCGTTTCCTGGAAAGGAGGACAGTGCCTTTTCCATACTGTGATTGCTGTGACTCTTGTTGACTCGATTGAGGATGGATAGTCGACTGGTTGGGCATATCCTACAAAATGCTTGGCGGTCGTGGAGGTTTGATTAAGCTACTATCATCAGCCTTCTTTCCTTTCTTCTAGCGAATATATGAGAGCATTTATCGCATCTTCTCGACCCACATCTTCAGATCTTCTTGGCTAAGAGCTGCAAAATCTCGGGTGCGATCCTTCAATTCCAAGCTGAAGCATAAGGTTTCATCCTTTTTACTGTGCTCTTTCTTTCTCATTGTCTCTGTCATCTTCCCCACTTTCACTGCCTCCAGGTCGGAGAGTTCGTAGTAGTCATCCTCCTTCGATTTACTCTTCTTGTTTTTACAATAGTACAACCTTTCTTTCCCGGGTTTTAGGTAGAAGTAACGCTATTCCTCTCCCTCAGAGCCAAAGTTTATTTTAATTAGGTTACTGCCCTACCAGTCACGGTCAGACTGTTGGTTAGCCAAGCTCACCATTCGACTGGTAGTGCTTTGGATGATAGGCTTACGGTAACTTGAGGGAGCATCGTTGAAGCTTACTCGCGGTGCAGTAGTTTGGCCATTAAGTGGAAGAGGTGGTATGTTAGGATGATCATCTTCTTTGAGCTTAGCAGCTTCTCCCCGCATGATAAGCGGCAGCTCAGCAGCTGTATTGAGTTCGGTGATAAGCTGTTTCAGCTTTTCAAGTTTTCCTCGCATTTCCGGCTTATTGAGCCTGTGATATTTGAGGTATGTCTTCCGAAGTTTCCTAAGAACTTCGTCCTTTTCGTTCGAAAGTTCTGAAATACTTTCCTGAACTGCCTCCAGAGGATAGAATTAGAACAGTTCTTTGAGTGCGTTGTTCTTTTCTTCGAATTCAGCAGCATCGGTGTTGGATGTGTTGGGAAGGGTATTCTTGAGAATGGCCAACCTCCACTCACTGAATTTCTTGAGGTGCGCTGACTTGGCGCCTTCAGCATTGTAGAAAGCCAGTGCTTTCTTTTCCTGCTTCACCGCCTGATCTATATCTCCCTCTGCTTCGTAGATGAAGGACAGGGTCTGGCTAACATCTGCACACTCCGACTCAAAGCTCTCTTGCTTGAGGTAGACCCCCATGATTGTGTGCATTGATTGTGGACAGTTGCTTTCACAAAGCTCCAGAGCCTGTCTGTGAAGTTGCAGACCTTTTGAGTACTGTCCAATAACTATTCTGTTGGCCGCCATCCGTGCAAGGACTTCCACCTTCTGCTCGGTTGATATGAGAGGTATCCGTAGTGCTCGGTTGAGCAATTCCAATGCCCCTTCAGCGTCCTTTCGTTTATCCAACTTGACAGCCGCAAGATAGCACCAGTATGTTACCTTATCGTATGCTTCAAAGGAATCCACTTGACGCTGCAAAGTCTTTGCTGCTTCGTCAAATTCTTCGGGATTCTGACAGTTACGAAGGGTCCCCAGCACCTCCGAAATATTCCATCCAGCCATCGATTGATTAAATTATATTGACAACGTAACTATGAGTTAGCAGCTACTTGGATGGAGCTCAACGCTTCTTAGGTTGCTCTTTCTGGGCCTCGTCGATCTGCTTCATATTGATTGTTATCTGGTCTCGGAGATGTCGTAATTCGGGAAAGGCCACTGAGAGTTATGTCCACAATGGAAGCACAACAGTACCTATGTTGGATTGGATGATTACTTGTGAAGCTGGACTGGTTGCGGTAGAAGTTTCCCATTGTGGTAAACTTGAGAAAACTAGTGGTGTCGATACCAATAGCATGCTCTTTCACGGTCTGATCATTGAACTCAAGACATACGAAATTGGCCCAATGAATATAGTTGCTGTAGGAAAGACACGGATTGCCAATGTCACAGGCGTGCGTCACCACCTCTACGAGATACTGAATGGTAATTGTAGTACTTCGCGGTCTGAGTCAAGTTTTGTGTCGATGGCAGACTTTCCTTTCGAAGGTCGATTATTGCGCTATTTCATTTCATCGACGTAGTTGTAGTGCTTGGCCTAAACTAGAATTCACCAGTACCATGTCGGTGGAAAGTATCGCGCGGGTTATCACTCTCTTGCCACGAGTAATATCCTACTTTGATAGACCCTCAAGGACAGCCTTGCCTTATCCTTCCATGAATTGGTTCATTTTCCAGAGATGCATCCTCTCCAGCGTGCCAGAATAACTGTAGTCCAGTGCCACCTCAGTCTTAGCCTTGGACTGATACAGGTTATTAAGCCCCTCTGCCTTAACCATTCGTTACAGTGATGCATATCGTGTCCTAGGCATGCTAGCCCACCAAACAACATTTCCAGGGGATCAATGAAGGCACTTGCCTCTTTCTGGGAGTAACAGTAACAGAACATTAGGAACACTCCCGCCGCATGAGTAAAGTTATGATAAGGTACAACATTGTAATGCCGGCTCATAGCACCCACAACATCCGACAAGGTAGATTTGGAGCAGCATCGCTCTCCTATCACTTTGAGAAGCAGCTCGTGAAGTCGATGGCTGACCAATCCACACAGTTTTGACACTTCCAGTAGCTGGATTTCGAAATTTGGGTCGACCAAACACTTTTCTGATAGTTCCTAGGAAGTCAGTTATCCCACCGACAATAGTGGGAGCAACATTGGCATACCCTTGAGCTCCGGATCACCGTGGTGCTTACGTTTCAGCAACACTGCTTGGAAGTCTGATCGACCATCCTTATAGCTGTTCTCTGCTTGGGTTATCAACTCTTTGATGCTGGCGAAGCAACTCTGGTACAGTCTATCCACTTCCCGTGTGGTCAGCTTTAAGTCCTACATTTCTTGCCGCAGTACCTTCATATTCTTCTTGATGAGCTTCAGCAATCGCTCTTTCGTTTCGACCTTTCGCTTCTGCTCAACTGAAAGTTCGATGGTCTGCTTGAGCACCCGCAGTGATTACAGATAACGGTCAGGTCTGCCGCTGCTGTTGCTGCTCTTTTGCATAGCTTTCCCGTATTATAACTCACGTCGAAATTCACCGATTAGATAAAGGCACAAACACGATCTTCGGTGGAAATGAATCCCGATCGATCAAAGTTCCAACTGATTTCGGCCGGTGTACAGCGAGTTCATCTCTGCTTAAGAGTTGGGTTGGGAGTGACTGAGCAAACTTTCACGGAGTTATTCGGCATCGGCACCGAGCGATTTTTTGTTACTTGAATTCTCATCTGAAGATCGGAAGCCATCAGTAGTTGTGACCTCCTAATATTTCACCGAATCGAGCTTCTTCTTTAGTTTACGATCGATGAGGAAAAGACTGAGGCTGGTGACAAGTCCCAAACTTGCCATGCTTGCAAAGAATAATGAGGAATAGCGGAAGCCTAACTGTGCATCCTACTGTGATTCCACTAGGTGGGAGCTAATGAGCGGGAAGGTTGATAGGGCGATTGATTCGATCATAGCCATCAGCCCAAAAGCGGTACCCGTGATAGACTCCTTGACGATAATAGGAATCACCGGGACCAGACAGTTGGAGTAGAGTGCATAGCCGATTCCTACAGTAGGATACAAGAGTACCTATGAACACAAGCCCGCTGATGGAGCCAGCTTCGATGGTTGTCTTACAGGAAGGATAAACCAAGAAGATGAAGTGTGCAAGAAAATAGATAAAGGCTGTTCCGATGATGAAGTAGCGTCGTTTTCCGAGCTTATCTACAGCGATTCCAATGGGAGCTGAGATCACCACACAGATTATATAGGTCAGCATGATTGCTTTTCCTGCACCGACTTGGGTGAAACAAAATCGCTTTTGGAACATGCGATTGGCGTTGTCCATGAATGGAATGTACAGGCTCAATGCAAACATGCACAGTAGGAGCACCACCCAGAATGTTCCCGGCAACTCTTTGATATCTGAGCATTTAACCTGTTCACCGTGTCCGCCAGCATGCTCCTCTTTGTGATGAAGTCTTCGGAATTGAATCAGTGCTTCCTCGTTCTCCTTATCCACCCTGTCCGCCTTCATGTCTATCAGTACCAAGATGATACCACATATCACCGAAAAGATACAAAAACCCACAGACACAAAAAGCGGAGCTCCAAGTGAATGCGTGTTCTCGTAGATAAGTGGTGAGAGATAGCTGTTGAGTGCGTTCCCCAATTATGGGCTCGTGAGGATAATTCCAAGCGCAAAAGCTAACTCCTTTCCCTTAAACCAAAAGGACATGATGCTGGCTTGAGCTGTGATTAGTGATTCGGATGCGATGCCAAACAACATTCTGCCAATGAGCAGAGTGTTGTACGATTAGTACTGTCCGCCGAATGCTACCACCAACTGCGATAAGGCAACTCCTGCACTCAGTGAAATCACTCCAATCCTAACACCGAGGAAGTCGATGAGCACTCCCAGGATAAGTGTGGTGAAGATATTGGGAAACGCAAAGATCGTATAAAGAAGGTTGAACTGCGTTTCGCTGATCTCGAGTTCCTCCAGGAAGGTCTCCTCAAGTGCTTGAGGGTTGTTGAAGGCGTACTGGTTGCCGAACATCAGCATCGAGGCAAGGAATAAAGCCCAGAAGCGGATGGTTCCGTGACGGTACGGCTTCACTTTATCCATCACGAGTTGGCGGAGTATTATATTGCGTTGTAGATGACATTCACAGAGCTTTTTAGAAAATAATTAAGAAATTCAGATGGGAAATTGCTGCACTACTGGTCAACCTGTCGGACGTCGAGGCTATGAACCACCAGCACCGTCAAGGAACCTCCACGTGCCTTCCATCGAAGCCATCCTCGAGGAGAACAACAAGTCAGCGAAGTTCGAGATTGCATCCCCTGCCATGATCGTGAAACACAACTACCGCAGTCCATGCATCCAGAGGCAGAGAAGTTACGGAGTAAGCAACAAGGGTTCAGTAAGTACTCAGGCTGATTGATGATGCGTCTGTGATGGAAGTTGGAAAGACTTTGGACATCGAACATGGAACGATTTTAAAGCTTCAAAACAATCAGAAATGGAGTGAATCATTGGGTGTTGCACTCTGGCTTTTCAGTCTTGGTTGCCGGCTTATTGTTGGCTGACTTCTTCTGCTGCTTCCTTGGCTTTTCGTTTGATGCCGATTCTTCGCTGTCGATTTACAACTCTCGAGATTCATCCTCCTCAGAGCCGAAGGGAATATCTTCTTAGTCTTCCTCTTTAACTGCCAAGTTGTAGTAGTAGTAAAGAGAGAGTGGGTAGACTTCCTCGAAGAAGTCTGCAAAGACCTCAAAGATTTCATCAGACTCGCTTTCCTCACCATTGAGAACTTTAAAAAGCTTGCTGTCGCTTTTCTTTGCAATCTTCAGTGGTGTGGCCGGTGTAAATGTGACTGTGCCGTCCTAGGTCTTTTCCATAGTACACTTCCAAGACTTTGCTTCGATGATTGGGCACTCCTTGAAAGTAAATTCAAGGGATATCGTTGAGCCCTTTCCGTTTCTGTCAAGGTCCATAGAGAAGTCAAGGACGCTCTCGAATATTCTCCTATCATCAGTCGTTGCCACATCAGTCAAATCACTTCCTTCGAATACCTTTGGCCAATATTCCTCAAGCTTTAGACCGGCTAAACCTTTGGTTCGCTGTTCAGGTGTCAGGCTCTTATCTTTGAGGAGTTCATTGTTGGTTGCCTTACCCAAGATTACTTCAGAAGACTGCTTGAGAATTGGCTTCATTTGCTTGAAGTATTTGAGCTTCACCTGCTGTATTTAGAGAGCTTGCTGATCCTGAATATCCTCAATCTGAGTATGGAGTGTATGCAGTGCTTCCAAGACAATACGTTTATCTCCTGTCTCTTCGTTCACCTTTGCCCGAAGCATCTCGGGTAATGGCATATGAATTCCCTCGTCGATCACCTAAACTTCTTCGTCCTCTTCCTCAGACTCGACCTACTCCTCGGAAGGCTCCTTCGCCTGCTTGCGACTGACTTTCTCATTCTCTGCCTTCTTGCCGTCTCTCAACCTCTTTCCCATATGTTGAATGTTAATAATTAGGATGTGTCAACAATTTTAAGTCCCTTTGAGCTTAATTTATCGTCTTTCTGATTGGACAGTTTGGAACGCTCCCTACTTTGCCTCAGTATCTATTGAATTTCAACAAGAAATATGGAAGCAGCGAGTGACTTGGGTTGGAACACCCACGAACCGATCCATCCCAAGAAGTCTGTCAACGACAATCGGGAATACCTCATCACAAAGCTCAACAACGGATTGCGGTTGCTGATGATTGCCGATCCAACCGCAGAGAAATCTGCTTGCGCCATCAGTGTTCGAGTAGGGTCGCTAGCAGATCCAGATAGCTCGCTTGGACTGGCCCACTTCCTCTAGCACATGCTGTTTATGGGGTCAGGCAAATTCCCAATTCACAACGAATACTCTTAGTTCATGTCAAAGAATGCCGGCTACGATAATGCCTTTACTGATGACATCGAGACCAACTACTACTTCGATATCGATACGAAGAGCTTCGTAGAAGGGGTCGATCGCATGTCAGAGTTCTTTAAGTCAGCATTACTTACTGTGGATTGCGTTGAAAAAGAACGGCAGGCTGTTCACGAAGAGTTTGTTCTGTGGACCAACGATGACAACTGTCGCAAATGGGGAATCCTCCATGAAATTGCTCACGGACAATTCTCAAGGTTCAGTATCGGAAATCAGTCAACTCTAAATCACGACAAAATCCACAGCGACCTAAAGGCATTCTACGACAAGCACTACAGTGCTAACTTGATCAATGCCGTGCTGCTGTCCAACCTCTCGTTTGAGGAGCTGCAAAAGCAAACCAAACATTTGCTGGAAGACATTCCAAATAAGGATGCGTAAGTCCCGAAATTCGATGTACCCTACCTCGATGAACATCTCGGAAAGCTGATCCGAATTCAATCGATCAAGGAGGAGCAGACGATGGAGTTTATATGGGTTGTAGAGGAACTGCGTCCGCTGTTCAAGCATCACATTGACGAATATCTCGTCCACATTCTAGGGCATGAAGGCGAGAATTCGATTTTCGAAGTGCTTAAGCAAGAAGGTTTTGCGAGCAGCGCAACTTCTTATCAGCACCACGTCGTACACGCTACGATGATTGGTTTGGAGTTCAACCTCACCGAAGAGGGGTACGAGCATTACGAGGAGGTCTACAACATCGTAATGAAATACTTAGCCAATCTCAAGCCGTCCAGGTAGGTCTATCAAGAACTGCAAGATCGCAACACACTGCTGTTTGAGTTCCAGGACAAGACGGATAATACCACTTACGTGCATACTCTTGCCCAAAGAATGCATTACTACCCACCAGCAAATGTGCTCAACTACAAAGAAGTGTTCGAACCATTCAACGAAGAGCACTTTACGAGGGTCTTCAAGCAGCTCACGCCAAACAGGTTGCTGGTTGCACTCTCCAGCAACGATTAAGTTAAGGACTCGAAGGTTGAGAAGTACCTCGGAGCTCCTTATCGGCTAGATCCTCTCCCGAAACTCACTAAAGATCCCCTGGAGGATCTGGTGATCCCGAAAAACTTGTTCCTTCCAGTTGACACGACTATCCTGCCAGAGGACAAGGATGCTAGCGCCATTCAACCGAAGAAATTATCGGAAAATGTCGTGTTTCTGCCCGATAAGGTATTCAGAAGTTGCAAAGGTGGTATCTCCCTGCATGTCTACAGCAATGAGGATAAGATTAACCAGGAGCTCTACTCAAACTGGCTTGAAGCTATGCTCAAGACTCACACTTACTCTGCAGAAACCTTAAAGACGAACCTCGAGTATGAATACGGGACACTGCTTTGCATCAACTTCTATGGCTTCAGTGATGTTTTGCTCAAGCTGCTCAAAGAGTTCCCTGACTGGATTGCTGCTACCACCACAAAAGAATTGTAAGAAAAAGCATTGGGGCTATTCGAAATCGAGCACGAGACGATGCTGCAAGACTACCAGAATGCGCTGCTGGAGGGTACTGATGATGTGGCTTCTGACTATCTTGAAAGAGTACTGAAAGGACAGAAGAATACGACTGTTTAACAAGATATTGAAACTCTTGACAAACTTACTCCTGAGGACTTCCTCAAGTTCGCTCAGGGATATTGGGCCAACGCGAGAGTCTAGTGGGTATTTGTTGGAAACTTCGAAGAGAAGAACATTCTTGATCTGGTCAGCAACTTTGAAACTAAGCTCAAGGTCAATTCGAGATTGGAGAAAGCTGAGCTTAGTTGTCTAAGAATTGATAAGCATTTGGGCGTAGAGCTAATGGTTCCTTCCGACGATATAAAGACCTCTGGTGCTATGGTGTATTACCAGTACGGCCTCACCGATTCGCGACTGCGAGTGATCTTCGAACTGCTTAAGACTTACATTAAGGAACCCTTTTTCAATGAGCTTAGAACCCTGAAGCAGCTCGCCTATCTGGTTCGAACTAACGTCGATGTCGAAAGAGGTGTCATTGGTCTGGTCTTCACCATTGTGTCTTCGAATACCGATGCAAGCAGCGTTGGAAAATCCATGCGAGAGTTCATTACGTCTTATCTGCAAAAGTTCTCCGACCAAACCAAAGAGGAGCTCGACACCCTGAAGCAATCTGTGTTGGTCAGTCTCACCGAACCCCACGATTCTCTCAACGACCAATTCGAATTTGTGAATAGGCAAGTCACCCGACGGGCTTTCCTGTTCAATGGAAAGGAGAAATAGGCGGTTAATGACGTGCTTTAGCGCCTCACCAAGGACGATATTGTGGATGTGATTCGTGAAATACTCGGGAAGTCGTTGACAGTCTACGTGGTTGCGAAGTGCCATGAGGAATCTTATACTCAGAATACAGTGGACGCTGTCCGCAAGTTCGCAGAAGTTAAGGCCTCTCATAACTTCTACCCAGATACTGTTAAAAAAGCCTTGTATGAATACGAGACTCTTGAAATTGAGCAAGTGCCAGTACAAGCAGCTCCAGTCGCGATAACAACTGGCGGTGGTATCAAACAAGCTGGGGAGGACAACCACAACAAGCACAGACGCATCCACCGGCTAGCAAGGCTTGCCGAACGGCGCTTCTGATGACAGTTGCTCCAAATGGATTGAGTATATGCAATCATTAGCCTCATCCCTTCCGATTCAGCTCTTGTATCTTCATGAGTTGTCGTTTCATCTCGGCGATGTCCTCCATCAGCAATCGAATCTCGTGGTTCGAGGTGGGGTTAGCGAGATATCGTTTTTCTTGCTGGTCGTGCTTGCGGCTTTCGATCTATCGCTTTCTGGCGGCAACAGCAGAGCATTTTTCCTCCAACACCTTTATCTGTTCTTCTTGCAAAGTGATCTCATGCTACAGAGCTTCTTCAAGCAATTTGATTTCCTCATTGGTGCCAATCCGAAATTTCTGTAGGTACTCCAGTCGAAGTTGCTAAAATCGTGGTTCAACTGTGTTGTGCATTTCTGACTGAATCCCATCGAGCTAACGGTTGGTCTCTTCGATTAACTTCCCGGCAATTGTCACGAGTTCTGATTAGCATTAACGCTGTCCCTCCAACTGAGCACACTGCTTCTCAAGCTCATGAATTTAATCCTCTTCCGTACTGATTTGCACCTCAGTTTAGTGAATCTCCTCCAGAAGCCTCTGTATTTCCTCAGCCTTCCCCTGATCATTAACACCATACTCGCAACCGAGTTCGTGAAAGCGATAACGATCACGAAGTTTTTCCAGACTCTATCTCTCATCAGGGCGCTCTGCAAAGTAGCTGTCATATTGATCTAAGGTCGGAACTACATATTCTGCCTTCGTTGATCGTTCTGCGGAGTTGCTAGGCTTGCTGGATTCGGATTACACTGGAACCGACATCCTTAGTGGGCTGCTCTCGCTTTACCTTTGTTGATCGCCGTTATTGTCGCCTCTGTCGGTCAAGATCATCCTAAATGTAGTTATTATTGCTCGACCGCTATATCGTTCAAACTAGCCTATGAACGAAGAGCTAGAATACCAGATCTACAAGCGCTTTGACATACTCTAAAGGATTGGCAGTGGAGCTTATGGAGTCGTCTTTAAGGTGGTAGACCGCCGCTCAGGTCAAATTGGCGCACTGAAGAAGATATGTGACGCTTTCCAAAACCGTACCGACAGTCAACGTACATACCGGGAAATCCTGTATCTCAGCGAGGTGGCCCATCCCAACGTGGTGAGGCTGCTGGATGTCATCGAAGCAAAGAACCAGCGCGACGTTTATCTGCTGTTCGAGTTCATGGAATTCGACTTGGCTGGAGTGTTGAGACTAGCCCCGTTGGAGCCTCTCCAGCGAAAACACATTGCCTGGCAATTGCTGAGCGCACTGGAATGTCTGCACTCGTTGGGTGTGATTCACAGAGACGTGAAGCCCTCCAACATTCTAATCGATAGGCAATGCAACGTCCGCTTATGCGATTTTGGGCTTGCAAGAGGCCTAATCACCGGACGATAGAAGTAATAGGTCATGACCTCATATGTGGCAGCTCGGTGGTACCGCTCGCCGTAGGTCATACTAACAGCAGAGAACTATGGATTTGGAGTAGATATGTGGGCTGTTGGCTGCGTAATGGCCTAGTTGCTACTTCGACGACCGCTATTTTCTGGAGAATCAACTCTTGATCAGCTCGAAAAGATTTTATCAGTGGTGGGTATGCCAAGGAAAGCTGAGATTGATGCTCTGAATAGTTCTGACCCTCGGCAGCTTCTAGCCAATTTTTCCAACGTAAAGAAGCTCCCACTATCAGAGATACTCTTCGATGCAGGCGATGAGTAACTGGACCTGCTGATGAGTCTGCTACAGTTCGTTCCAAGCAAGCGAATATCGGCAAGAGATGCCCTCCGTCACCCTTACTTCGAGTAATTGATTGAACTTCACTGCAACTCCTACTCCCATACCGACGGCAGTTTAACTAAAAAAAACCATCTTGTCTAAAAGAGTGGTTCTCATGAGGACTTCAAGGAATTCGTTCATGATCTGGCCTATAGCTATCGGGATAGGGAGTTCGACCGCACCTCAAATTTCACTTCGTGCTATGACAGGCAAGAGGTCAAATGTAGGTCAGATCCAATGTTCAAGGGGAAGGACGTGAGGTCGGATAACAATGCCATGATCAATAACAGCCGTAGTACACTGCAGGAGAACATCAGCACAATTGTTAGTTCCAACTCGGTGCACAACCAAAGAAAGTCACTGAAGTCACGTTCAAGGCTGAGCTGTACGAAGCCGAATGTGAGTGTGAGCAAGAGTAAGGGCAAGCTGCACAAGCAGGAATAGGGAATGAGGAAATCCAGCAAGACGAAGTATGAGAGACCAAACATGCTGAACGCGTCGAACATATCGCGAGATAAAAATAGTACGAGCATGCTGAAATCAACAAAGACTGTATCGACGTTCAGCATTGTAAAGGAGCGCGAGCCACTGAAAATGCGAAAAGCGATGGGGAAGAAGCCGATGATGGCTTCCCACAAACTAATTGGGCAGCGCAAGCCAATCATATGAGTCGACACACATCTCTTCTGATCTTGAATTCCATTGGACGCAGGCACTTTGACTGTATGATTTTGAAGGGAAACACTTCTATTCATATCCGAATTTATCTCGACCAATTAACAACCAGACAAGTCACTACCCCCATCATTGTCTGGATCGATTTGATTTGTTAACAATAGATGCACAAATTGCTACCGTTTCGTGGATGAGCTGCCGGCAACTTTTAATTGCATGTTCACCTGCTTTTTCCGCTCCGCTTGGTATCTGTTCGCTTCTCGCTGTTGCAACAACTTCTCCCTCCGTATCTCACTCTCGAACAGGAAAATGCACCGATCACTCAAAAAGATCGAGGCTATGTCTACGGACTCGATAAACTTTGGTTCCATCGACGCGAGTCTTTTGAATTATGTCAGGAAGTATCGAGAA
>ERZ724508.1582-NODE-1582-length-13206-cov-6.212607_pt1 | contig 13206 bp, 20 predicted proteins | sample MGYA00376041_ERZ724508 | MGnify/ENA primary metagenome ERZ724508 (study PRJEB28724, sample SAMN07190887) | wastewater metagenome | isolation source: effluent of sewage treatment plant in Hong Hong | place: USA: Christiansburg, Virginia | collected 2016-03-01 ...
GCTGAACTGCATCCTCTATATCCGTTTGAATTCGAAGGTAAACATCTGCCCTTCCACTTACCACTGGGACGGCAACAACTGTACGACAGTTTCGGGTACCTGTGCAATAGGCTACACCTTTGTGACGGATACCTGCGAAGTCACCAACAGCACTAATCAGTGTCCAGGCAATCATTACTTCGATTCACAGAAGCATTCCTGCTTCTTGATCACAACGTTGAACTGTCCCAAAGGCTTCTACTGGAACGGGCAGAAATGCTTAACAATGATAACCACAACTGGGGCGCAAGCATGCATCCAAAGTACAATCTATTCGATGGCTTCATCGACGTGTGTTCCCGTTCCTGGCGATACTCCTATCTGTCGTCAGGGATCTTGGAATGGTCGCATTTGCGAGTTGGACTGATGTTGAATAGAGAGCTGTTGCTCCTTTGTCAAACTTTCGAAGTGAATTTTTCCAGCAATAATTAAAATAGAAGGTTATCAGTTGACTATTTCTATTGAATCGCCAATACCACCGAGGAGCACACAGAAGTACAGCCTGCCTTCCTCGGTGGTCGGGATGCTCAGATTCAGTTACGCCTTCACAGTAGAGTTTCGCTTACGAAGGATGAGCTTGTCGCTGCGGCTGAGATACTCCACCTCTACGATATCGTTCGTGCTGAAGGTCAGCTACTTCTTCGTAGAGTTTTACTCTACTTAGGAGTGAGAGTAGCTAATCCCATTGTTGGCTATAGCATAAAGTCCATGACCCAATAGCGTGCCTGTATTAGGTGAGTTCATACCATCGAATCCAAAATTCCTCTCCTTAATCTTGGAAAGCATCCCAACCCCTATTGCGACAGTATTGCTGAGGCTGTTTATCTTAAAAGCTGCGCGATTGAGCCCATTTCGCAACGGGTTTTCACATACCAACACCTTTGTGAGGTCATTCAGTGTCTTGTTTGCCTTCAGCTGGTTGGTGGATACCTCTATTTACGCTGCTTTGCTCTATTTCGAAAAGGTTTGGGAACTGCCTGACTTCTTTATTAGAGTGCTTCTGCACATCGATTCGGAAAGATTCGCGAATTCCGTTATGCTGAGCTTGATCTTCTCCACTTCAGCGTTCAACTTGATGTTCACTGCAGTAGTTTAGCTCAGGTAGGCGTTGAAATCGATATCCACCGCCATCTCGGATTCCTTTGGTTTGGTCGTTTGGTGTTTTAGGTTGTCCACAACTCGAAGCAAGTCGGTCCGGGCTTTTAAACCATCGTCGTATTCGCTGCTAACGAACCTTCCAACTATTGAGCCTAGTTCTTCTGTTAATTTGATCTGACTTAACCTTACTGTGCTACCTTGCTGAGGATCTCTCGCTGGACAGCCGCGTAGTAGTTCATCACGTTCTATTCTACTTTCCGGACGGCCTAGGCCATCTTTCGAACGGTTTAGCGGAGCGTGGTCAGCACCTACGCCTTATTGTTATGCAGCTGCTGTAGGATTCTGCCGAGTTCGCTCGTTTACGTTGACGTATTCTGCTTGTTGAGCTCCTCAAGGAACATCTTCAGAGGCATCACCCGGTGCTTCTCATGAGCTTCTGCGCGGCAAATCGAGCAGATTAGACCCTTGCTTGTGCAACCGCTCTCAACGCAGATGAGGTTTAGGAACTCTCCTTCGTGTGCTCCTGCCTTGTCACAGACGAAGTACTTCATCCGCACAGGTGGACGTTGCTGGCTGGCCATTTCCTTCATTTGTTGTCGAAGCCCCCACAAATATATTAAACTTGAGATGTTCCGCTTTGTTTTATCGACTCAACTTCGTCAGATATTTTCTTATTGGAGGTTGCTGGCTAGGAGGGTTGGGCAGGCAATTTTAAATGGCAATTTCCAGGGTGAGGTGTGTTTAAATGGGACCCTGTTTTTAACCAATCAATAATATTTGAGATGATATTTGCCAAGAGGCTCGGCACGCTCCTGAGACCCGTAAGGCGTCCGCTGTTCAACTTCGCCGCTGAAGTGGAAAAGCCTAAAGCGAAAGGGCTCAAGCCTCAAAAGGCTGCCAGCACTGAGTAGCCCAAGCAGGCGGGTACTGCAAAGGTCGGCCAGATCTCACAGGTTATCGGCGCCGTCGTCGATGTGCAGTTTGAGGGATCCATTCCTCCCATCCTCAATGCTCTGTAGGTTCAGGGTACCGACTACCGGTTGGTGCTCGAGGTCGCTCAACATCTCGGAGATTCAAGGGTCCGCACTATCGCCATGGACTCAACCGAAGGACTCGTTAGAGGACAGTCTGTAACCGACACCGGTGCACCCATCACAATCCCCGTCGGTCCAGAGACCCTCGGTCGAATCATGAACGTCGTCGGCGACCCCATTGACGAGAGGGGTCCCATCATCACCAAAAAACACTACCCCATTCATCGAGATGCTCCTTCGTTCGAGGAACAAGCCTCCGGTGCTGAAGTGCTGATCACCGGTATCAAGGTCGTCGATCTGCTGGCTCCCTACACTCGTGGTGGAAAGATTGGGCTGTTCGGAGGTGCAGGTGTCGGAAAGACAGTCGTCATTCAAGAGCTGATCAATAACGTTGCCAAGGCCCACGGTGGTTACTCCGTGTTCGCTGGAGTCGGCGAGAGGACTCGTGAAGGTAATGATCTGTACCACGAAATGATCGAGTCGAAGGTCATTAGCCTCAAGGACAATAGTTCTCGTTGCGCTCTAATCTATGGTCAAATGAACGAGCCCCCAGGAGCTCGTGCCCGAGTCGGTCTGACTGGTCTCACTGTGGCCGAGTACTTCCGTGACGAGGAAGGCAAGGATGTGCTGCTTTTCATCGATAACATCTTCAGGTTCACTCAAGCATGCTCTGAAGTGTCCGCCCTATTGGGTCGTATTCCATCTGCCGTGGGTTATCAACCCACCCTCGCCACCGATCTGGGTGCCCTCCAAGAACGAATCACCACCACAAAGAAGGGTTCAATTACCTCTGTGCAGGCCATCTACGTGCCGGCCGACGATCTGACCGATCCCGCTCCAGCCACAACATTCGCCTTCTTGGACGCCCAGACCGTGCTGTCCCGAGCCCTTACTGAACTCGGTATCTACCCCGCCGTCGATCCCCTCGATTCTACTTCTCGTATCCTGGATCCCACCGTCGTCGGAGATCAGCATTATCAGGTCGCTCGTGGTGTACAGAAACTGCTTCAGGATTACAAGTCTCTTCAGGATATCATTGCCATTCTGGGTATGGACGAGCTGTCTGAAGACGATAAGCTGACTGTGGCTCGTGCCCGTAAGATTCAGAAGTTCCTGTCACAACCATTCTTCATGAGTGAGGTCTTCACAGGCCGCAAGGGTAAATTCGTGCAGCTCAAGGATACCATCGAGGCATTCAAAGGTATGATATATCTTTAATTCAGCTCTTTTGGAAGGAAAGGGTGACGATTACCCCGAGGCTGCTTTCTACATGCAAGGCACTCTGGATGAAGCATTCGAGGAGGGCAAGCGTTTGGCCCTTTCGACCGGTGGCAAGAAGTGATTGTATTGAGGATGCGGAATACCTTCACCGAAGTTGGTTGCTGACGGCATATAATTTATAGTGACGCGAATACTAAGTCAACGAATGTAAAATACCCCAGTCGCACTCACGAGCTAGTTTATTAATAAACGCCGAGAATGAAGTCGAACGGGAAGGAAATCAGCTACATCCGCGTCAAGAAGAATGGCAAGGCCTACCGAGTCTACATTAACGACTTAAAGGCAATCATCATGCGCCCCAGAAAGCTGAAAAGACCTCCAGTTCCACCTTTCGACGATCCTTCCGATGGCGAGTCCACTGAACTGAACTCTCAGAGCATGCCTGTCGAGCAGGCCTCCGGCGAATCTCCTACGACAACACCTCGAGTCTGCGCCTGAACTTTTTGATCGACTGTGTTTGAATACTCATTTCTACGACTGCTTCGACCTTGGAAAGTACTGGCTATGGGCTTACAGTTTCGACCTCCTCGATGTCAGAGCATTCAATAAGCGCGAGTAAAAACTGCCGATAACCCATCGTTGAAAAAGAGAAATACCACATAGCTGTGGATCGATGCTGATGAAGGTTCGCCTGTTTGATGGTGGGACGACCAATATAAGGTTACCGTACTTCTGAAACGGAATCTATTCGATCAGCACTTCATATCGCCGACGGTCTGCCTTTGAAGTTGAGCTAATTGTTGACTCGCCGAATTTTACTATCGGACCACAAATAGTTCGTTTAGGCCAATGGATTCCTACTGTTGGAGTTGGATCAGCAGCACCACCTGCACCCACTATTTAAATTGGATGTCAGATATTGATGAGAGCCAAAGGCAAGCCAGCTAGCTAATGAGCTCGATCGAAAGACGTTTGGTAACGCTATTCGAACCCACCCACAAAGGAGAGCTGGCAAGTGAACATTCACCTTCGAAAGAGCTGCAGCAACCCAACAGTATCGTTAAGACCACTGAAAAGATGAAAGTTGATGAGCTTGACTGTTCGGAAGTCAGGCCATACCCCACCAGCAGTCCAGTCAACACCGGGAAGAAACAACACTCCTCTGGCGTTCTACAAAAGATTAACAAGATGGAGGAATTTTACATAGAGAAGATTCGGGAGTTGGAGCTCAAGGCTAACCGGTTGTAGATGCGCAACCAATAGCTGGAGGACAATGTTCGATTCCTAACGGAAGCCCTAACCATTAGCAAAGATGAACTGAAGAAGCTATCCACGAACAATCAATAGGAGATCGACAGGACTGTGACATAACTGAGCCGCAAGATGATGTCCAGAATTACCGATGAAACCACCGAGATCTGCATGGTTGCTGAGGCCGAAAAAGAACGATTGAGGAAGGAACTGACTACTGCCAGCGAAAGAATTTTATAGCTGGAACGATACAGCGATCTACTGCGCCAGGAGAAATAAAACCTGGAATCGTTCTACTACAACCTCGTAGATAACCATCGAAGGCTGCTTAAGGCTGACATCGAACGAAACAGAGCGAGTTTGAATAGGGAGGAAAGTAACTCACCAGAAAGGGTTGCATCGCCCTTGAAGAACAGTCGCCTCAACGATGAAAGAGAGAAGTTGAAGAACGAGTTGGAACGGATTCGGAAGAGCAACAAAGAGCTGAAGAAGAGTCATAATCGTGCACGCAAAGAGCTTCCAGGTGTTGTGACTGAAGTGAAACAGCTCAAAAGCAAACTCAAAGCCGTTTGAGAAACTTTCCGCACATATCGACTCCTTTCATGATCGTGGCGCCTTGTAATAATATTACTTACATTCAAGATGCTCTGGGGTTCGGTCTTGGAAGACACTATAGAGAACGGCAAGCCCTTCGCCGAAAGGTATACTCTTGAGCAACGTAAACGAAAGCGCCATAGCCTTCTGGAGAAGTGCGGGAGGGAGAACGAGGGTGAAGTGACATGCGTGGTGATAGACCAAGGGCGCAGAAACAAGATAAAGGAGTGGACTAAGCCATCATACGTGTACCATCTGTCGTAAAGTAGGTTTGCAATCGGCAAGGATATGCCTCTGATTCAGCTGATGACTAGACTGAACAAAAAGTTAAAGCTCAACAGTGAGACCGGGTTGTTTTACTACTGCAAAGACAAACTGCTGAGGGCTGACACGATGATCCGCGATCTCGACTGCTTTGCCTCCAAGGAAGATGGGTTCTTATACCTTGTCGCTGAGAAGCAAGAAGCCTATGGTGGCTTCTGAATGATACTGGTTGCTGCTGACTATTATAATTTCAATGACTACGACGCCAGAGGGTTCTCAGCAGACCAACGATACATTCACTCCCGTGGTTGATATCCCTGTTGTCGCGACTTCGGAACTACCCACTGGCAGCTACGTGCGTCAACTCTATCAGAAGATCAAGGACAGCATGGGGTTGGAACTCGACGCCAAGCAGTTCGTCGATGCCTGGCAGTGGACCAACCAAAAGGTGTTCGAACCGTGCGAGAGGGTGTATTCACGAGTGCCTGGACAGCTAACAGAAGTCAAGAAGCCGTACCTGGAGATTCGCGAGAGAACCCGATTGTTAGCCTTGACAGCCGTAACCTTGGCCATTGCTGGAGCAAGCCGCAGATGTACCGCAGCAGCCTTACGTAGACAACCAAAACTACCTCAAGACTGCGAGAAACGTTATCTTCGGCTTCTACGGGTTCGGCCTGTTGATCGCTCCGGAGGTTTACACCCAATTCATGCGCAAGGATCTCCGTTGATGAAATGTTCATATCAGTAAAGGGATATCACTGCGGAAGAAGTGAACTGTCATGGTCCATCACGGCCTGTCTCAGTCGTTGCTCCACTTCGCTCAGCAACTCTGGTTTGGCGAGCAAGCATGCGAAGTACTCGACGTAGTAGGGTATGTTGGTCTTGAGGCATTGTTGGCTATTGGCTGATTGCACAACTGATTGGCATAAGCAGCAAACTCCTCCCGTAGTGGCTTGCTGGTGCCCGAACTCGCGGCAAATAAGAATGCTCATGAGCATAGATGGTATGTACCACGCCAACATCAAGCTATCGGAGGCGCGCCTCATCCACTCCAGCATAGAAAACGCGGTAGAAGTATACTCATAGTTATGATGCATATAGTTCACAAACTGGTAGATCTCCTGAGTGTAGCTCGCGTGCTTATAGTCATTGTAGAATATAAAGAGCAGCAAGTTCCATAGACACCAGTACAGGATAATCGACCAGTCCTCTATCTTCGCTTGGTTTACCAACAGCTTATCGACGTCGAGCAGCAACAACGAAGTGACAGTGAGGAACAGCCCCGAGCAGTTCGGTTCGTAAAGTGCGACGCAGTTCAGCAGCAAGCATAGCAGTTAAGCAGCTGGTATGTAGTTTGTGCCTTTCCGTTTCATCCTGTGCATAATTCTTCGGTTGGTTAGTAGCAGTTGCCACTTGGCGAGCAGTCTCACCACGTTAATTAGCAGCGATAGTGCCAACATAGCTAGAGCCAACGCTCTTGGTCCCAGAACCAACTCGTTAATCACTGCCACCAGCACCAACAGAACCTGCAGATTGTTGATCAAAGTGTACGACTGCTCAACTTTCCGGCGTAGTTGGTAGGTCTGTGGGTTTAGTTAACTAATGACCTCGCAGTACACCCTAGCAGCGTCTGTGAGCTCTAGTGAGAGCTGGTCGTTGCCACTGTAGGCTGCCTCCATGATGAAGGTCAGATGGGAGCCCAGCTCACTCTCCATCTCCATCCGACCGGGGAAGTAGTACATTGTGTTGAGGTGTTTCCCCGTCATTACCTACACTGAATGTAGTTGACCGTTGAACAGTTCCAGAGACTTCTAGTCGATCGGCTGCTCACTCAGCTCATTTTTGGCATTCTGAAGTAGGTAGCTTTCGGATGGGTTCATCAATGCCGCATATATCGTTCGGATGTGCAGTACGATGGCCGTTAGCAGCTGGTTCAATTGCTCGCCCTCAGATTACTGTTAGGGTTTATTCGATTCCAGCACTCTCACAAGCATTCGGTGTTCGGTCAGTGCTAGCAGCCGAACATATTCCACTCGAGTAGTCGCTCGAAAGGTCTCGGAATCCACAATATGAGCACTCTCCAAGATTAAATCCAAAGCATTATAGAGCAGCTGAAGCCGATCTGTTTCTATCTGGAGCAACCCTAACTACTCCCCGCCTATTTTGCTGATGATCTTGCACAGGACACTACTCGCCGAGTTCCTTTCAAGGAGAGCTTTGCGAGCATCTGCTTCACACTCCTGGAATTCAGACTTGAGGATGCTCATGATGAGTTGGTAACCGCTGCAGGTGTCATTGTGCACCCTCACAGCCACGTCCCTGACGAATTCCATCGGGTTGAACTCGGTCTTGTTCTTACGTATTCGACCATCGATTGCACACATCTCCGCACTACTCTTGATCAGCTATAGATTTAGGTGTGACTAGCTCTTGAAGTAGCTTTCGATACTACGTATAAACTCTGTGGGGGCCAGTAGCTCTGTGAGTCCAACTTCAGCTGATTGCCTTCTTACGAACGATAGCAGCTTGACTCGAGCCCCATAGTTTAGGCTACTACGACAGTCGTTGATGTCGAGCAAGCGTCCCCATAGTTTGGTGAGTAACTTACATCTCTCTTCCACGGATCCTGTGCGTGCCTCCTTCAGAAGCTTTCCAGCCAATAAAAGATGACTTAATCGACTGAAGTCCAATACTTCGGCCACGGCGGATACACATGCATAGCCGAACCTTCTTTGCTTGAGCTGGTCGTTATCGATAGCTGTCGAGATGTTCTTGAATGTTTCTTCGCTCCAAGTAAGGCCGAGAACAGTGGCATAAGTGAGGCAAGTGGGTATTTGCGCTTCAGTTCGCCGAGTTTTAGCCGTCTGCAGCTCAGAAATGGACAAACCTTAGGTAACTCGTAAGTATGCCAACCTCACAACAAAATTCTGCAGCTGCCGGTAAGCACCAACAGGCAGTTGCTATCGACACTCCTTGAGGTTAAACAACTATTGCCATCGCTGATGTCTTCTTTCCAAGGAAGGTTGTGCTTACTTTGGAGTCTGGATGAGTTGCTTGTTGCTACTATTCGATGAGAAGTCAAGCTGTATGTCCTCCTCCTCCTCTATTTCGTTGCTGTAACTCGACTTCGACTGGTCTTCCTCTTCGATCTGAAGTTCAGCACCAAGCTTACTGAAATCCTGAAACTCTTTTCTTAGCTGGGCGATGTTGTAGGAGCTGGTGTTCTTGGTTGGAATTGTAAAGAGCCCTATATCGGTGAGTTCCAGCAGAAATTGTTGAACTTCAGTCTCAAACTCTCGCAGGTTGGGCATGTTGATGACTTGGTCGGTACTGATTAAGTCGTATAGAAGCCATCCCAGTTCAACAAGCTTCGTTCTCGCTGAATTCTGCAACAATTCCTTTTTGCTGATCAGCACTATCACTCGACTAAAGAACCTAAGCTGGCCGTAACAGTGGCATCCCATTTCCTCTCCGAACTGAAACCTCCAAAATTCATCGTTCGATGGACTATGTTGCTTTTTGTGAATTATGCCATACTCAGTCGGCTTACGCGTGGGCTTCACCTACGTTACGACAGGCAGCAAGCTCTTCACTTGTTCCTTGAAGACCTCAATCTTTACGATCTCGAGATACGATGATAACGTCTCTGCAGCGATCTCGGAAGGCTTGGGTTTGAGTAGTACCTCCAATAAGTTCAAATATGCCTTCCTTGTTGCTAGATCCAACGATTTATCCTTTGAGTGTGCCAATACCATATCGATCGGGAAGTGCTGCTCTAAGTAGCATTGCACTGAACTGTCAGTACGTGCGAGCTATGCCAGGAGATACAGCACAGCTTCTCCCTCCTGTAAGTCTAACTCGGGTTGGCTGACCATAGATGGATTTATCAGTGTGTCAAGTTTCACGGAACTGTTCTTGATAGTGCGGAAGTTGGGGTCTCTCTGAAGAATGGTCTCCATAATGAAGGTGTTGAGTTCATGTCGAAGCTTTGGCTCCTTCGCCGGGTGATCGAACTCCTGATGAACTGCAAGCATAATTGCATAGAGAGATTGAAGGGGGATGCCAATCAACTGTTCGACAGCCTATTCGAGCTCAGAAAGGGAGCAGAACCTGTAAACAGCGCACAGCAGCTTCTGTTCTAGCGACACCCTCCAACAGATATTGTGTTGCAGCAGCGCTTTGGCATTGATTTCATTGTGCCTTGCGAACAATTCGAGGAAATTAAGCAGGGGATCGAATAAAGTGGCTTCTATTTGGTCGGCTCCGGCAGCAAACACTTCCATGAGCCGGACGTGGGTGTTCTTGACATTGAGAATATATTGGAGTTCCTGGAGGCTAGACAGTTCACCGAGCCTTGATGTTATGCTCGATAGCAGTTCACTCAGTCTAGCAAACTACCTTTGGATGTTCTCCTGAATACTATTGTTTGTTGGTAACTTCTGTGTGCACATCAGATTGGGCAGCTCATCGAAGTAGCCCACTAGCTTTCTCGTACACTCATCAATCCATTCGAATTATTCTTCGTTAACTAAGGACTGTCGTTTTAGGGATACCAACTCCAGCTTGTCCTCATCGAATTACCGATAGCACTGAAGAAGTAAATTCACAACCGACCTGAGCAGCATACTTGATGTAGTCGCGCCTGTTAATATCTCGTAGTAGCTGTGCAGGCAGCGTTAGGCCCACTGTCGCTCGAAACGGCAAACCTCTGAGACTCTTTGCTTAATCTCCACAAAGCTGTCGAGAGCCAGCTGCAGCTGCCTTTCCACTCTCATTCGGATGTTGACTTGCAATGCCTCGCTCCCGTCTGCAGTATCTTCCTCATGCTCTGCCGGTTTCGGAAGGGAAAAGCACAACTTGCAGAGCCCAATCATAGTGTCGTCGAGCAGTTGCACATCAGTTACAGCGTAGCCACCGGAACATACATACCCTCTGACAAACTCCACCATAATTTCGAGCATTTCCAACGACACGGTCAAGGATGAACATTTGATGTTAAGTTCGAGCAGAATGGCCAACAAATCTTTTTTGGCTGCAATACTGTTGCTTCTATTGGGCGCTTCTCCAGTTAACAACGTTCTTAATGTGGGCATCTTACTCTTCTCGGAAAAGATGAAGGGCTTGCTGGTGTCAAGTTCAGGTTGCAGGGTATGCCTTTGCAATATGCTCATAATTCCCGCTTTCAGTCGTAGACTCGCGTCAGACAGAATGTACTCTGTAAGGAGGTGCAAGTTGTTTGTTAGGATGTCTTCTAAGGCAACTTCGGTTTACTTTGAACTATTCAGAGCTATTAGCCGAAGGCATTCATAAGCTTCCAGTTCTTCAATATCGTTGAGTGAACCCAGAGGAACTGGTTGCTCGCCTTCGAAGGCTAGGGCCAGAACACCGGCAGAGATTATCAGCTGGCAGTGCACACTTCGCGAAAGGTAATCACAGGTGGGTATTCGATCCAAAGTTGCCGAGAGTGTATGCCGAACAATCCTGAGCATGTTGTAGTTTAAGGACTGACCCTACTGCCCTCCCAGCATGGATTCACTCCACAGCTCCTTGGCATAGCAGTTGTCGGGATCGTAAGGTACTGCGAGTTCGAGAAGTGCCATGACATAGTTCGGATGGCTTTCATCGAAATCGAGCACTGTCTTGTAGAGAAGAGTGAGATCCTAGGTTGGTGGCTGTCCTTCTCGCATAATCGCTATCAATAGCTGGAAACAACGAGCGACCAGGACACCCACTGCCTGTTCAGTGCTACTTAGCAACTTACGCACCGGTTCCTGTCTACCACTCCTTAGCTCAAGGTAGCTCCTTGACCGAAGTTTACGGCTGAGGGTTTGCATAATCTCAAGCGTCTTTTTAAAGAGGTAGGCTCTTTCTACGAGAATTCCACGTTTGAGTTTTCTAACGAACCCATCGTAGATGCGACTGTACAGCTGACTTGCTCGCTTGAGCTAGTCAACTTGCTCGCTGAGGGCTGCCAACGTCTCGGAGGGATGTATCTTGGAGCGTGTATCGGCTTCGAAGGATTCAATCGCATGAAAGAGTTCACCGAGATTCTCCACGTAGAGTTCGAGCAGGAAGCCATTGGTGTTGGCTGGTAGCAGTTGCAGGCAGCTATGATCATCTATCGTGAGAAACTCACCGTAATAAACTGACTTTTCAAAGATACGCTGTTCCTCATCGAACCTTCGGATGGGCTGGTTCAGCCTAATGAGCGTTCCTGGCGATGGCTCGACGTTTAATCCGAATTCCGAGTTCTCGTAGGTCAGGAATAATCCGTTGGTTAGGTTGCGCAATCGTAGGCTTTGCTCGAGCTTCACCGGCTCATACACAGACGATTCGGGTAGGCATACCCTCCAGTAGCTTCCACAGACCATTCCACAAGCTACCCGATCTGTATCCTCCTCGGTCTCCGGCTGGAACTATTTCAGCCTTTGGTTTTCGCGATCGAAGTAGAATTCATTGATAAGCTTGACCGACTCCTCATCAATTTCCTTCGAGCTACATGACATCTCAAGGAGTTCGCGGACATGCCCACAATGAAGGTATTTCTGGCTGGGACTTGGTGGCTGTTGCAGCACCAGTTGTACTACATCCTGGTTGCACACCAGTGCGGGTAACTGTTCTCTCTTATAATGCTTCATAGTGAAGGTCGTGCTGTCTTGTTCGGCAAAGCTCAACACCGGTAGTTCTTTGGTATTGCTTGAGCAGGCGATGAAAAGGTTGCGGTTGTCAGCCACCGAGACAATTCTCAGTGGTTGGTTGGTCTGCACAACTTCGCTGGGTGAGCCTCCGCGCACAACTAACCAACTTTCCGGAGTGGCCTCCAACGATAGTCCCACCTATGCTAAACCACAAGAGTACACTGTAGAAGAGTGAGTGCCCAGTACACCTGAAGTTTACGTAGCTGTTGCTGAGCACTTGTACCAATGCAAAGTGCTCACCGTAGTGCAACTCGCCACTGGCAGATTGTTTACGCAGTTAGAACAGGCATCGCTTGAACTGTTCTGGAAACTTTTGTAGGTAGAACCGTGGTAGTGACTCCACAGTGCTTGCGAGTTCCCTGAGTGACAGTATTCGATCCTCATCGTGGAACAGTAGCAGCTGGTGGCCTTCAGCAACCGGTTGGCTGGGTTCAGGTTGCTGAGTTTTGCTGGTGCGACGCTTAATTGTCGTCCGGACGATTGACGATTCCTGACTGAACTTGTACTTCATCGAGCATTGCATCGACGACCGTGGAATATAATAGGCGCTTCCAAACGCTTCGCAGCTATTATTAATACCGCTAAGTTGGTCGAGTGTCCATCATTATAAATTCAAATGAAGTCTGAAAAGGTAAGGATTGGGTTTGACACAGAAAAACGACAGGAAGTCCAACAGCCGCCGGTCTATGGGTCTCGACACGAACAAGGAGTTCGAGACAGCAAAACTCCCGTTCAAATCAGAACTGAGGAAACCTCTCCCGGCAATTACTGAACCATCAGTTCCCCAACCCACCAACAGTATGGAGAAGTTTGAAGCAGCCTGCGAGAGGATTGTTCAGTTGCAGGAGATGCTGTTAGCGAAAAGACGCCTCAGCTCGGTCTTAGAGGAGCAGGTGAACACCATGAAGAATATTAATTTGGCCATCGCCAAGTGCTATCAGCCAGCCGCCGAGGACCGACTCCACCTCATTGACTCTCGTAGTGAGGCCTATCAATGTACCCGATAG
>ERZ724508.1583-NODE-1583-length-13197-cov-6.354969_pt1 | contig 13197 bp, 17 predicted proteins | sample MGYA00376041_ERZ724508 | MGnify/ENA primary metagenome ERZ724508 (study PRJEB28724, sample SAMN07190887) | wastewater metagenome | isolation source: effluent of sewage treatment plant in Hong Hong | place: USA: Christiansburg, Virginia | collected 2016-03-01 ...
GTAAGGGTAAGCCTGCATTCCCGTACCATTGCTTATAATGATTTTAGAACTAACTTGCATATAAAACCACTAGGACCCCAATGGGAGCTTCAGTATGGCAAAGGAGTTCGTCGGCTGGCATTATCCTTTTAATGGGGATTGCAACCAATAACATTTCTGGGTTGATTGCTTTTTATGGCGGAGAGATTCCATTTAAAATCAATTTATGATGGACGACGAGGACAGCTACGAAAAGAGCAAGCGTGAGTTGGAGGAATCGAATGCTTTGTTAGAACCGTAGGTGAGGCTGCCGAAAGCCCCTATGAACGGCTTCATGCGATACCATCTCGAAAGGACATGTCAGGAACGTTCCAAGAACCCCACCATTAACTTCAGGCAGCTCAGCGAGAAGATCGGAGAGGAGTGGAAGAACTTGGATGCCAAGAAGCGAGAAGTATTCACTGGACAATACGAGCTGAAGCTAAAGGCCCGGAAGCGCCTTGTTTAAGAATTTAACAGGATCAGCAAAAGTGGGAGAATCCTTAGCCCATACTCAAGGTACTTCACGAAGATGTTCCCCATCTATCAGAAGGAGTGTCCAGATAAGAAGACGTCTGAAATCAGCAAGCTTATCGGTGAGGAATGGAAGAAGCTAGATCCATCAAAGAGACAGACATATGTTGAGGAGGCACAACGAGAAAAGCTTGTAGCAGCTCGCACTGAGGTCCTTCCTGAGCATATTGAATCTTATAAAGACTCAGTCCAGACCTACGAAGAGGAACTGAAATAGGAGACAGAGAAAATCCTGAAGATGTACAACATCAAGAAAGTCAGCCGTCGAGAGGAATGGCAAAAGCGACGAGAGGAAGCTAAAACCAAAAAACGTGAGCAAAGAATGGAGGAAAAGAGAAAGAGAGCTGAAGAAAAATCCCAAAGAAAGAGATAATAGTCGGAGGCGCGGATAAAGAGACAGTAACAACGACGACTCGCTCGAATTGAGGAGAAGCAGAGGCGAAAGGAGCAAAAGAAAGTTCTACGCGAAGAAGAGAAGAGGCGCAAGAAGGAGTAGATCGAAAAGAGGCGATAGTAAAGCAAGCGAATGAGAAGTTTGTCCAAGGCCAAAGCCAAGTCAGCTGAGAAAGTAGAGAAGAAAGCCGAAAAGAAGGTGGAGAAGACAGAGAAAGTAGAGAAGAAGGACGCTGAGAAAGTAAGCACACCTAAATCAAAGGGTAAGCAGCGATCTATTGTAGAACCGAAGACACAACCAAAGAGCAAATCCCAATCGAAACCAAAGAAAGTCTTAGCTACTGCAGCTGCTTCGAAAGTTGAAGTGCACGTTCCAGCCCCTGAATCGAAGACTCGAGCAGCGAGCAAAGGTAAACCCATTGAAGTGAGTTCCGATGGTAGCAAGCCCGAGAAAAAGGCCGTAAAGCCAAAGGCTACTCAGAATTCAGTTGGCCGCCCTAGTAAGCCTGTGCCAGCAGTTCCAAAGGCTTCAAAGCAACAAGCCCCTGTAGTGAAGCAGGTAACTAGGTTCATTGCTCGAAAGTCAGCTCCAGGCAAGGACTCTGGTAGTTCTTCTGATTCCAGCGAAAGCGTGAGCGAGCTAAATAGCAGCGAAAAGAAAGCAATCAAGCGTACCAAGCAGATTAAAAAATCTGTGCCAAGGGCTCAAAAAAGGGTTCCTTCTCCAAGAGACCCTAAGATCCAAACCAGAAAAAGAGTGGCACCGACGACTGAAGACCCTGGAGCAGAAAAGAAGCCTTCCCCAAGCAAGACCGGCGCTAAAATAGCGCCTAAGAAAGTTGGCCGCGCAAAGAAGCGGCTTGCGTGATACGATGGATAATCGCAATGAGCAAAGTAGGCTACTATACTCAGTTGGGATAGTAGATGGGTCCTGGGGTTATGCTTCCCTTTATGCTTTCGTCCACATAAGTCTTTCTCTTGGCTCGAAAGAATTCATGGGCATCGGGGTTTCGATGTCTCGAACTGTAGTTGATTGAAGCTGGGTTGTAGCTGCCAGGACCCGGTGTGGTTTCTAATTTTGCATGGCTTCTTACATTTTGGCTCTATGGCGCGGAATCGCTATTCTTTGGCCACTCCCATATTAGTCTGGCGGAACTTCGAATTAAACCGTCGGCCAGTCTTGGGATCAGTGTCGAATTCATTACGGTAGGCGCCAGGACCAGGAGTAAAGCTTTCGGGAATGAAGCTATCCTCCTTGTGCTTACTGATGAAACTGAATGACTTGCCTCGATGTGGTGCTTCCGCGAGATACTTGGTTGGACTTGGAGTCTAAGCTATCCAAATGTCCTACGTAGATGCTCTAGAGCTTGAGATAGCTCCCTGCCTTAACTTTCTAAGTTGAGTTTATACTGGTACTTCGCGACCCTCTCCAAAACTGAAGCCGTGCTTACGTGTGTTTGCCAGCACATCATACTGAAAGGGTGAGGGATTAGCGTTGACGCTCTGCTCAAAAGTGTACTTACTACCATAGCCGAAACCAGCTCGAGGTGATTTATTAAGATGTGGTAACTCATAGGAAACCTCTGCACAACTACTTATCGGAAGAGTGTACTTTGGCCTGGGCTCTTTGAAACGTGCGGACTGAGGAAACGAATACTTGTGGTGCTGATTTTTGTTGAAGTAGCTGTTAGTGAGGTAGTCCGAGGCCTACATGTAATTATATTTGCTTCGATCGGCACTGTGCATGTAAAAATCACCGGAGGACCTGGACCTTAGCGAAATTGAAATAGATCGGGCAGCCTTCGATCTCAGTCACGCCTCAATTCTGTTGGAACCTGCGAGGCCGGATCAGAACAGTCAAGCAAAGAAATCTACAGAGAATGACACCGCGAACATAGAAACTCGCTGTGGGGGAAACGAACAGCCGAACTTGGGAAGTATTATGCGTGATCTGGAAAAGTTTGAAAGGTAACAGAGCTACGACAGCGAAGTCTACGACATCTATCTTGCCAGCGGCCCTTCTGACAGCAGCGGCTACAGAAACCGTGCAAAGGAGATCATTGCTGGGAGCAGTCGTCATGCCGTCCGTGAAGTCGGTGAGTATATTTTCGACTTCAGTAAACCCAAACTATCTCGTCACAAGAAGCCTTCAATGGCCAAGCTTAAAAATGGCGGCGGCCAACCAAAGTCACCGAAGCCGACAGGGTTGAAGTAACATCGACAACCGAAAAACAATGAACCCTGCCACTAATACTACGGTTTTGAGACTCCTCGCTCTCAGAAGCCACTAATTCGGAAAAAGAAGAAATCCAGTGACGGCATCACCACCAAACAGAAATCGCTGAGCAAACGTATTCTCTTTGATTCAGAAGAGAAACGCAGCACATCAAAGTTCTCATTGAGGGGCAGCACTATCGGTCGCAAGCCGTGACATCAACTTCGACCGGCATAGCGTGTTTCAATTTTATATCTCGTAATGTCGTTCGTCATTGCAACAGCCGAGTCGAAAGTGAAACAGCCCGACATACCGGGACCCGGCGAGTACATAGTTAGTGGGATGTAGGTATGAGGTCGAGAATAAACGACCCAATAAGGATAGCTGCGCACCATTCAATAGCAGTTGTCCGAGAGCATAATCGGTCAAGAAAGAGGAAACACCCGGGCCATCGCAATACAAAGATATCAATGTCAATCAGGTCTACAACCACAGACAGGAAGCAGCCAACGTGTTTAAATCAAAAGTACCCAGGTTCAAGGATCCACCTGCCCAGCCCATTCCTAAACCAAACAATTTGGGGAGTGATAGGCGACGTTCGGCTGTAAGTGATGAGGAACAACTATCGATAAAGCACAGCAAAAAGATTCGAATACAGCAACCATCAAACTAGATGTTGTCGATAATCCGAAACAGTAATAACAAGCGAAAGGCTCCTTCCATAAAGAACCCCAAACAGTTTGTCAGGATCGTCTACAATGATCCACACAACACGCAGAACTACATCAGCAAGTATGTCAATGTGGACTTTGTCAATCGCAATGTTGGACCCGGCGATTACGATTTGGAGCAGCCAGTTGCAGATAATCGAGGTGTAGATTGGAGCAAATCAAAGGCTAATCGGTTTCAGCAGACTAGATCGCAGTCTGTTGGGCCAGGCTAGTACCATTTCGAAGAAGAACGAAAAAGTAAAGCAAAGCAGGCATCTTCGAGCTTCGCTTCACAGAGCATTCGCAGCCACTTCGAGAGTCTTGTCTACAAAACCAACATCAAGGATCTCGCACACCTGAGGGAGTATATTAAGTACAAGGATGTCGCACCAGGTCCTGGTCAATACCAAAAAATGGAGACATAGCCTGCTCCAAGCACTTATCAGTTCTTTGGATCAACCTGCTAACGGTTCCAGGAGACGAGATAGAATTTTTTACAGTAGCATCCAACCAGGCCCGGGATACTACTAACCTGATCTCAAGGCTGTCCATAAAAAGAAGGCTGAACGGATTAGGATGCACACTAGATCGATGCTCGATCATCATCCCACGGAAAGTGCATCCAAAGACGTCGAAAGCAGAAGAAACCTTAAGAATATAACTCCTGGCCCGGCCGACTACAGCTCTTCCACCAATACCCTCCAGGACTTTCTGTTTGAGAAATTCAAGCGTGGATACCGTGGAGAATTCGGAACTCGAGAACCTCGCTTCCGCCAAGCAATCTAGTAAAAAAAGGTTGTGCCAGGTCCAGGGCAGTATTCTTTTTCCCAGTCAAAAGAAATCTATGCCAGTACAAGCTACATCGCGGAGTCCAAACGGGTTGAACCCACGAATAAGAAGCTGGACACTCCCTTCGGAGAGTACAATGTTGAGGTATACGATCTCGCTAAGGTCTGCAGCAAAAAACGCGAGTTTCTTGAAAATCTCCGCAAAATTGATGTGGTTCGCCCGCCCTTTGAATCGGCAGTCGAACGATTCAGGACAGTAACCGAACCCGCCGCGGTTGATCCCACCTTGTCACAAATTCATATGCTCTCCTAAGCCTACAACCGTAAAAGGAAGCTCCTCAAAATGGAGCCACGAGATTTCACCACCAGTAACTTCAAAGGCAGCAATCGTCGGTTCAACCAAGAAGTACAGGACATTCCGCCACCAGGCTATTACGATCCCCCACGCCATCTAGAAAAGCCCAGCTACAACGTCAAGTACGGCTATAAGCAGCAGCAGCAACCTCATTGAATGTTCCGATACTATCATTTGGGGGTGGTGCTTGCCTGTACTTTCTCTTTCTTCTTCTGGTGGTAAATCTCCAGCAGTTCGGTCAGCTTGCCCTTTGCTGCCGCCGTCTTTAGCATCTCTAGAATTAGTGGAATGTAGTTGTGCTTTCTCCTTTCGTTTTCTTTCTAAACATAGTAGAATGAGTACCTTTTGGTCCTCAAGCTTCAGCTATTCATCGTGAATGGATAGTTGCTCTGCTGAGATGTCACCCTCCAGGTGTGCCAGTTGGGTTAACAGTGCTTCCTTGCTCTAAGTTGTCTCAGTTTCTGTAGCCGATGGATATTTTTATTTCTAAGTAACAGCCAGCACGTACCAGTTCGGCGAGCGACGCAAGTTCGGGAAGAGTATCGTCCAGTTTCGACAACTGCACCAGAGCCTGCAGTTTCTTTTGCTAGAGTTCTTTGATGTGAAGCTCTGCTTTATATTTGAGTTTTTGGCAAACCGCTAGAAGAGTGAATCGTATTTCGTTCTTCTCGTAGCGGCTGATTCGCTTTTGGATTTCCGCCTCCGCCACCGGAATCCAATTGTTGTCTTCGAACTTGCCGATGCTAATGGGACCCTTTTGCAACCCATCCAGTTCATAGAGGACGCCCTTAAACGGTACATAACTCACGAAGTGGAAGGCATCCTGCTTCTTCTTCGGCTTCTTGTCCTCCTTGAAGATGAAGGGCTCAGGACGGCTGAAAGAATTGTGGATCAATCTTATTTCATTTGAGTTCGATAGAGTGATACCCTTGTCTTCGCTAGGTAACCCTTTGGTGAACTCGTAGAAGGTCTTGAGTGGCTAGTTCACCTGCACGGGACTATTCAGCACAACAGCGAGGATGGCCTGGGTGGCACATGCATTGTTGACGATCTGCCTTGCAAAGAACAGGTCCTTGTCCTAGTCGGTGAGGCATTGGCGTGGTTCGGGGTCCTTGGTCCACTTAAACAGGAAGATGAGTCCGTAGATGGGGTTCAATCGCTCAATGAGCATCTTATCGTCGAGGCTATAGACCTCCTCCACTTGAACGTCAGGAACACCTATCTTTGAGATGAGCTCGGTGAAGACTCCTGGATCCGACTCGATGGTGCACCACTAATTGAACATTAAATTATAGGCTGGTGGATTTAAATTTCATGAAGGGGACCGTGGTTAGAGATCGAGTGAGCAGCCAACTAGTGCTCTAAAGGATGCTAGACTCCTCTCATGAGGAAGACAATGATAGCGTAGCAGACCAAACCAAGCATCGAGGCACGACCGATCAAAAGATAAAAATGCCTTCAACGGAGAAGAAGTTAAGCACAGAGTAGCAGGAGGTCTTGGCAGCAGCTCGCAAATACTGCTTCGACAACAACTTAAGTCCAAAGAATATCAAGCAGGTGGTGAAGCAGCTACGATCCTCTCAAAAGGACGAGAATTTGGATAGCAACTGTTAGACTGCAATGAATCGTGGTGCCATGCTCTACGAAAGAAATATGCGCATCATCTAAGAGAGTCGCAAAAGGACCCAACAGCGAGCTGACCTATTTCGAGCAAAGGAGCAGGATTAGCTGACCTTCCAACCAGAGATTAATCCACTCTCCGAACTTATCGTCGAGAAGCTAAGGAGAGATCGGCCAGAGGTACTTACAGCAGTCAAGGGAAAGGTGCAGAGTTCTAACCGTTTAACAAGTCTGAAGAAGCTGAAAGAGGCCGAGGAAATGGCTGAATGTAGCTTCCACCCAACCATCAACGACTACTCCAGAAAGGTGTCGGCTTCCAGGACCACCGCAACGACAACCTCGAAGTTCGATGAGCTGTACGAAGAGGCAATGAAAAAGCGACTTTCTCAGGAGCTGCAAATATCGAGGCCAGACGTTGGAAGTTTCCGCCCTCAAGTGAATGAACTATCGTAGATGATTGTGAATGGGGTCCCGTTCGAGATACGAATGAAGAAGTACGAGGAGGAACGGAAGACAAGATTACAGCATCTCCGAACAAAGAAGGAGGAGATGGAGAAAGCCATGAACAGCCGACCAAAGTCTCGACCGAAAAGCGGTAGGCTAGGTTCGACCGAAAAGAATATGAAACATTAACTCAACATCACGCGATGCTGCCAAAAGACAGAGGCCAATGGCAGCCCCCTTAAATAATCAAGATTTGAGGTTGGTGGCAGATCGAAAGAGATACATGAATAGCATAAGCAACGCTCCTTCAGGCACATCTTTTAGCTCCTCGACAGCGACTATGATGGCAGAATAAACTCGAAGAATGTCGATATTGCAGCTTTAGAAAGAGAAGTGTTGAGGATAGTCGCCCCAGTACTCGCTGAAATGGAAATGGCAAAGAGGACACTTACCGAATAAGAATTTATCGTCGCGATGGGAAATCTGTTTTCTCGGCTCCTTCCTCACGAAAGGCATGAGTTGCTGAGCATAGTTAGATATCATTAAGCGCCCGAATAACAACCGTTCCGCCGATACCCGAACCAAAAGAGTCATTTATTGGCAGAGAAGATCCGAACAGTGAGCAGACCGGGTCTATCCCTGTATGATTTCTGCAAGAACCGACAAAAGGAACGTGAGAAACGATTGGAATAGCAGCCCGAAGCCGTAGCTGCAAGAATGATGCAGAACTGTAGTTTTGTGCCAAACCGACAACGCTGATCTGTTTTAATTGTATTGTTATGACTGAGCAGTCTTCAGCAGTGGGAGAGTACCTCAGCCAGATTTTTTCAGGCATCTACTTCGACAAGAGTACAGCGGCACACTACTTGTAGAGTCACTGAAGCTGCTACTGGAAGAACGCAGTCACATCATGCGGAAGTTAGACCTCAAACCACAGCGTGGGGATTTTCAGGAGATTGTGGATGCTGTGCTTCTGCTGTTCAACTAATAACCACTGGATCTAGAGCCTGCCAACCTGCTAGTGTTGAGGCAGGGTGCTCTCTACTACGTGTTCTTTTCGACTGGTAGCCATCAGCGAGTGATTTAGATTACAAATTCATCCCACTGTGCAAGCTGTGCAACTGGAGCGTATACGTTACCAAGCATGGAAGCAAGGGAAGAGTGGTCTGCTGCAACCCAAAGTGCAAGCGCAGTGTGCTGTAGGAATTCGAAGTGAGGAACAAAGAGAACAGCAGCATGGGCTTGCTGACGAAGGGAGACGAGCAGCGGCAGACCATTCAGACTAAACCGACTGCGACAAAAAAGGTGGAGCTGGACAAGGAGGAGGTACTAAAAGCTATCGATCGCATACTAAAGTGACTGCATTGTTTACACTACCATAATCAGAGCAGATCGATGCAGGGGAGGTCCTTCTAGCTATTGGTGAGTAACTTACTGATGAATGACAGTTAGGCTTGACGGTTGAGACTGCGTTTTGCGAGCAGCTGTGTTGCGACGTTTCGACTAACAAACTCGTTGGAGCAGTACAACTCCAGGTTTTCCTTGGAGATGTATTCATGCCGAACCGTGTCGTACCCTCTGATTCCAAGCGTAATGCGGCTGATATTGCGATGGTCCACAACTGGGTTGACGAACTTGAATTTTAAGTTGACCACGATCTTGAGCTTACTGTTCTCCGGGACCGCCAGAATGAAGTGGAGATCGTCCTCCACAATGTAACTAAATGAGTCACAATAGTACCATGGGATCTCCACCTTATCGCCGACAATGCTGCACGGGTAGAACTTTCTCCCCTTGATATCGTAGAACTCTCCGGGTCGGTAGTTTCCTGCTTAGCTCGTTAGCCGGCTATTATACAACTTCTCAAGATTCTGCTCATCAGGTGGAAGTTTACTTTCCCGAATCAGCATGTACCGTAATTTCCTCAGAAGTACGAACATAAGAAGGTTGTGACGCTGCAGCTCGTACTGGTTGCCGGGTATCCGTTCATAGAAGCTGAGACCTGCCTGTCTTTAACAATTGAGTACGTTAATCGGAGACGTCGGGAACACTGAAGGCCTCTCGGCCGAGAGTAGGGGTATCAAGGAGGCGCTGGCTAATATACTTGGCATCATTCTCGAAATACTCAGCAATTCTGTCGTACTGGGAACTATCTTTCAGTGATTCCCTTCCAGCAACGATATACTGTTGGTAGGCAGTACACAGACTATTTCTTGCTTATTGGGTGAGTTCACAGTCGTTTTTGACCATGCTGGTCTCTACCAGAAGCGCAGCGATGTTCTTCATAGTAATAACTCGAAAGTGTGAGGATGCCTCCATATGCTGACACAACACCGAGTTGAGATCTGAGCGAGTCCGACGCGTTATTGGATCATCAGAACGAAGACATAACCCACATTCCTCCCTGACCTTCTTGTCAAGCGACTTGCTTTTGATTATCACGAGGAACAGCGTGGTCATGAGGTATATCAGATTATCATCCTTACTTTTAAAAAAGCTGAACAGACTCTCCCTGATTTCATCAATGCGAATGCATTACAGCCCGAGCACCTATCCCTGAAGTAGCTTGCGTATGTTCGCTGATCGATTGCTGTTTGACATGGTAGGTGGCTCCACCCACTGTTCGGCACTTGCACCGGGGCAGAACATGAGCCTGACGACAATGTTGATGACTCCGAGGTTCTCCAGCAGCCTCATCATCCTCACCAGCACGAAGATGGCCAAGTTCACAGATATCTTACCATTATGTTTGAGGCGCATTGAACTCAGTAAAGACGGCAGCAGCAGGTATTCGTACACTACGGTTCCTACCATCCTCACGATATTTGGGTCCTTGACAGTGCTGAGATCATCAAAGAACAATAGTAGATCATCCAGGTCCTCAAGCATCTTCGCGAAGGCTGGCAGCTTGACTTCATTGAGGCTAAGCAGCTCCTTGTCGATTTCAAGCAGCGTCTCGTTAAACAGGTCGCAGAGATTCACATAGAACACTGTGAAGCCCTCGCTGACCAAGCATGGCCTCAGCTCATCGAGATCCACTGCAATAGCATTACTCGTTACTTTTTATGAGGTTCAGAATCACGTTGAGGCTGGTCGTACGCATCATTGAATCCTCACTGTTACTGTAGCTTGCACATCGCTCCAATAGGTTGCAGTGGTCCCCATAAACTAATGTCCTGGCATTATCTTTGGTAATTCTCTGAGAGTAGGCACGCAACCAGCCCACGTAGTAGCTCTCGACCTCGTCATCGTTGGAACTGTCTGTCAGAAGTATACACCGACTCAGTTCACAGCCCATAAGATAGTCCACCGTTTGCTGAGTCTTTAGGTTGCTTAGCAGCAGCGTCGACATCTGCAATACTGCCACCCGATGCTCTGTGAAGATACTGGAGAGTGTTTGGTCGAAGAGTTCAGCCTCGACAATCTTCGATATCGTCTAGGGCGAGTTCTTATCAGCCCATAGTAATTGATCGGTAAGGGAGTTCAGCTGGTTTGCCAACTGCTCTGGTGGGAAGTCTCGCCAAGCCAACAAGGTGAACATTGCTTGCTCCAGCATCTATGCCGGCGAGGGTTGCTTCTGTTCGACTGGCTTGGGCTTTGACGGCTTGAACATGCTCTTTAACTTTTCCATGAAGAGTAATAACTATAGCTAGTAGTCACTTGATCATCACAGCCTTGAGCCGGATTTCCAATGAATTGATCGCGCTTCGGCAGTCGGCAATGCTCTTCTTGAGTTATGGCTCGCCCTGCAAAGGAGGATAGTTCGTTAGCAGTAAACTTGGATATTTAACCGAGTAAAACGGTCCGTTGTTCTTGATTTCCATCTTGAACTCCTTCTTATTCTTGCGAACGAGCTCGACTCCGTTGTTCAGTTCCACTCCGATGGGAACACCTGAGTTTAGAGTTGGAAGTACCATCGAGGCGTTTGAGCTGAGTTAGCAATTCGAAAATAGCTGTACGGTAGCCTGCCTGGGAGCACACTGGGCTCACCGAATTGCCAGAGATGGTCTGCAGGTACATATTCCTGAGTAGTTCGCAGTTGGTCAGGGGTCGAAGGGCCTCCGTAGTCTACTCTAAACTCCAACGGTACCTTGATGTTGTTGCCCTCCAAGTGCAGGTTGACTAACTTCACCAGTAGTTTTAGTGGCTCGAGACTGCTCACCGCATTATTTGCGACGTTTAGAAACTTCAGCTATTTCATACGTTTCAGTGGCTCCATGGAAGTTATGCTGTTACCAGCAACATTCAGCACCATCAGGTTCTCGCATTCCTCCAGGGCCTCGAGATTGGTGAGTCCTTGGTCAGGTAGCGTAACTGTAAACATGATTTCTGGCGCAAACTTATTGGTTAGGGTCTTCAGCAGGGGTAGGGTAAGTTTCCCGCCGAGTTAGTACTTCTGCTTGCCTGCTGTAACCTCCCGGAACTTTTCAATGTTGATGTCCTGCACATTAGTTCCAAGCAGCTTCGAACTGATGTTGTTATCCTTCAGCTCACTGCCCCGTTTCTTTGACATTTTCTAATACCACCGATAGGTTTATCAGCCGGTGTGAGGCTATAATTAATTTCGCAGCTATGAACAGGATGGACCCTATGATGCAACCGGCATATACCCTCGAGATGCTACACCGCTATCCGTTTGGGTCCGGTGTCCCTGATAACCAGTCGGCAGTGGTGAGACTCACTCGAAGGTTCCGTGACCAGTAGTACGAGGAACTTCGAGGCAAGGTAGAAGCGCACTCGCAGCTGCGTCACGGCAGCCTAATCAGAATCATGCGGGCGACTGTCAATCGCAATGCTCGTCACTTCAACATCTACTATGAGTACGTTCCGAGCAGCCTACGTCAAGCTATCGGAGAAATGACCCTTCGACAGATCAAGGAGAACTAACTTCGACTGTTCGACTTATGCTGTCAGCTGATGCACTACAACATCTATCCTGAGATAGCTGAGTAACTGCTCGGAATCACACCCCAAGGCGTTATCAAGCTCTACCTCGACGTGGATTATCGCGAGCTCAGCGGCAATTAAAACAAACAAGACCTGTTACTTGCCAAGGAACTCGAAATCAACAGCATCTTTAACAAGTATATCACTGAGGTGCCATCTGTCAAGGCCCTCCGGCACTATCGCTCTGCTCCCAGCATCCAAGGCTACTTTCCTCCCACTAATCAACAGGTGATGTCAGGCACTCCAATGTCGAAGAAATCTATGCCTCGGGAGAGCCAGCATCTCCGTTAGAGTTAGGTCATCGAGCCAGCCTCCAACAGTTACATTAGAAACGCTGATAAGCAAAGTTCACGCAACCAGCAGGGTATCGACGAGTCATTTGTCCACTACAACTTACCGAATGAGCAGACATTCACCCGAGAACAGATGGTGAGACAGTATGCTGGCTCGCAGGTCCCCACGATCCATGAGAACAACTACTACTCAAAGAAGCAGATGGAAAATGACAGGCTGTACATTCCAGCTCAACCCGTAATGCAAGACCACGAGTCACACTACACTTACAATTAGTAGATGGGAGATGTTCAGGAAATGCCCAAGATTGCCGTCACTGGGTTGCGTCAAACCGCACCAACTTCAAAACTTCAGAATAAGATAACGGCTCGATAAGAACAAAATCAGCAACAGCCCCGCCAACAACAGCAACAACCTCAGTACTACTCTCCGCAAGAAAAGAAATTCACGAAACCAAGACCATCGCAACAGAAGAGTTCGGTAATCCTCAATCAACCCGAACCAACGACAACAGTTTTTAAGTCATTGAAGAGACCTTCCAATCAGCCGTCTCCAATTCAGCCAAAAGAACCTCCACAGGAAAACAACAACCAGTATTGGTAGGCAGAGAATAACGCGAACTAGAACGACCATAATGATGAGTCCATCGTTGCGTCTGAGTCGCAGCACTCACAGCAGGTTGCTGAGCACCAATCTCAATCTCAATCGCAGTCACAAAGGCAGCAACAAAAACAATCCAAACAGGAAAGCCAGGAGCTTCAGCCTCGTTCTCCTGGCAACGAGTTCATGTTCATGGATGAAAACGATCCTCTCACGAAGGAATTCAACAATCTGTTCGACAGCCATGCAGTTGACCACCCTCGCCACGACGACTAGGAG
>ERZ724508.1584-NODE-1584-length-13188-cov-6.639839_pt1 | contig 13188 bp, 18 predicted proteins | sample MGYA00376041_ERZ724508 | MGnify/ENA primary metagenome ERZ724508 (study PRJEB28724, sample SAMN07190887) | wastewater metagenome | isolation source: effluent of sewage treatment plant in Hong Hong | place: USA: Christiansburg, Virginia | collected 2016-03-01 ...
CAACCCCCCGTCTCACTTTCTGTTTGCCTCAACCTATTCCACCGCGTTCTACAGATTGATCAATTATTTATACACTTGCGTCGTTTGTTCCTCCAAAAGCAATGTTCATAATATTTAGCGCCAAAGTCTTAGAAGTGAGCAATTTTGTGGTTAGGGATGTTGTCGCGCCATATAAATGTCAACAAAACCATCACCAAAATAATAAATCAACACCAAACATAAATGTCCCACGAGCGCACCTACATTATGGTCAAGCCCGACGGAGTGCAACGTGGACTCGTTGGCAAGATCATCGAGAGGTTTGAGGCACGAGGATACCACCTCGTTGCTCTTAAGCTTGCCACTCCCTCTGAGGCTCTCCTCCAGGAGCACTACAAGGATCTCTCTGAGAAGTCTTTCTTCCCCGCCCTCATCAAGTACATGCTTTCGGGCCCCGTTGTCTGTATGGTTTGGCAGGGAACTGAAGTTGTCAAGACTGGTCGCCTCATGCTTGGTGCCACCAACCCCTTGAACTCTCAGCCCGGTACCATCCGCGGAGACTTCTGCATCACCACCGGAAGGAATATCTGCCACGGTTCTGATTCTGTTGAAGCTGCCAACAGAGAGATCGAACTCTGGTTCAAGAAGGAAGAGCTCAACGAATGGAAGTCTGCCCAGAACGACTGGATCTACGAGTGATGTGTTGGGTGTTGTTAAATCGTTTGGAAAGCTTTTTGTTCGTTCGCAATACTGTTTGTCAACTGAACAACAATTATCGATGAAGACTGAAATGTCGAATTAACCACTGATTCTCTTGAAAAGCAGCTTATGGTTACCAGCGAACCGCCATATGGACGATCCAACACCTTCCGGTTAATTTTTCCACGACCAACTGCTTGTAGTTATAACAGTAAATCATAACGTCCCATGAACGGCGAAATATGTCGTAAGTGTGGCGAGCTGCCATAGGACATTCTCATGTTGACATGCCAGCATGACCTGTGCTTGAAGTGTGCCGCAGATAGGCTTCGCTTCGATCTTCGAAGAAAACAACAGCTACCTGTACCATTCATCATGTATTCAGTCCATCGTCTGCGAGTTCTGCTGTATGCGTACTGAAATCGATGAAGAGACACACGCCGAACTGGAGAAGTATATCCCTGTCAAGAAGAATGTTGTAGTCGGGTTGAGGACAAATAGTCGCGAAGCGAGCCGATAGAATAGCCTATCCAAACGATCAGAAATATTCACACAGGGCATCCTCGAAACAAGAAAGTCACTCGCCAACATTCATAACATTCCAACAGCAGTGCGACAAAACCTCAAGGAAAGCTTTGACAGTAGCTTGGTAAATTCGAGGAGACTACATACTAACCAATCTGAGAATTCAGCTCCAACAGGTCCACCCAGACCGACCAAACGACAGTGCAATAACCATCCAGATGAGTAATTGATGTACTATTGCTTCGACTGCAATTGCTAGTGCATCTGTCCGGAGTGTATTATTCACGGGGAGCACAAGAACCATGAGGTGCAGACCATTAAGAAAAGTGTTCCGTTGGTGAAGAACCATCTGAACAACTCGAGTCAATGCATACAAAAGTCGATCGATGAGCTGCTGCAACGAGAGTCCGAGGTCATTCGCACCATCGAACAAGCTAAATTCAAGTCGGATCGCACCAAGCTGGACATACAGAAGGTGTTCAATGATCTGGTGGATTCCATTCATCAGAAGGAGAAAGAAGTTATGAGAAAGTACGACCAGGCGTTAGACTCATTGGTTAATGGGTACCGACTTACCCAGGAGACACTACTGGAGAAGATTAAGGAAAGGAAAGCATCAATCGCCCTCATCTCATCGACGCTGCTCAAGGACGATGTAAGTTTGTGGGTAAAGCAGATCACTGTGCTCAATAACTTTGCTGGAAACATTTCAACTTTCGAGAGGTTGGGCAGGTTACAAACCTCTGAGGATAGTCATATCAAGCCAACTCGAAACTTGCCAACCTCTGATTGGATTATTCGAGAGATTCAGGAAATGTCCCAACGGCTCAACAAGCTTGAGATGGAAGAATCTCGCGAGTCAGTCCTCCCTAGCATCAGTGCCTTCAGCTATCGCTCTTCATTGACACCCGACATACAACCTGCAAGCCGTTCCCAGCTGTTCCGTTATCTTCCAGCAAATTAAGCTGATCGTGATCCACCAGACAATGGAGTAGCCTGCAAGTGATACCCCTTTTTGTAAGGAATCCGATAAGGACAGACACTATCAATTCTGCAGTGATCAGAGGGTCTCGTCCTCGCTAGCAGGGCGCTACTACTCCGTGACTTTGGTATTGGGCTTCTCGGGGATGTCACTGGCTTCAGCTGCGGGTGCCACGGCGGGAGCTGTAAGCTTGGCATAGATGTGCAGTAGCACGACAATGCCGATGTAGATGAGCGAGACGATAAGCACGGTCTTGGGCTGGATGCGCAGACCCGAGCTCTCCTCTCCGAAGTACTTGAGACCAGAGCCTGCGGGTTTCTTGGTGGTCATGGAGCTTGAGCGAACAGAATATTAATAATATACGGCAGGACACGTGCTCGATAAAATTACGAGAAGGAAACCCACCGCCAAAAGTGTTAGCTCGCTGCTACAATATGCATCATCAGTTCGGCTTGTCCTACGGAGGCTCCTAGCAGAACACCACGCTGCGCTTCGACTTCAGTACCGGAGTCATCGGAGCATCCTTAACCCTTTTGAGAATGCTCTCCTTCCTCACGAATTTCGCTGGCAGTTTGATTACTAAGTAGTGCCAAAGACTTACCTACGGGCTCATGCTTCTCCAGATCTTAATCACTATGGGAACTAGAGAGGCTGCGTTCACTGCTTGGGTTGCTTGAGCGGCTGGACTTGCTTGCGTCGCGCTACTTCGACTTCGTGTTTTCACTATGAAGAATCTTGCCGTCTATTTTGAGTCTATTGCTAAATGCTGAATCCTTCCTTTGGAACTTCAAGTGTTAGGAAGCTCGATATAGAATGCTGCCGGATGTTCTAATGCTGCTCTTTCGTTGGAGGGCACCAAGACCGACCGATTGTGGATGGTGAGGCTCGCTTGCCGATGACGGGAGTTGCTAATTTCCTTCGACAACAAACCCGAAGGCTATTTTACGGTCCTTGCATTCCGAGAAGTTCGACAAGATAGAGCTTCTGTTCTCGTGTGACGACTTCACCAGCTTCCCATCAATATCCTTCACCGACAGTACACTGATTCGCTTGGCATGAACGGGTTTGAGAATATCCACTGAAGGCGAACTTGCTAAAGTGTTTTTGAGAATGCTCTTGCGTGATGTCGAGCTGCTGAAGTTACTCAGAACCGGCAAGAACGGATCCTATGTGGTCAATTCCTTGCTGGAAAGTTCTTGATGCAGTCGAATTGGTTCAAGCTCTTCTTCCTCTTGCTTTTCGATGAGTTCCATTTATTCCTTCTTTTGCTGCAAGTTGCCGACAGTCGGTTCTGAATCCTCGGGACTCTCCGGTAAATCGTACTGGCTGACTGTTGCACCGTACCGGAACAGTACACTCTTCCTTGATGAACGGCTACCCCTATCAATCTCCTTAACACCACTAAAGTTCACGAACAGTTCCTCATCGTCCTCCTGGCGGTTGAAGATAATCTCGGACACTTTTTTCTTGAGTGGATACTTCACCTTTTCATCTGATTCCTTCATCTATGTTATGCGGCTATCGAGTTCCTCGAGTAACTGGGGAACTTGAATGTTATCGGGTGCTAAAAATCCTGCTTGTTTGAAGTCCTCGCAAGCCTGACCAAACTTCTTTTGCTTTAAGTAGGCTTGGCCCCTGCGAATTAAAGTCAGAGCGTTTAGACTGTCCAACTCTGCCGAAAGGTCGAGGTCAACGATGGCACTTTCCAGCTCATCATTGAGAAATCTAGTGTAGCCCCTCAGTGATAGGAGTAAAGGCTGCCACTTACCGTCTTGGTTCTTGCTGACTTCGAGTGCCTCACCATACACTTCAATGGCCTCCGAATATTCTTTGTGGAGGAGATGACGAGCAGCCTACATTATGGCGACCACTTACATTCTCGAGAAGTTCTTGGATCTGCGTGGATGATTCAGCTGTTTCCATTAATAATTATAGTCAAAGCAATGCATTCAGAAGAAATAGCACCGATGGAGGTCAGTGCAAGCAAGTCAACAAAGCCTTCTGCTGTTGCAGTGCTTTGATTTCAGTGGTCACTGCAAACAACTCCTACTTTAGGTTAATCCGACCGTCACGTCCCTTTTCGTGCTGAGTTAAACGAGGTCGTACCTTCGAATTAAACAGAAGAATCTCGAACTTTTCGTTCAGCTCCTTCAAACGTTTGTCGATAGTTTGTGGTTGGAGCTAGTCCAACAGGTTCTCCTATGAGGAATCCTTGCGGGTAACGTTATCACTCGGTAACAAAGTTTCGTAGGCAGGTGTTAGGTGCTTTGACGGGTAAGTTGAGAGGGTCTGTTGGCGGGACTGCCGATTTGTTATTTCTGACAACACTCCGGAGACTGGCTCTGAGGCCATTGTGCGGCCTCTCCCCATCCTATTCTCACCAGGAACATGCCGAACGGTTTCGCCTGCAAACGAATTTTGACTCTTTTCGCGGTGCCCACTATCTGTGGAAATCCTTTTGTCTTGCTCCAATTTTCTTCCTTGATTGAGGAATTCATTTCGCATTTTTTCGTTTTCGTTGGTAAGTGCTGCCATTGTCCTGGCCATCTTCACGGACTATTTTCGCTCGTACTCCAGTTATTCCCTAGTGTGTCGCAAACTGTCCTTCAGCAACTGATTCTCGTTGCGCAGGTATACGATTTACTCGTATAGCAAGTGAATAGATTCGAGGGTGTACTACCTACCCATGATGTCGCAGGCAGCTATTGGGCGCTTCTGCTATGCTTGTGAGATGGCTTGACTACGAATTGCATTAAGATCAGGTGGCTTGGGCGGGGCAACGAACTGTTACCGCCCAAACGTTGGCCTTTCGATCTCGCTTATCTTCTGTTTCAGAAAGCCCACCTCATCAAGGATGGTTCCCCAACCAATCTTCTTGGCTTGTTGTTTCTCATGTTTCTCACGCAGGAGCTTTGTTTTGCTATCAGTTATGCTGGTTGAGCGGACAAGGGTAGTGCTCTGGCCTGATCTAGATGGTTGTTGCTGCACCGAGCAGCGAAGTCGATCAGGTGTCACCCCTTGCATCACAGAGAGTATGGGTCCTTCCGACGATTAGGTGATCACCCGGCTTCCAGTATCCTCTCTGGAGGTTAGCGGTCGCTGCGATGTTTTTCGTTTTGTCGCAGTTGGACATTCGTCCTTGGTATATCGTTTGCTCATATAATATATAGCTGTTAGGTTCGGGTGATGTAGTTGACCGGCCATCTTAATACGAAGAACCGAGGTTGAACACCCACCCAACTAACCGTCTACGAACCGCATTGACTCCATAGTACTTCAGTTACTGATGAACCTCCGGGCGATTCCTCTTGTAGTCGCATCGGCAATGGCTGACGGCTGGGATGGCGCCTCAAACCGGCGATTATCCCCAAAAATTAAAATAATATATTCGATTATATTAACACCACAAGATGCTCGGTAACGTCGAACAAAAATTCTTCACCGTGAAGGACGTCCCTCCTGCCCAGTTCATTCGCGCCTACGCTGACTTCCTGAAGAAGAATAATAAACTCGAGAGGCCCAAGTGGGTTGACCTCGTCAAGACTGGCAAAGGTAATAGCAAAGCCTAATGCAGCCAAGGAGCTCGCCCCTCTGGACGATGACTGGCTCTACATCAGGGTCGCCTCACTCGCCCGAAAGATCTACGTCAGGCCCCGCACTGGAGTCGCTCTCCTCACGCACATCTACGGCAGCAACAAGCAGGTTGGTTCCCGCAGGCCCCATCACGTGTCTTCCAGTGGAGGCATCATCCGCTGGGGACTTACCCAGCTCGAGAAGCTCAAGGTCGTCAAGAAGGGCCGCAAGACCGACGAACTGAAGGTCAACAGCAGGGTCATTTCGAAGGAAGGTGCCAAGGATCTGAACCGCATCGCCACCGAAGTCATGCTCGCTCAGAAGGCGAAGGCTGCTCAGTGATCGGCTCTATTTAAACCAACCCCGTGAATATTTCGATTGTTGAAGAAGTAGTGGTTAGCCGGACCGGCACCTGCGAATGCTCATACCTGGCACTCGCTACCCCGGAAAATATAATATCATATGCGGTTTATATTAATTTACAAATATGGGTTCTTCCAGCGCAAGACCGAGCGTCTGGACGTTCCCAGCTGCAGCACCACTACTGTCCTCCTCGAGCACCTCGAAAAGAAGCTCCGCAAATCGCCGCAAGAGTTGATTGTGCGCGTTAAGAAAGATAAGCAGCTCTTCCGCATCATCAGAGGCTGGGCCATTGACCACTACGAGCTGGGAGAAGGTGCCTAACTGCAAATCGAAGCTCCTGAAAAGTAGCAGGAAGAAGTGCTGGTAAGCAACTCCAAAAATAAGTACCTCATAAATATTTTGGGAGCAGTGGCTCCAGGGATCATTCCCGACAAGGAGCTCGAAAAGATCAACGAAGAAGATGAAGAGAAGAACGGTTCGTTCGCTGGCTAGTCGGAATCTGACAAGCCTAAGAAGTCCTTCAACGTTCGCAAATATCTGGACGCCTAAGTCGAGAGATTATTGAAGGCCGTGCAGAAAGGGCACCTGCAGGAAGTTATCCAGATCTTGGAGGAGGTGCCGAAGGACATCGACGACGAATCGATGATGGAGTTGGAACTCCAGAAATCAAATTTGGTGAATGAACTGGGTGAGGGTGGATGGGGTGCTGTGCACTATGCGGTGTACTGCAACAAGCAGGATATCTTGCAGTAACTCGTGAAAAGACAGGTCGACTTGAATAAGTGTACTTCGGACGGGTGGCTACCATTAATGATAGCTGCGAACCGTCGCAATTGTTAGCTTATTGTGGAGCTTCTCAAGATCAAGGGATTGAATGTCAACGAGGCCACTGCGAAAGGAACAGCACTTCACATATCTGTCAAGCTCAACCACCTCGAGGCAGTGAAGTTGCTGATTGATAAGGACGCTGATCCAAAGATTACTGACGATAAGGGCCGTAACTGCTTCGACTACGATCCAAACGAGGAATGTAAGGCATTGATGAAGAAGAACGCAGGAAAGCAAGTGTAGTAGCCGTTCATTGAACAGCCAAAAGCACAAGTGTTCGTTCCATATACTGTGTGTACACTGCGGGGGCCTCTCTTCCGCGTCAAGTCGATGTTTATGTCACTGACATCTACCTACATGGAGTTGGACCCATATTAAGGCACTCTCATCCACTACGAATCCGAAGCATCGTACCCGAAAAGACCGCTAGAAGTGGTGCCCGTCCTATCCATCCGCTCAGTGAAGATGATCAAGGACAAGTCTTGGCTGATGAAGAGTGACTACTGGTACTTCGAGATATACATTCCTGAAAGAGAAATATTGGTATGCCACCATAAACCACTCGCAGAACAATGGGTTAGAGGTATCTTCGACGCCATACTGTTCTGCAATGAAGTTTAGCGAAACAAAAGTCTCAAGGAAGCAATGCCCAAGAAGATGAAGATACTTGACGACATAAAAGGAAAGGTTACCAACCTCAATGAAGAACCGGAGGTCAAACAACCGGAGCCAGCCAGCCCCGCACGACCTGCTTACGTCAAAAAAGACTCCATCTGGAAACGGAATACTGGGTCAGTCAGTGATAGTCTAAAACCTCCGAAGATGAGTGCATCAGGGTTGGGATCCTCACAATTGGCTGACGGAAACAGCAAGTCCTTTGCGGATGAAAAGGAAAAACCAGAGAACCCCAATAGCGACTCCAATACATCCACTGAGCCTACTTCTGAAGGTGCAAGCACCTCAGAGAAGCCAGTGGAGAACCAGAAGGATATAATGGAGTCTCTGTCGGCTCTCACCTCAGACAACAAAACTACCTTTTCCTCTTTCGAAATAATCAAGACTCTGGGGTCCGGCGCCTTCGGAAAGGTGTTCCTTGCTAGACACATCGCTTCCAATAAAATGTATGCCCTTAAGGCTCTCAAGAAGAAGACACTTATTTTGAAGAAGCAGCTAAAGTATGCTATCTCTGAAGCCAACGTTCTCAAGAAAGCCAACCACCCCTTCATTATCAATCTTCACTATGCTTTCCAAACACCGAATTTCTTATATCTTGCTCTTGACTACTGCCCTGGCAAGGATCTCAGCCACCATTTAGCAAGGGAGGTCACTCTCAAGGAAGAGGAGGCTCGGTTTTACATTGCCGAACTCGTGCTTGCAATTCAGCATCTTCACGAGAAGAACATAATCTATCGTGATATGAAGCCAGAGAACATCCTACTGGATGCTGATGGGCATATCAAACTCGCTGATTTCGGGCTTTCGAAGGACAACGTCGACGACAAGACCAAGAGCTTCTGCGGGAGTCCAGCCTATCTTTCACCTGAAATGCTGAACCAAAAAGGAGTCAGCAAAGAAGCCGATCTCTACGGTATTGGTTGCGTCATGTACGAATTCTTGGTGGGTGAACCTCCTTACTACTCGGACGACATACCAGAACTTTACAACAATATCAAACAGGCCAAGCTACGTTTTCCGAAGGGGGTCAGTGAATAGGCAAAAAGTCTGATTTCCGTACAATTTTCCTTAAACTAAGGGCCTTTTGGAGCGTGAGCCTAAAAAGCGCTTGGGCAGCAAAGACTACAACCAAATTTTCAGCCACCCGTTCTTCCGTGGACTGGATTGGTAAGCGGTACTCAACCGACAAATAACACCCCCACAGCGCAAGTACCACGATTCTTCGGAGGATGAAGGCGACGAAGAAGACGACCAGTAGAAGATGCTGAAGTCGAAGGTAGCTTACTCGTTTGATGCAGCACAATAACTTCACCGACAACGACTACCAAGATTCCGATAAGAAGATCAACCGTCTGATCAACTTCAGCTTTGTGCGCACAGAAGAGTGATTTGTAAGCTATTTACAGTTCATTGCAGTTGCGTCCGCAGGAAGTCCAAGGCCGGTTGCTGATGAGGTTGGCGATACAGCTTTTCGAAGTGATAGTCGAGTCTGCTGAATTACTCGGTTGGTTGGCGATTCAGGTTGGAAAGGTAGCGGCGACGCAGGTAGTAACCCACATGATCGTCTCGGAGAAGGTTGCGGTGGAATGTGGCTTCCTCGCCTATACTTGCCGTAGTCAAGTAGAGACCACTGATGAGTGCAGCTCCCACCGCAAGCATAGTCGTGGGTGGTCCTCGCTTCTTCCACATCAGCCAGCCTGTCACCGCTCCGATGTTGACAACTGCAAACGGAAACAATTCCTCCAATGACCGAAACCATAACTTATCTTCTTTGGGTAAGATTGCTCGATGAAACTCAAGGATGAGTTGGGTTCGCACAGTCTTTTAACGAATCTTAACATCCAGCCACTAGCGGAACGGTTTCTGAGTGGCGGTTGCGCCATGGTTCGGTTGATCTGACATCCCACTCTCTGCACCTTCCCACCAAACTATATATAAAATACAGCAGCTGAACTGCTCGGAAATGACTCAGTCACGCAACCTACCGCTGGTCTTCCAGGCCAAGCTCTACGAACTACAGTCGCAGGACGGTGAGGACGTGTGGGTGGAGCGTGGTGTGGGTGTGCCAAGTTTCGTGCGCGAGTAGGTGCGCTTCCCGCTTAACCCTAGAATCTTTACAAACTTCGCTTCTTCGGCGAATAGGAGCCCAACCCTTACCACTACTAGCTCGTAGTCAATGGTAGCACCGTATTCTAGCAGAACGAATGTACTCGCATGCTTACACTCTAGCTAAGATAATCACCTGGACTCTCGTGAAGGACAACCTAAAGTAGAACACCGAGATGGCGCTGAGCTTCAGATAAGAAAGTGGAGCAGTGCAATTCTGGTCACTCATCGAATAGTACCTCAACAGGGAAGCCGTGCATGTTCAGGTCAACAGTCGCTAAATGTTTGTGCTGGAGTATAAGATTCCCGATCCAACTCCCTCCAACCTTCAGGAGATCTTGAGGGAGTTCGAACAGATTCCGCAGTCTGAGAAGCGTGAACGCATCTGTTCAGTATTTCTCACAAAGCGTGACCTCCTACCAAAACTGCATCTGCTCTTCAAAGAGCTTGAGCGCGATAAAGAGCGAAACCTACCAAGCCTGGCATTGATGTTTGAGCTGGTGAAGTTAGTGCTGAACTTCAGTGATATGGAGTTACTGACGGAACTGCTTGGCGAGGAATACTGCTTATTCACCTTTGGTTGTCTGGAATGTACTGAAATTGACTAGAACAGATGACCCGCAATTCAAGAACAGCCCAGCAAAGCATCGTGACTTCCTGAAGCAAAAAGCACGCTTTACAGAGGTCATTCCGATCAGAAACCGTGAAAGACTGAGGATGATTCATTTCACATATCGGTTGGAGTACGTCAAAGACTGTGTACTGGCTCACCTCTTAGATGACGGTGGGTTGAGGCTACACACCATCGTAACATTCGGATCAACGTAGATTGTCCTCACGAACTACAAAGACATCATCGTCAATTTCGTGTTCAACACGAAGGAAAAGGATTACCTCAATTAGTTATTCGGGTTGCTGAGGTTACAGGAAGTGAAAGCGTACAGGTTGCTCTCGGAGATCTGCAGGCTGGCCAAACTGGTCGATCTGTTGTTAGTAGGTACACCCGAAACCCAGCGGGACATAGTCTACAATACCCTCGCGGACAAGTAGATCTATGAAATACTCGTGGCCAATATTAAACAGTCCACTGCTATCAACCCAACTTAAAGCTTCCAACCCATACCCAAATCCCGTCTGAAGTCTTTGGACTAGCTGAACGAGATCACGGCACTCAGTATGTAGTTCATCAACGACAGCCTTGAGGTCTGTCCGAAATATTTTAAGGGTTACTGCACTTCATAGAGAGAACGAGTGCTCAAGTTCCCACTGGTTCGCTACTTGCTGGAATCACTGATGAAGGCAAAGAAGTTCATTGCTGAGGTACCCACCGATCTAACTTCAGCACACCAAACTTATGGCTCTGCTGGTGGATAGCACCGAGCCACACGAAATTGCAGCCATCGTACAGTGGGGGTTCCTGGAGATTTTCATGAAGGTTGAAACTAACTTTTCAGTGCTCGTGATTGTCCTTAGTAAGCTCACCGACAACGTGAGTGGGTCAGTCACGGAAAGACTTCCGTAGCTCGTGTAAAAGCTGCTTCAGGTGCTAAAGCACCATACACAAGGACAGAAGTGCACCAAGGTTACAGTTCTACAGATACTTCGCAAGCTCCTTGCGATCTACCTCACATAAAAAGATTTAAAGGAACGACTGCTGGAAGTGCTCCGTAACAACTCTGCAGTGCTCGTCGAGGAACTGCTACTATCCAAAGCCCACAGCTCGCTGCATCTGAGCTCAGTGCTATCTCTGCTGCTTATAGTTAAAAGATGCGAATGTATCGATCTCTTAGACCACATCGTAAGTATTCGCTAATACGTAGTGCTAGAGGCTGCGCGAGGCGAAGGTGCTTCACAACGAAGGACCCAATGTCTACATCGATAGGTTGATTCAGTACGTTGAACACATCGTAAAGTGGCGTGATGTGACCCCTCCTGTGCTGAAACGTGACCGACCGACGTCACAGGTGACACTGGGTTAGTAGGACTTCGAAGGTCTCCCCGATAAGAAGGTCAAGCAGAACTGACCTCGTTTGCTGATGTTTTCTGTGGTGCTTCATTGCTGCCGGCCTATAATAACCACAATGATTAGATCAGCTATCACGAGGCTCTTCAACTTGCATGTCAGGTGGATCGTGGGTTACACAGGGAGCAGACCAGTCGGCAGCTTGGCATGGTGGATGGCACCAACATCGAAGAAGTTGCAAAGCTCGCACAGAAGGTAGTCACCACCCGCAAACGAAACAAAGCCATGAAAGAATTCGTGAAGGCAAAGAAAGGAGCGCTAGATTCTGAGAGCAGAACCCTCGCCGAAGCATTCGAAGAGTTTAACAACACGACGTAGTTGTCGCCTGAGGATCGTGTGCGCATCTTCTTCGAGAGACTTGAGGCACGTGAGCGCGACATCCACAACAAGTAACAACTCTAGAGAATGTAGCTTGCGCAAGTGAACAGTCAGGAATGACCTCGAAAAACAATATCGACAATCAGAACAATCATGCTCGGCGCTGTAGCAGCTGCTGCCTTAGCTTGCGGTTGCTCTTCTGCAGCTGCGAACACTTTTTCCTGAAGTTGTTTAGGATGTTGTGGGTGCGGGTGAGTAAGCCCATCAATGGACTCGCCCCAGCGAATTCCACTACTGCCCGACTATTGTTTCTACTCAGTGTTCTCTCGCTATCCAGGTTGTGACGTGTCGAGGCTAGCATCCTTCCCATCGATTACTTCGAGTGGGTTGAAAGGAAGCAGCTGCTCTTCACTTTATCCTCTTTGGGTGGCTACTCATTGTAGTAAGCATGTTGCTGCGGAACGTGCGCCGATTTTAGTAGCTACGAGGACTTTTTACCGTGTGAGGCCTTGCTCTTACGCATTGACTTTTTCGGACGAGTTTGCGGACGAGTTGATTTGCTCAATGGATTCACGCGCCTAGCAGGGAAGATCGGTCTGCTGCAACACTTGTCAAATCGCTTCTATTTTGAGGTCTTCCGACCCGCACTACGACTCTTGTCTCGAATGTTGAAGGCAGGCAGGCTGGCGACATGTTTAAGGGTGGGCTTGCTTGCACCTGCACGGCTTTTCGATTGTGAATTCATACCTGTGAATTAACAGGTACGAGGATTTAAACCTTAACGATAATGAGGCGGCGGAAGTGCTTGCCTTATCAAAGTCTGGCAGGCGTGGGAGACCTCAGAAACTGAATAACTAGCACGCCAATGTTGCACAATTTCAAGTTGGCTGGCGAATTCGAAATTCAGCGTCAGTTCCGTGCCTCCTTTTGGAGCCTTCCCGAAGGGAACATAGACACAGATGCAAGAGCAACCATACAAGGATATTCTTTGCAGGTCTTTCGGGAAAATCCTAAACAATTAGAACAAAGCTGAAAGGTCCTTCAAATTTCGGTGTTCTTGGTAGCGGTTTGTTACTCAGCCAACCCTACTGCCAGTCATAATAATAAACTTATTTGG
>ERZ724508.1585-NODE-1585-length-13183-cov-5.901889_pt1 | contig 13183 bp, 17 predicted proteins | sample MGYA00376041_ERZ724508 | MGnify/ENA primary metagenome ERZ724508 (study PRJEB28724, sample SAMN07190887) | wastewater metagenome | isolation source: effluent of sewage treatment plant in Hong Hong | place: USA: Christiansburg, Virginia | collected 2016-03-01 ...
CGGAGTTGGGTACAAGGCTGCAGTTCCAGTTGCAGGTACTGGTGTTGGCGTTCCAGGAGTAGGGGATCTGACACACGCAGCTCTGGGTCAAGTTGGCCGAAGCGCTGACGTCGGAGTTGGGTACAAGGCTGCAGTTCCAGTTGCAGGTACTGGTGTTGGCGTTCCAGGAGTATAGTGTTACACATACACATCCTGCGCTAGTTCCATTGGTATTATCGCTATGTTCTACTTTACTGCAATTAAGTTCACAAGCCACTTTAGAATTATTCCAGTCGTATGTACCTTTACACACACAACTACCATTCACAGACGTTATATTTTGGTCTGCATTTTCGATGCTTGCACAGCTGACATTACATGTCTTCGTAGTGTTGTCCCATGCATACTTCACTGAGACACATGTACATGTCTCATTAACTGCTGTCGTATTATCTGTGTTCGAGATAGCCTCACAATCGACTGCTGCACTTGTTCCTTGTATTAGCAGCAATATGATCAACAGAGGCAAAACAGCCTTGTAGTTGACTCTCATCCGTGAATCATTTTTTTTGCTGTTTCCGATTTTCATTTCCGAGACTGGTTATGGCCACCTTGTTTCTCCACGACCTGCTGAACCTTCTTCTCTTTGATGACTGCTTCGTCTAACCTCTACGGCAGACGTGCAGCCGTTCGATGATCCTTTACGGTACTGCATTTTAAAATTATCGAATGGAACCGTATAGAACACTTAAATTCTCAGTTGGGTTCCATTTACCTTTAACGAAATCATTATGCTTCGGTACGGTTTCATTGACTTCTGAACTCTTTGCTTCTTGTTTCGACAAAAAATCTCATGAGCTTTAAATGCTCATCAATGTGTCCTCCTTTCTTTTGTTTCTCGTGCAACTCACATTCCCAATTCCCCCTGTACTTTTCTTCGACGATTTTGCTTATTAGTACAACCTTGGCGTATCTCAAACCTCTCAGCAAGTTTTTTCTTTGAACTACCCCACCTAATTTTCGTTTGATCATTCTGTGTCGTTTTCTTTGATGATTTGAAATTATTCTTCAATATTGGTGACTACGGATGTCGGTTAGCACCTGATCTGTGGTAGGCCTACAACGATTTAGCCAATTACGAGTCGAATAAGATCAGCTCAATGCTTGGATCTGACGAATATCTTGTAATGCTTCGTCAAAGCATATCATTGGCCTTTCTCAATCTGCTGCGAAGTTGTGAGTTATCCTCCTGCCTATTAGGCTACCTGCCTCTGATAGTCTGATTCTTCGTCGCTCATATTCCGACAACTTCGATTTGTCAAGATTAGTCTACGATGCCCAAAAGGGTTCAATCCTGCTTTTTCATATTGTCTTCAATTTGTTACTGAGTTTGTGTGCTGGTATGCCGGCCATTCTTAACTGAGACTCACCTCGGCTTCTTTGTTTGATTGACTATCCATTATCAGATCGTTAACAGCATGCCATTCATGACCGTATTCGTATGAAGGATTGCCTTTGTCGTTCTGAGAAAGTGTTGATTGGTTGCGATCATCAAGTTGGAGACAGGAACGAATTAGGCTGAACGAAAATCATTTGAAGTTACAATCGATTTGACTGGTGCTTCCAAATCTGAGCTGTTATAATGGCACTGTCTCGACCGCTTTGGCCGTTCGACTTTTGCTCGCTTTTTGCTGAAGCGGTTGATATCGAATCTCATCGAACATGAAGTCAGCCTTCTTTGACTCAATGAAGAAGAGTTATTTTGTTGATGTCGGTCTATCGAAACATCAACGCTTATTAGCTCAGTTCATGAATGAGAAGGTGGCTTCCCTCCGTCTTGAATCGGTTCCTAAACAATTAATATTTTGAAAGCTTCGACTGCAAATCAATGCTGAGAAATGGAAGGTAGTGATGTTGAATATTCCTTTGTTAGCTTGCAGTGCGTCTGTTCTGTTGACAAATTATATGTCTTTGCAAATCCAAAGTCTCATACCTACGAGAAGCTGCTGCCCAGGAATTTCGAGGGCCGTTAATGCACAGCTCAAGAAGGCATCAACGTAGTTTATCAGCAGAAAATTAAAATGACGGACTCGTATAAATAGGGAAAACGAACTCAACAATCCAAAGAGGAATCGTCTGAATCGGACGATTAAGGCATGAAAAGAAAAAGGAGTAGGTCACGTTCTAGAGATAAGCAGCAGAACAAAATGCAGCCCATGCAGTCCAAGCCTAAGCATGAGGGACATAAAAAACATGATCGGCTCGAAGAGAAGTAAAGCAAATCAAAGGAGTCTGCATAGCTTGCGAAGCCGCTTCACATCGACGTAAACCAAGAGATCACAGAAGACTTACTTAAAAGTGTGCTGGGTTTCTCCGGATTCGGAACTTCAAAAGGAAAAGACCACTCCAGCAGTTCAGTAGAGTGCGTCCAAAAGCTTTCACAAGTTCGAAGAAAGTATAGACAGTACATGAACAGAAGGGGCGGTTTCAATAGAAATCTGGATGAAATGAAAGACTGATCGTCGAAAAAATGATAGCATGCGCAGTTCTATCTTTCTCATCCGCATTGGCCTTGAGGGGATACCTTTCCGACATCAAAAGACGACTGTAGCTTCATCGCTCAGTCGAATGCTATACAGTGTCAAAAGATGCTGCACTCCTTATCTTTCTTTATCGGTGGCTTTGTCTCGGCAACGACTGTGGGCTGTTTAATCTGTTCAGGGCGATCAACCTATTAGTTTTCGTTGTTTTCCTCGATTTCTTTGGTGTACATTTCGAGATTCGCCTTGATGAACTCTTCCTCGTTGGGGATGATTTCCAAATTCAACGGGATATACAGCGGATTTTGCAGGGTCACTGGGTCAGGCTGGAGTAGTACCCAGTCGTATATGCTGTCGTTGATATATCCTTATCTCTCCAGCCTCTCTCGAAAGATATTCTTGATATATATGTAGTCCGGTTTCTCTTCAAAGGCAAGCGAACGGCTGTATTTCAACAGAATTGTGAACTCTTTTGGCAGCCCTTTGCATACTTCCTAAATTGATTCCGTATTTACCTCGGGTGCCGTGTCTTTCTTCATCTTGTATATCGTCTGTAAAATTGTTTCGTCCTTTGTTCGATAGTTAGCTTCCTCAGTGAGATATTGCGACCATGGTAGACCCTTGAGGAGGTAAACCAACATCAATATCAGGGATTCGATATCGTCTCTTCGGGAAGCTTCAACACCGCCGTTTGCAGAGATCCCAGAAAACATGATGTTGTCGGGATTAAACCCATACTCCTTGAGTGGAGTATGCTCTAACGTCTTTGGATCGCGAAACTTCTTGGTAGTGGAGTAGTCGATCATGAAGACCTTGTGATTCTTCTTGCCGAGGCCCATGAGGAAGTTGGATGGATTCACGCCGCGATGAACATAATTCTTGAAGTGATAGTACTGGAGAATCGCGATGATCTGATCGCCGATCATCAGCACAGTCTTCAAGGAAAGTCGTTTGTTGCAAATGTTGTAGTACTGTTCGAGGTTCTTTCCAAGTTGTTCCATTACGATGAAGTTGAAATCCTCCTCTTGGCCGCACCTACATTATGCATCCTATACCAGTGCATGGCTGGTATTCCGATACCTCCTTGCAGGGACTGCAGTACTTTGCCTTCCTGAAGCACAGTGTAAATATTGCTGTATCGAGCCTTCGAATCCTCGGCTTTAACAACTACATCCTCGTTGGTCTGAACGTTTCGAGCGAGGTAGAGGGTTTTGTGATCTCCTCGCTTGACGATGGAGTCCAGGCGGTAGCGCCCGCACACCCTGATTTCCACAGAACTCATTATTATATTTCAATTACGACTGTGAATGCTCCTCTCGGCATTAAGAAGGCTGAGAGCACATTGAAGTGTCAATCTTAAATACCCGAGGACGATTTGATGATGTGGTTTGAATAACAATAAATCTGAGATAGAATATGTCGCTGATTGTATGGCCGGTGGAAGCGACGCTCGCGCACAATCCGCTCTCTGTCTCACCATTCGTAAATCAACTGTGGCTAACGTAGAACCCTTTCTGTGTCGTGAGAATAGGCCAGCAAGTACAGAGAACGAGGACGCATGATACAGGTGGAAGGATTTACAGGTGGAACGATCCACTACAATTTCAACTAACCAAAGAACCTTATATGAAGGTGGAGATCTGGGACAAGAATGCTCCCATTGCTGAGGGGCACGCAGCGTTAACTAAATTGTACTCTTCACCGACTGGTTCAAGCAGAGGTAAACAGGAAAGTAACATAGAAATGGTAGAGCTTTGGTGTAACGGAGCAAGTGTGGGGAGACTGCAGATAGCGATGGAGCTTCAAAATACTCAAATTCCTGGTACTTTTCCCAATGCTCAACAGAATGTGGTAAATCGCCCAGTTGACCCACCAAACAAGCCAATCGAACCAAACGAACGGCAAAAGCAGATTGGTACCTTAGGTGTCACAGCACCAAATTCTCATCAACCTCCACGCAACGGAAATGTTGAATAGATAAAGACTGAGCATTACGTTCATACCCGCGAAGTATCATTTCAACTGAAGGCGAACTATAAGGTGACTGAGGAGTCAAAACCACTGTTAAACCCCGCATTAATCAGCCTTCCAGAAGACTTTGACCCCCTGACTGTCGACCTTAACTCCATATATGAAGTCCTTGGGAATAAGGCTCATCATCAAGTCCATCAAAAAAGAGCTCAATCTCCGTCTGCTCCATCACCTACAATTCAACCAAACCAGTAACATTATTATCAACGACCGAATCAGGTGACCAACGCGAACTATCCACTGCTGGACCCACTCAGCAACCATAATATTCCACCTCCACCGCCGATGCACGTCAGCATCTATCCGACATTCGAAAAGCCAACCCAACAACGGACAGAGAAGAGTGCAAGAGACCAATGGGAAGAAATGAACAATAGATAGTACCCTACCCTTGAATAGCCGAAGAATATTACCAGTAGATAGACCAAAGAATATCCTGAATTGAACGTCTAGAAAGCCAGAAGACCAATTTTTGGAGCTACCAACACCTATCCAGAGCTCTCAAAGGAAACTACGAACAATAAAAATGATTCGATACAAACCAATTCTCCTTATGTAGGGGATAACACATTGGGCCAAATCGGAGGGCATGTGATGAATCAGCATTACCCAGACCTGCCCACTCGAAATATTGAGCCAAATTCCTTTTCTATCGGCACAACAAAGGAATACGTATATCCAGAAATCATCGCTAAACCACCCTTAAACTCAAATTCGAACAGCCGTAACAATATCTCTTCGAACAGGGTTCCATTAACGTCTGAAAATGCAGGAAGAAGACTTGACCCAGTTCCGGTTAAGAACACATCCTTTAACCAGTATCAAGGAAATTTTACTACACAGCAACCGAATCTCCCTTACAACACTGCAGCAAACTATCAGTATCCACAACTGCCTCAACAAACCCACCATAACGCAAATCAATGGCCACCGAGAAGTGGCAATAACAAATATCCACCCATGTGACTTATACCTACAATCTTCTTTCGCAAATCGTTGATCCCTCATCGTTCGGTGCCTTGGTTTCAGTTTTGGCAAGGCACTTATTCCGAAATCCACTTTGCATAAAGTATCGACCAATATCCCATTCTACGCCTGATATTATTTCTCTAATCAATGTCAGAAGTTTCCTCCGACCAAGTCAACAAGGAAGTCGACGAGGAGGTGCCTGTGAAGGTATACGCCTATCGGTATGTCTGTGCCGTACTGTTCTTCCTGACCGCCCTAGTGAATTGTTTTGCACCAAACACATTTGTGGCAGTCGCCGAATAAACTACCGACCTCTACCAAGTGGATCGTCTGGCAATAAACCTCAACTCGCTCGCATACACAATCATGCAGCCAATAGTCACCTTCCCAGCCAGCTACATACTCGATCAAATGGGTCTCAAAGCAGGAATGAACGTGGCATTTGTGTTCATGTCGATCGGATATGGCCTAAGGCTTCTCGTCAACGTTCACCTCTATATCTTCGTTATTGGTACTTACTTCACGGCTTTGGGGTTCGTTTTCGTGATGAACTCACCAACGAAATTCGCGAGCAACTGGTTTCCAGTTTCTCAGGTAATTCGTCGACCATGCTTAGATTGCTGTCGTCAACGGAATAGTCATGTTCGCTTTACTCGCCTCGGATGCACTGGGAGTATTCTTCCCTGTCTTGTTCCTGGGAGAAACCTTCACAAAAGATGAGATGTTCAATCTTGTTCTCTACTAGACCTGTACGGTCGTTGGGCTTCATCTACTCATGCTGCTTTTCTTCCGAGGGCAACCACCAACACCAGCCAAGTAAATATCCTTCCATGCAGTTATTCCAGTCAAGTCAAAAAGGAAAAATATTTAGAATCTCTCAAGCATCTAGTCCAGAACAAAAACTATCTCACGCTTATGGCGTCAGTCGTTCTCGTCTGGGGAGTTGTCTCAGCCTTCTTTGCAACCATTGGCTGGGAGGTTGGCGCCTATGGCTTAGGCAGCAACGAGGTGGGGATGGTTGTCCTGTGGTCGAATGCTTGTGGAATCTTCGGCTGCATCTTTGCAGGAGCCTACATTGAAAAAACAAAGCGTTACAAGCTGACAGCAATCGTATGCCTACTGCTTGGAATCGCCAGTCTTTGTGTTTTCTTCATATGCCTTGAATCTTCAACTCCGCCAGCAGCACTTTACGCTTTGTCAGCATTGGTGGGGCTGTTCCTCTTCCCATACGTCACGACTGTTGTGGAATTAGGAACCGAAATTGCCTTCCCAATAGGTTAAGCCACTTCAGGAGGCATGTTGTTATCTGCTGGACAGCTACTTGGTTTTATACTGGGACTGTCAATGCAGTTCTTGATAGATGGAAAAACGAAGATGTACTCAAGGATCGGAGGTGGAATATATTTGATTCTCATGCTATGTGGAGCTTTGGTAATGTGTTGGGTCAAAGAAGATCTCAGAAAAAATGCTAAGGAAAAGGAGTAAGAAGAGAAAAATAGGCTTCTTGGATCACAATCGACCGATGCCACTCCAACCATCAACTGATTCTGTTCATTCCATGCTTGATTTGGAGTCGCCAAGCACATCTTTACTTATATAAGTATAACTAGAGGTAATGGAGTCCGAAGACGATAAGGCTTTTCGCAAGGCAGTCGATCTCGTGTTCGAACAATACGACCCACAGAAATCCGGAACCCTCCAACGGGCAAACGTGAAGGCACTAATCGAGGATGTGTTAGTGGCTATCAGCGAAAACAGCAAAGTCACTGATGAGGAAGTTACCTCGGTGTTGTAGACACTCGACAGAAACGGTAACGGGTTCATCACCCGTGACTAACTCTACCTTTGCATCAAATAGTTGAACAATCATGTAGTTACTCCGCTCTGACTGTGAATGATTTGTGTGCTGACTATGCCTGCTTTATCAAATAATAAATGCTTGAGCGAGAAGGATAGCATCCTGCGATGCATCTCAACGCTTTTCGGGTGATCTATGACATGCAGAATGACAAGTACTTGAAGGTGCACAAACACCTCGGCACAGAAACACTCGTGTACAAGGACGGCAGTGATATTAAGAAGTTTCAACCTGGACTGACTGGCCAACTGAACTCCAGCCGTCGCTTCCACAACTAGCAAACAACCCTCGGTAGTCAAGCAAGTGAGGCGCTCGCGAATCATTCCATCATTGGTCTCAAGCAGCACGAAAGTCACTTCATTGTCAGAAGAAAAATGCAACATAACCACGAAAAGACACTCGACCGAAAGGCTAGATAGAGGGATCTTGCTACAATTGAGCACAACCACAAGCCTCATAGTCTGCAGACTCGTTCCTCAGATAAAGACATGAAAAAGATGCTTCCAGCAATCACCCAAAAAGACTTCTTTAAGAAGATCATAGCGAACCGTGAGCGTGAGTTGCATCAGCAGCAGACTCTACCAGTGGACGAGCTTTCGAATACCCTCAAAAGATTTAACGAGCTGAGGCAAGATTCGATCTACGAAAACCATAGCATCAAGAAAAGTATTCCCGGAAGCAGTCCAAAGTATTCACCCGATCGAATCCACCTCGCAAACAAGCAATATTTCGATACCCTGGCGACTGAAACAAGCGCTTCAATCCATTTCTCAACAAATAAGGGGAAGCATAACAGTTCCTTATCGAGATTGAACCACTTACCTGAGCGGATGAAACCGAACTCTCAGTATCTCCGGGAACGTGAGTTCTTCTTCAAGGGTAGAGTTAGGAATTATTGTAGTGCACCCAGATAGCAAGACAAAACAGAAGGAACCGGATATTGTGCGTCGCGATAACCTCAAACGGCTCGAGCGATAGTTCTTGGAGCAGTCGAGCCGCAACACCAACCGTATTTACGATCACGAGTGATAAATGCTTTCCAGTTTTAAATGCGAAACGAAGTAATCTTTGACGATGTGGAACTACCCACACAAACCTATTGGTTCAGTCACGGCAATAGCAAGAAAGTCGAACAGGAGCAAATGACAACTTAGTTCTCGACGAAGGATCGGCAGATGGAAACACTCATTCACAACTCCGAAAAGGAATCCTTTGAAGTGCAGGTCGATAGCAAGGCCTTTAGGGACAACAGCGAGGAGGTCACATGGTTCGAACCTAACGAGGAAGACGATAAACGGCTGCTGAAGTTTCTCAAGCGTATGGAGCCAATCATTCGTAAGGAGATTGAAGAAGGTTTGAACCAAAAGGCTTACCAAAGTACCGTTGAAGTTAGCTTAGACTATGAACCCGAAGCTAGTTCACAGCGACAAGATACCAAGGTACTGTACACCCTGGAGGACCACTCAAAAATGCTAAGTTCGCCGACCCTCTGCGTCTCTGATGTGAGCTGGAATTCTGCAGGCATGGTCGCTGCAGCTGGCTATGGGGAGTTCGTACATGAAGGTTCATGTAATCATCGTGGAGCAATCTGTACCTGGAGTATATTCAAAAGGGAGTTCCGGACGAACACTCCTCAGATAATCGAGACCAGCGTAACCCAGCTGTGTAACTTAGGGCTGCATAAACTGCCTCTCGTTCCACCCAGTTAAACCCTCGATGTTGGTCTGTGGTACCTACTCAGGAGAAATTTTGCTGTATGACCTTGCGAGGGAGGATGATAACCTGATTGCAAGAAGTCGCATCGACGATTACCTTCATCGCTAAGTCATCAGCAAACTCATTTGGTGGGAGTATCGAGTACCAGGCAGCTACGACACAATCTACGTACAATTTGGATCAATGAAGAACCTTCTTTCGCTTGGCACGGATGGAAAGATATTGCTGTGGGATATGCGCTACAATGACAAGCATAAGAAGCAACTGCTTCAAAACCCTATTAAAGGTTTTTCGCTGCTTCGCAAAAAAGACAGTCAAATTGTACCGGTTGGTGGTCTCGCAATGGAGATGTCTCCCGAAAATAAGACAATCTTTGCAGTAGGCTCGGAGGGGGGAAGTGTTCTACGGGCGACAATATCAAATATCATGCTCGACATGGAATCTAAAGCACTTCTGGATCGCCAGACTAATGTGAAATTTCCAGGCTCCATGTACCCGTTCCTGCTGAATCTTATTCCACAGAACCTGCCAGAGATTAAGCACCACGTCGAACAATACTGTCAAGCCAATAAGCTAACAGAGGCCTCGATGGCTGTTCTATTTCAGTCAAAACCAGATATCCGCAAACTTTACCCGAATTCAGTCAATTTCGTGTATGAGACTGCACCCTCTCCGGTCGTTTCGATTTCGTACAACAAGTATGGTCTGTTCGTCGTGAATGGGTGTGAGGGTTCCTCTCGAATCTACCTTGAAGGTTTCAAAAAGAACCTGGAAAACATTGATGGAGGATACCAAATCAAATGGATCGCTGCCACCAAGCTTGCGGGCTTCTTCGAAGATGAGTGGCTGGTGTTTGACTGGTTCAGTGGAGATGTGCTGGTGAGAGTGACTGCCCCAAGAGGCGTACAATGGGTAGTTGCGAGCTAAATGGCTGCTGTTGCATACGATCAGGACTAAGTCAAGGTTATTCGGCTTGGAAGTAACATCACTTAGCCACTCCCAAACGAATAAGTTCTCGTGTAGAACAAGATAAGCGAACTCAAGGGTCTCTGATGCAGTACTATAGCGAGGATTTATTGCTTAGATTTGGAGATAGAAATGTCAATGATAGGCGGTATATTTGATGACGGTTTGCTGTTGGTCTTTCGTCAGCTGATCCGAGGTCGTTTGCAGATTGCAACGATTACGGGAGTAAACGGTGCTTAGAGGGAAGCCTGTAGTAGCATGGTAACTTTCCTTGGTCATTCGCGTTGAATGCTCTTCTCGCTTCTAGGCAGTATGACGTCGACGAACCTGCCGACAAAATTCAGACATCTTTCTATGATGGAATAGCAGTGTCTTTTATTTTTGGTGTGTTCTCTTTTCTAATCGCTCGTGATTTTTGATCTCTAAGTAGTCCCGGATATCTTTGATGGACTCCTTGGTCGTGAATGGTTTAATGTGGGGTAGCTCAGGAAGCTCGAACTCAAGTATTGGCTAGGTCTTGATTCTCTTCCCCGAACTGTACTACTTGATGGCTTTCTTGATCTTCTTCTTTTGCTACTGGTCATGCCGAGTCAATTTTAGGTATTGGTGCATCTGCACAGTTCCTCTGCAAAGCTTCTTAAGGTTGGTCACACAGATGTCCGCATTGAGCACTTAAGCCTCTTCCTCAGAGTCACTCGAAAACCTGGACTTCGGGGAGAGCAGTCGAAATCCATCGCCATCAGCTGAATCATTATCTTGCTTACTCTCCTCCATGTCGAGGTACATGTATTTGTTGTGTTTGAGCAGGCAGTTCGTGACCCTCCCAATGTCCATTGGTTTTTGATTGAGCCCAGGCAATCGGTTACCCTCGCAAACCCGAAACAATATCGGCTTCTTTGGATAAGCCTGTAACATTCCCTTGTTGGAGAATAAAATTTGTTCATTGAGACTTATGTTTGGATGAACGGAAAATCACTTTAGTATTGTCGCACAGGCAACACGAGCCTTCAGTGCTTTCAGGTAAAGATCATCGATCCTGCTTTCAGCGTCCATGGATTACTTGTATGTCTTGCCGTCCTTCTTCTTTGAAAATTCACGAATCTCCTTCAGCACTTGGTTCTCGTATTCGTCCGACTTTTGCATCAGCTCTTCAGGCTTATTGCGAGCATGCAGGATCAGTCTTTGCATTTCATCGAGCCGTGGGTGTTTCCCCGTTTCGAGGTAGTTTGTGTAACGTGGAGGGGATTTGATTTGGAGATTGGAGTTCTGTGGCAGACTCTTAACTGACACGCTTCGTTCGCTACGAGCCTTTTTTCTCACATCTTTAATCTGCTCCAAGTAGGAATCTCCAAGCTTACGGATTCGATTACTATCCCCAAGATTGAATTCCTTCTCCTTGTAGTTGAATATCTCTTCATCGGAGAGTCCCTGCTTCCCGAGGATCATATACTTGATCTTATTCTTGGATTTGTCAGCAGCAATATCACTCAACCTCCGCTTCTCGCTATCGATGCTCAGAGGAATGCTCTTTACCACTTCCTTGTCGAAATCTTGTCTGCGTTTAACCTTGGCCTTTTCCCGAGTAATTTCACTCTTTGGTTAGCACATGTTTTACCTCTCGACGGTCCAGTAAATGGAACTACTCGGGGTGCTCCACAATCGGGTTAGCACTAAACTTGGGAGATCGCTCTTTAACTTTTTACATGTACTGCATTTCATGTTTCTTGATTTCCATGAAATCAACCTTGGGTCTTTCAGGCATGGTTATCAACAACTCTTCTGTATGCTTCTGAACCACCTCTGTTCTTGAGGATTTACTGAGGAGAGGTTGTGCCTTTTGGGCAATCTGTTTCAAACGTTACTATTTTCGCTTTTCCAAGCTGCTCATATACTATTCGAAGTGTCGTCTCCTCTCTTAACTTACCTTTCTGGCCGCCTCCTCGTATCTCTTTTCCTCCTCTGCCTTTTATCTTTATTGTCTTTCGCGCTATCTCTTTTCAGAAAGGGCTTTCCGCATTTCGTTGATCTTCTTCTCCTCTCTCCAGTGATCGATTTTTCGGTCAACCTCAATCTTCTGCTGTTGCTCAGTACTCCGCCTTCCCTTTATCTTGATTTGCTTTTCTACCCGTTACTTTTCTTCAGTTCGCCGATGCTCCTCCAATCGAAGGTTAAGCAAATCAATCTGCCTCTCCAGCTCTTGACGCTGCTTTCGCTTGTCTTCGAGCTTGTCGAGTGCCTTGTCGGCAACTTTCTGAGAAATCGGAGAATCCCGGATGACTACATGCCCAGCTTCAATCTACTTCGCAAGATTAATAATGGTCTCGGTGATGTGCTTGTTCGCAGTCTATGCTGATTCGAAGAGATACCTCTGGAGTTGATTTGGTTGAGAAGTAAGCTGGCTGAATTGTATCGTGAATCGTATTTTCCTCCTTTTCTTGCGGTTGAATCAGTTCTGTTGCAGCTTCGGTTGCTCGATCGTTCTCGACGTGGTCTTCGGCAGCTGCGGAAGACCCATTGGCTTAGCCATGAGTGTCCTAGCCATTCGGCAAAATTTAATTGCTCATAAAGTAATATAGGTTCAATATTGGTTATGCTATCGACAGTATTGGATCACTCACGGGGTTTCCACTGATTTGATCTCTCCGGCTCGATGACCATGCGTTCGAAATTACTGAGGTACTTGATAGTCGATAATTTGGCTTCCAAGCTATTGAGGCTCTGGAGGATGGATGGAGCCGAAAGCTGGCAATACTTGAGGCACTATCTACGAATATGATCGTGTTAGTTGCTATCCACGAAATTGTTTGGTGTCTTTTCAGAGAACCCATAGAGAAGTTGGATTCCCTGAAGATTGTTCTTGAACTCACGGACTTCGTCAAATTACCGCTCCGAAAGGTGGCCATATTTATGAAGGGACTTCAGATATCTAGACTGACGAGAGAAATACGTCTTCAGAGTTTTGGTTTCCTTAGCTTTGCCTTTTTTTATTCTGTCGTATGTTTGTACATCTTCGATGTTCTCCAGCAGAATCGGCAGCCAGCTTCGCTCTCTCAGGCTGCAAAGAGGATTTTATGAGGTTGGTTTGGTCCCGCGCGGCTTCGTGTTCGATAGCTCAAACACTCCC
>ERZ724508.1586-NODE-1586-length-13183-cov-5.663467_pt1 | contig 13183 bp, 10 predicted proteins | sample MGYA00376041_ERZ724508 | MGnify/ENA primary metagenome ERZ724508 (study PRJEB28724, sample SAMN07190887) | wastewater metagenome | isolation source: effluent of sewage treatment plant in Hong Hong | place: USA: Christiansburg, Virginia | collected 2016-03-01 ...
TTTGTTAATTATAGTTTTAAAATAAAAAGGCTTAAGTTTATTTAGTTTGGGATTTTATAAACAACTTCATTAAATACTCATTTAAAATGGTTGTTATTTAATTAGGATGAAATAATTTTAATATATTATTTAGGCATTGATTCAAACTATAAATTATTGTATATAATTCTCAAAATCGATATAAAATTACTTAGGCTTACAAACAAGCCCTAATAATTATAATTATAATTTATAAATGACTTCGGAGCTTTTATTGCACACTTAAATAGGAAATATTACTTCATGGAGCTCTATTTTAATTGCAGAAAAATACAGCATTGAATTACCCATAAGAGCTCTTAAGCAAATTAACTTAAAAGAAAAAATATATAAAAAGAGCCTTAATACATTTCCTTAATTATAAGTAGACTAAGAAATATTTGTTGTCTCCTCAAACGCCATCTATCTTTATCTTGCCAGATTAGGAATATATTAGAATAAATAATAGAATAGTACTGTGGATCAAGAACATTGTTTACTAACATAAATTAGCTTATTAAGCCAATTTATTTTATTAAATCATAGTGAATAATAAAACCTAATTGAGGCACTTGATGAGGATAACAAATAAAAACTTATTAAAGAATTCAAAAAATAACTTAAAACTGTGGAGGATATATTACTTACTGTTATTAAGACAGAGATTTCAGAAATAATTCTCATTTCTTTACTCTCATGAGTAGTTGACCCAGAGTTATAAGGAATTATAAAGAAACAAAAAGCTTTAGTTAAAAGACTTCTTTCATATGAATCTTAGATTAACTAATAGTTATAACCAATGATGTATAGTACATTTAAACGATACGAAAAAATTGCTAAGTAATAACCTTATAAGAAATATAATTTTAATATTTATTAGTTATCATCATTAAGAATGCCTGCAACACCTAATAGAATCCATTTGCTGTCATCAGAGTCATAACTCTCCATTTTCATATCAGCGCTAAATATATAAGTTGGACCTCTTTGGGTAGTGTAATACACAGGACAGATATATTTTCCTATAGATGATTTTTGAGATATTTCCAAAGCAACTACTTTTATAATGGGCATAGCAAAATGTAATTCTTTTGGTCTTTGATCTATTAAATAACCGTCTCCATCTGAAGTCTCCCAAGCTGCACCTTCTAAAAACAACCCATGAATAAATACTCCATCTTCAGAAGTATCCGGTAAAGAATTTATGTCTCTGTATTAAGTTACTATAGTTTCAAAAGTCATGCTATCTAAAGGTATCTTTTTTTATCTTGCTTGAAGCTACATGACAGCTGTTAAAAATGACAATGGGTTGAACAGATAAGAAATGCATATAGACTTTGGCAAGTTAAGATCAGAGCTCCAAAGCTCTAATTGTTGATACCTTTAGTTAAGGTCAACTAACCATGAGCTAAGGCTTTTCTTACTTGGATAATATTAACCCCATTTCAGTGGCACTCGATTTAAAGATATAAATATCTATAATTGCTCCATTCGTTCAGTCATATTAAGAGCACCTTCCATTCCTAAAAACAACTCTTCCAAAGACATCTAAATATCTTTCAATAACTAGTTCATTTTCTCACACTCTTGAAGACAAACAATCTCATAAGGGGAAGGATTGTCACCACTTTTTCCTTGTATTTTTTCTTTTATCTTAATCAAAGAAAATTCTTCAGGCAAGTCATTTATCATTTTGCTTATTGTTTGTGTCATTTTATTATCTTGTTATGTAGTGGCCTCTTTTCCACCTCCCTAAATGTCTATAATGCTATTAAATATAGTTTCACATTGACTAAGTAAGAAATTTATCTCAGCATTAGGATGCATTCCAAATAAAATTGGACTTTCTGCTGGCAGTCACTCTATATAATTAACATAGTCTTCAAATTGATTCTTAGATGGATCCAATATTCAATATACCGGCTATCCTCCAGGTATTAAGTTACACATGTTCATTAGCTCAGGCTTTAGAAGAACTTTCAGATAAGCATTGTTGGTTCTTCAGTCCCATGCATCAGTAATGTGTCCACCGTACATTATTTCTCCATATATGTATCTTAGATCCTCATAAGGAATTTGCTCATATTTTGTCAAATAGTTGTTTAGTACATCGGCGCATATAGTAAGATCTCCATCATTAAAGTTATAAACTCTTGACCATCCTTGAGAACCGAATCTTTTTCTACCCAAAACTAAAGAATGAAAATAACACAAAGCAAATAGTAGGTTTTTGTACTCGTTAGGCTTGGAGCACTCATCAACATTTTTTTGATTAAAATGACTCATGGCTCTTTACATATTTGCTTTAAGATCTTAGGGAGCTTCGTTAGATATCTTAACACACCTCTATAGAATTCCTTCGGGCACTATTTACATATTGGGAAGGGGGGGTGCTTCTGATGATATAAAAAGTCTGAAGTTTTCATGAGAATTTTTAAGATTCTCGTCAAGAGCTCTTTCAAAGCTTTTCAACCAACTTTACATTAGATGTACATTTTGCAAGAATAACCAATTTCCATTCTTACAACATTCTTTTAGAAAATTTAGGGCTTTATCTTCCTAGCCTTAACCCATCGAAATATTTATCAATGTCATTTCACTGGTGCTTTTTCCCATAGACTGACCTATGTTCTCAACATCTTTAGTGGGATCCACTCCAGGGAAAAGTACGAAAAATACCGGAGATGAATTGCTTATAATCTTATATGTTTGTCTTATATCAAAAGGTTTAGATTGGATATACTTAATGCCCATCATTTTTTCTACATATTATTTAAGAGCTTGCAGTGTTCAGTCAGGTCTAATAAATCATATTATCATTAGTCAATGGAACTCATTAATATCCTTGAACTTCTTAGGCAACTCAATCTCCTCTACTTTTTCTTCGGAGTACCATTTTCTCCAGTAAATTAAGTCACTTTCTAAATTCTCGCATAAATCTTAAAGCTCAGTTATATACTCTAAAGATTTGAGATCTCTGAAAACTTATTCGGAAATAAATGACTTTAATTATTCTGAAATAGATAAAGGATTATGATACAATTATCCTTAAATTAAATGTTTTATTTCTTGACTATTCAGAGTGCCAGCTTTTTCTAATATTTTAAAACATATATATGAGGCAAAAATAACTTTATGTTTTTCAAACAAACCTTATCTTACATACTCAAATACTTCTATAGTTAATGTGTCTATTATTTTATTAACTCTTTACAATATTTCCTCATTGGTTAAAGTTTTTTGTTTTCTAATGGGTTTCTTTTTAATCTCTAAAGATTGAGTTTTGCTTTTAAACTCAGATAATTTCTGCTGGTCTAAATTTTATTCGTTTTCTTATTGCAACTCTATTTCATATTCTTAAGCCACAATTTTAATTGCTCAAACAACAACCTCTATAAATGCCTCAAGAGAATACATGTAAAAGCTACTTAATTTATATAAGTCATTCATAATAAAGAATATTAAGGATCCTCTTATCGCAGCTGGCCTATATACTTCTGATGTTTTGTTTATTTGAGTTTCTGTTTCCTTGGCAATTTTTACCTTATCTCTTATCTCCATAGAATATTTTTAACTCTTTTCTAAGTTGTCAATTAAATCAATATCTTCTAAGAAGCCTTCTTTTAGATTTTTAAGTCTCTCCAGTAAATCCTTCTCTAGTTATTTTATATTTATTTTGTATTCGTTTTGTTGTAAAATTAACTCGGATTTACTACTACTTAATTCTGGTCTTTCTTTCCTAACAATAAGGTCTAATAACTAGTCGCACAGACCCTCTTCTGTTACAGTAAAATTAATTAAGACAGTTTCAGCTTATATTTCTGGAGGATAATGGGGATTACTCAGCTTAGTCTATAAATATAGGAAAAATCTAGGATGTACTTGAATATCTTTACCTGAAAACTTTATGTATTTTTTGCCTAATCTTTTGAAGGTATTTCTAGCAATAACTGGGACAATAACAGCATCAATATTTTCATCCAAGTTTTCCAGCATAACAGGTATGCCATATTCTATTGCTTTTTCTAATTCAAATAAAGTCTATTTGCTTCCAATTCTAAGAACTTTTAATCCATGTTTTTTTTCCTTCTCTAATATCCATTGATAACCTTGCAGCTAAGGGTCTATTAGTAAAGGATATCTTTCAGAGTTACTTAAAATGACTCCATTCTCAATTGATACTGTGTCACTAGGCAATCCCTAATTGTTCCACTCGGCTTTGGTGGCATCATCAATTAAGAACTCACACGGGCCTACTCCCAAGGTCTTTGGAATGTTCTTTTTTTGTATATAATTCATAAACTCATTTTGTATTAAAATTTCTCAAAAGTTCTTCGTGAACGGACCAGCATAAGAAATAAAGCTGGCAGATAATAATATATCGCCTACAACATTTTATATCTTATTATCTAATAGACTAATATTTTCTTTCCATCTTCCTTTTTCAGATGACAAAGCAGCAACAAGTCTTTGGGCCAGACTTAACTTAAGACTGCATCAGTTGGCATCTTCTATGGCGTTGTTCTTATCTAATGTAGCTTATTCAAACTTAGCTACCAGCATGGCTAATTGACTCTCTAACTCAAACACTTCTTCCTTGACTTATTTTAATCAATCTATTGCATTATCAAGTCTTTCATTTGCCACCTCCAAAGCCTGTCTTTTTGGAATCATTAACGTCATAGCCTCATAATACTCAACCATACATGTAATAAATATCAAGATGTTTCCTGCAGCTTATGACTTCTTAAACATAAGCTCTTAGTTCTTAAATGACTCATCTTAAAAATAAGGTTTTATTTTTTAGAAGTTTTATTCTGGAACCTTATTATCATTAATCATGTTGGGATAGTTTAGCAGCATTTCAATTAGTTTCTTTGGCTCCTTCATAAGTCTCAAGCAGCCATTTTTCCAGTCTAGATTTTTAGGAAGTTTCTGCTTTGTAAGTTCAATATCATTGTCATAACCTTAAATTCCAGAAAACATATACATTATACAAAAGAAAACTTTATCAACTCCAGCTGGTGGTTGTGCCACTGCTTTTAAGAATTGAATTTCTTTGACATCCAAGTTATTCAGTTTCTCTTTGGCATTCTCAACTAAAGGAGTGAGTCAAGCAACATCAGTTTCACATGATTATTTTTGGTCTTCAACTTCGGCTTTGATTTCCTAGCATTTCTCTTCTTCTACTTTGGCTTATTATGATTGTATTTAAACTTTATTTTTTTCTCTTCCCACTATTTCTGCTACCTCATCGGCTTCTACTTTTTTCTTTTCTACTTATATTTAAATCTCTTTAAGACTTTATTATAATTCAGACACCTTTATCTCGGTCTCTTCTAATTTAGCTAGTCCCGTCTCATACATAAGTCTTTCATCTTCTAATTCGTTTGATTTCTTTTCTAGCATTATCTTAAAAAGCTCTAGTAGTTCTAAAAAGCTTTTGGGTGTTGTATAAATATATCTTTTATCTTTTAGCAATATTTATTTTGCCACTTTGTTAGTAATATCAAAAGAATAAGGCATGAAATCGATGACAGCTTATTAAGTCTCTTAATTGCCTAGATTTATCGATTATAATTTCTCATGTGCTACATTTAATAGAGCCTCGAACGGCCAAGCTTAGAACCAATCTATAGTTGTTGAGTTAACCAAAGCTGGAAATCTTCGTGCTCTTGTTCTCAAATTATCACCTACTGGAGAAAAGCATAAAGTAATGTGTAGATTTTTCTTTACATTTAGAATAAACTAGTTCCAACATTCGTCAGAAGAGTCAGGTTTTCCCATAGCTTTTACTTTTGGTCTTATGCTATTTATTATATTCTACTTATCATCCTCTGTGAACAGATCACTTACTTCTCCAGAAGATAGAAGATCATTTATATAGACTAAGAATTTCTCATCGGTAATATGTCCGTCACTAATTAGAAACAAAACACCCTCTTCTTTCAATCCTGTTTTATTGTATAAACCGATTAAATCTTCTTTAAGAGAGGAAATGTTATAAGTGCTTGAGACTGTCATTTAAAAGACACTTAATTCACAAATAAAGGCAGACAATTTCGTTAGGGATTATTTTCCATTGCCTCCTACACCAACCAATAAAGCATGCCCAGGTGATTATGATATTATTCAAGAAATTTTGCATATGTGTTTTATTGCATCTTCAAATAATATCAAGTTCATCTCAACTTACTAATCATTATAATCTTTAAGTGCATCATATACATGCTATTAAACTGTTTAGAAACTAACTAGCTCATACATTCTTTCATTTAAATATCCATTAGGAAAGTTATTAAAAATTAAACTTTCTGGATTATTTCCTTAGTAATATTTTTACATTGGATACTTAGCAAAATTCTTCTTAACTATATCATAAACAATCGACTGGTAGTTTTTTATATTCTCAACTGAAACAAGCCTATCTCAATATACTCTTTCTGCCTCATGAAGAAGTAATTTTACCACTTTTTCCGAGTCTTGAAATTGATTTGGCTAGGCCAACAATATACCTTGAAATATTTGGCTTAAATGTCTTATTGTAAATTCATAATGGAAGTTAATTGCAGTTTTCCTAAAGGTTGTTTATACCTTCTCATGTAATATGATAATAGCTTTTATTAACGGAATAGTTAACTCTTATACTTGTAATTTAAATTTTTTTAAATGACCTTTTAGATAAGTTTCATATAGGATTATTTAACTATGTGTCTCTGGAACATTGACAGACACAGTCCAAAAATGTCTCATGTATCTTGGATTAACAAAGAATGATCCTGCAGTAGGATTCATCGCAGCAATTACTTATGTATTTATAATCTTCTTTTATACAGGGACAAGCTTACTTATATCGTACCAGTGTGAGTAGTCTACGTGCTATCTTAAAAGAGCTATGGCTGTCTAGGTGTTATAGCTATCTAGTTGTGGCATATTTAAATCATCAATGAAATAAATAAGCTTTATTTTGCTACCTTTTTTGGGCCCATATCTTGTGCCTTATTTAATCAATTCCATCTCCATTGTATTTTGTAGACTGGCTGCATTTGTATAATAATTAAAGTTTATTTTACTGGAATAAAAATCATCAGGTTTCAAAGCTTTGATTTCTTTTAAAAGCCCACCAATAAGTTGACTTTTACCACAACCAGCCATTCCTATGAATAATACAGGATATCCTTATAAGATCAAGTGTTTAGATATTGTTTAAATTGATACCGTTTCTGGCAAAGGCACAGTAACACTCTACATAGGAACTATTGGATCATATTCGATAGTTTCAACCAAAGATCTCCACTCAACTAAAACTAATTGATTCTATTCAACTTGTATAAAATAATCAAAAACTGTTCCTTTTGATGGAAATCTTACACCTTTAAATTCATTCTTAATAAAGGTAGAGAATTCTTTTCTATAATCTTTATTATCTTTTTCACATAAACATCCACCAAAGGACCAAATCAAACTTATAACAAAAATAGTTTCTGTTTTATTATTATCAAGTATTATTTTATTATCTTTTTAATCAATATTCTGTCTTAATATATCAAAATGCTAAGCTAATAAGCTTTAAAATAATCAGCACAAAACTTGAGTCATGGAAAAGAAAGACACGGGTATTATAAGTTTGCAGTTCTTATACATGTATGTTATTGTTGGCTCTACATATTTTTTTATTAAATTTTACACAAACTCAGACTTTATGTTAAATTTAATGCAAAGCTGTTCTAACCAAGAATTCACGAAACAAATTCTTTGATAGCCTTTGTCATCAGATATATATAAGATACCAGCTCTTGATACTGTGGCTGGTGTTGCATATTTAAGATCTCTTATTTCAAACAGTAATCACATATAACTTTTTAAACTTATTCAGCCGTTATTAGCTAGAGTTAATAGCTTATTATCATCCATAACTGAGTTCATAGACTCAATCCAATTTGCATCCAAATCTCCATCTAGAACAATCCATTTGGGATTACCATCTATTAGTTCCTCAGAAAACTATTACATATAGTAAGATAATAAGCCGTTCTTCCATTCTTTAGTCTTCATATTTGTATATCCATATAGGTCCTTGGTGTCTATAACTTTAGGATCAATGTCAGCACAAGTGGTTTTGATTCCGCTTTTATCATTTGATTTTGCTAAAACTTACCATGTGGTAGTTTTGCCTGATCCAGGGGGTCCAATTAAAAATACACAATGTCTTATTTCCAATAATTCCTTAAGTTATATTATTTTCAATGTAAAATCTGGATGTGCTGTCAATAGATTATCCTATACAACTTAATTTACAGTTGTTTCAAAAATAGTATCAACTTTTCGATTTATATTAATTGAAGGGAAAAGATCATTAAGAAGGCCGTTAAATATTCCAAAATCAACTTATGCTATTTTTGGATAATTAAAATCTCTCAAAGCTCTAAATAATAAACTCTCCTCTGAGAATTATGGTTCGGCTCATTTAAATGTTCCAGCAACAACAAGAACAGATTTAATTGCCCTTAGTCCCCAATCATAATGATCCTGTTGAGACAACAATGATTTACATAGACTATATAAAGTCACAAATTTTCTTGCCAATAATTTAGCATTAACGAACCCCTCAGCCATTAAAATATTTTCACAAATTAGTTCTAAATCAGGTACGACAACCGTTATTGGTCTAAATAAAGCTTTAAGACCTTCTGGCAACTCAGCTCTACCCAAATAGCCAGGATTCATTGTGATAAACACTCCACAAGATGGATTAAGGAATACTAGATCCTCCTCCATAAAAAATTCAGTTTTGTGCATTTTAATCGCATCAGTTACCGATTTGAACTGTAGAGTACATACAGAGAGAACTTCTGGAACTAATCTGTTAAATTCGTCGAAGCATCCCCAACAACCTGACGAGGCAAGTCCTTTAAATATATTTCCCATTGTTTAATAGTTCATTTCCCCAGAACAATTAAAAACATAACAAGACACACCCATAGATGAAGCAAGATCTTTTGTTGTTTCTGTTTTTCCAGTACCTGCGGGGCCTGCTGGAGCACATCCCATTTTAAGGTGTAATGCTTGAGTGGCCGTTACATATATTCAATCTGTTAAAGGCGTTATAACTAATCTAGATCCATTGCCTAAATACTCATAACAATAATTTAACATTGCATCTGCAATTCTACAGTATGAAAGTTGAGTGTCCATATTCCAATAGAATTTTAATTAGGATTGCCAGTAAAATTCTTCTTTTTTTCATACATCTTCTTTTATAAGCTTCTCAATTATATCTCGGTTGTGGGTATCTATTGTAATCAAAGACATGACCTTTGTTCATAGTTCGTGCTTAAGATCTCCTTATACCATTTTAATTAGCTAAGTTAATTTATCTATGGATCCTTAATAAAATTCATTCATAGCGGACAAATTACCTTTTTGTAATTCTAAAAATATTTACTCTACTTCCTAAACCCAGAATATAGAGTTTATGAGCAGATTTAATTAAGCAAAATTATTGTTTATCCATTCAACTCAATTCATCGTTTATTTCAATCCAATGAACTCTCTTGCTTTTTCTTTCAAAGTATCGCCGACTATATTGAGAACATCTTATAAATAATTCTCTACTTTTCCCAAGAGCTAAACTCCTCCATTAATAAAATTTACCTTCTCTATTCCAACTATAGAGGTCATGGATATAATTTTTGGTCTTTCATTTTAATTCTCAATCATTTCTAGTCAGTCCCCAGCCTGTATTATTTTGTTTAAATAATTTTTTTCTCTAAATAGTAAAAGAGGATTGTTACCATTAGCTAATATATCTAATAACTCCTCAATGGTCAAGAAATAAAATCTTGGAAAGACTTTTCTTTTTTTAGAAATAAATTCATTCAATCCCTTCTAACATTCATTTAGTTCTTTCAGTATTAATTCCAGTTAAAGATATACTAATTTGTCTTTATACTCAGAATTTGAAAACTAGTTTATATTTTAAATTTGATCTCCTTTTTAAACTATTTCCTTAACAGTTTTATCTATTTGTACAAATCTAAGTGATTCATTTGGTAGTTCTTTTTTAACCTCTTCCGAATATATAAATAGATTTATTAAAAAAGACCATGTTTTTTAAACTTCACTTAATAGTTTAATTGTCTCATTTATATTCTATAATTACTTTTGCCATTTAGATACTCATTTTTCATAATAACAAAGATACTTGTTAGAAGAAAGAGATTGTACTTAAAGTTAGTGATCATCTAAAATCTCTAAATCATCATCTTTTATCTTAAGTATAGTTATTTAGGCATCTTTAAGTTATTATTTTTGCTTATCAAATACTATAAATTCCCAAATATTTTCGATTTTAATTAATTCATTTTCTATTTTCCTTTCCTACATTGCTTTTTCTGTCAATTCCTCTAACTGTTCTTTTATTTGTGTAGCGTAAATACTATAGTCCCAAAATTCTCAAAGAGTTGTTTGTTCTTATAAAATAAAATCTGTTTTAAGGATTTTTGAAAACTCAATCCAGTGTCTATTATCAGGCACTATCATTGCTTCTTTTTTAAGCTCCTCCAATATACTTATAAAAGATTACCAATTTTATATCTCTTTAAATATGCCTTGAGTTACCGAAAGTTTTCTATCTAAATTTTTAATTGATTTTAATTCTTTTAATAAATCTTTTATTTTGTCTTATATTTGACCAAGATTAACTTTATTCCACAAGGTTTATAGATTTACTTAAAATTATTTCTAAATTATATTGATTTAATCCCATAATAATTTGATAACTAGTAATTCAGAGGTTATGTTGTCCATGAGTGTTTGTGGATCTTTCATTTTGTCTTAAAACTCTAACATCTTTGCAAAATAATTAAAATCTTTTAATTATTTCAAAAATACAATTTCTTATGTGTATAATTCTTCTAGAAGCTATTTAGATCTTTACATACCTGTTTAGTAATCATATATTGGACTTTGCTTAAGCTAATTCAGAAACTATTTTTATAACAAATAATATTCTTGAAGCTCATATTAAGATTTTTTATTTTCTTCTTTTAGTTGGTCTGATAAACTTTCTTAAGTCTCGTTAGTTATTATTATTAGTTCTTTAAAACTAAATTGTAAATCTTTAATTTAATCTAACTGAACTTAGATCTAGTTATCATTTTTTAAAATCTCATTGCAAGTTAAATACAGTTAATCTAATTATATCTACATTTCTTCCTTTGATTAGTTTAAGATTTGTATATTTTCTTCAATCTCTAATAATTCATATCTATTGCTTAATAGCTATCTTTCCTTTAAATTAATTATAACTTTTTTTGTTTGTACAAAAGTTGCAATTTATTGAATCTAATAATCTATATAACTGTTTAGTTTCTCTGACATAAAAGAATTATCCTATTCTTGAAAGTCTGACCATTTAACTTTGATTTATTGATTTCTAATAGATAATTATTCTCCGTTTTCATCTAAAATGAATATTTCTATCTCCAATTCATCTAAACCAAAGTCATTGTAATATTCAACTAAATATTAGCCATTGTTCAAATCCTATATAGTATATTCAATTATTTAAAGCTAATCAACTTATTAATCCATCTTCAAGGAAGTAATATTAATTTTAAAAATATCATTGCCAGTTAATCTATCTTAATTTTGAGTATTTCTTGCCTAAATGATAAATCTTGTAGAATGAGATTTTGTATTAATTGGAAAAACACCAGGGCCAAAAGCAATACAATTTTGAGCTTTAGTATTTAAATAGTATAAAAAAATAGTATTAGTTGTTGTCAAATCTCCTCCTTAGGTTAGAAGTCTTATTTTTGTTTCGCCAAATAGAGTAGGAGTAAAACCAGGTGTTTCACAAGCTAAAGTATTTTCATTTAAATATGTTGTTTACACGTCTTCTATTTAATTATTTAATTCAAATCTTGCTAATAAATTTAGGTTTAATTTGAAACCTTCTCCTTTTATAATACATTTAGTTTTACCTGTTATTGGACCTATTGAAGGGGATATTTAGTAAATGGCATATTCAGGTCCTGTAATTTAGCCTATATAAATTTAGTGCCAATCTTTTATCGGATAGTTTATCCATCCTCCTTATATAAATAAATTCTGACTTTATTAATCATAAAATATAATTGAATTTTCTCTAGGTATTGGATATGATTCTTTATTCTCTGGCTTAAAAATTTAAATTGTAGAGTTGTCTAAATTTTCTTCCAAAGTGATGCATAGTATATCATTTGATAATTATCCAAAATTTCTTATGCAGCCTTCTTCAAAGTATCCAACAGAGCCCCCAAATATAAATAATTTCCATCTTGGCAATGCTTGTACTAGAACAGACATATGATTCCATCTTGGGGTATCTAAATGAAGATTAACTTCAATCCAAAGATTTTTCTCGGTGCTATATATAAACATATTAGAAAACTACGAATAATTTGACCATCCACCAATTATGTACATATCTTTTAGATTTGGCAATAATCCTGCTATATGACCTCCTCTAGGTTCAGGAGGGTTACCTAATGGTTCCAACTTTCTCCATTCAAATTTAGCACAGTCAAGAATATATAAGTCATTAAAAGACTTTTTTTGATATTTTATTCCACCATGACCCCCAAAAACTATGACAGAATCTAAGTGCTTAATATAAATTCCTGAGTGCCCATATCTTGGATCAGGGGCTCCAATTTTGCTTTACAAATTTTTAGGTATTTATCCAGAATTTTGGTTATTTGGTTAACTCCATTCGTAAACATTCTACTAAACATTTGTTGTTAGTAAATATACATCATTAAATCTTAAATTATTTTCATATAAACCTCCAAAAATTAGCATTCTATTTTTTGATATTTCACAAGCTGAATGAAGCAATCTTTTTAGAGGCAAGTCACCTTTTGTATTGACAAGTGTCTATTAAATTTTTCCGTTAATAATTTTAATTTAGTACAATTCATTATTAGATAGAATAGTTTATGAATTTAAATCTCGATTTCCGCCTCCAAACATTAACCACTGTTTTTCTATCTTCGTTATAGTATGCCCATATCTTGGTTAAGTTAAATCTTAATTCATTATCTGCTAAGTCCATTTAAATTCTTTTAACATTATAAATTTGATTATAATTATAAATGTTAGGGGGGTTTGGGGTTTGGGG
>ERZ724508.1588-NODE-1588-length-13172-cov-5.597850_pt1 | contig 13172 bp, 11 predicted proteins | sample MGYA00376041_ERZ724508 | MGnify/ENA primary metagenome ERZ724508 (study PRJEB28724, sample SAMN07190887) | wastewater metagenome | isolation source: effluent of sewage treatment plant in Hong Hong | place: USA: Christiansburg, Virginia | collected 2016-03-01 ...
TGGCGCGAATCCATCATAACTCGTTTTATTTTTTTTGCAAAAGCAACATTAGATGCATGGCCCGGACGGGCAGCCATAATTTGTGCTTTGATTGGTCTGCCTACTAAGGCTAAATCACCAATCACATCTAGTAGTTTATGTCTTGCAGGTTCGTTTTTATATCGTAATTCTATATTATTTAGAATGCCTTCTTTTTGAACTTCAACTTTCTCTTTTCCAAATAATTTAGCTATTCCATCAAGCTCGTCATCGCTAACAACTCGATCAACAATAACAATTGCATTATTTAAATCGCCACCTCTAACAAGGTTTTGCTTATGAAGCATTTCTAATTCATGTAAAAAACAAAACGTTCTGCAAGAAGCAATCTCTTTTTCGAATTGAGTGATGCTATTTAACGTTGCATGTTGGCTTCCAAGTACGGGTGAATTGTAATCAACCATTACTGTTACTCTGTAATCATCTAAAGGAAGAGCCGCTAATTCAATGTTTTTTTCAATATCGTGAAAAAATATACCATGAGGCACTTCAAAGAAATTACGTAGCGCATTTTGCTCTTCTAATCCAATGATGTTGATTGCATCAATAAAAGGCAAAGAGCTCCCATCCATAATAGGAATTTCAGGACCATCTACTTCAATAATAATATTATCTATTTGAAGACCTACTAAAGCAGCTAATGCATGCTCTACGGTATTAATTCTTGCTCCATTTTTTTCAATAGAAGTTCCTCTAGAAACGTCAACGACATTATCTACATCACATTCTATAATAGGTTGGTCAGGTAAATCAACACGTTTAAATATAATTCCGTGGTTGATTGGAGCAGGTACAAAAGTAAGATTTACTTGGGCTCCCGTATGCAAGCCTACGCCTGAAACCTTAACAGGCGCTTTAATGGTGTGTTGTTTTGTATACATCTAAAATTACAATTCCTTAATAACAGACAAATTTAGTATTTTTTCTTCCAATTCCTCTATACGTCTCTGTAATGTGGGAAGTTTTCTATATATGGCAAATGACTTCAAAGAATCAAGTTTTTCAAACGCAGGGGAACCTAAAAGTGTCGTTCCTTCTTTTGAAATACTTTTACCAATACCTGCCTGAGCCGCTACTGTCGTTTTATTCGCAATTTTCAAATGACCAATGATTCCAACTTGGCCTGCTATGATACAGTTTTCTCCAATCGTAGTAGAACCTGAAATGCCAGATTGTGCCGCAATAACAGTGTTTTTTCCTACTTTAACGTTATGTGCGATCTGAATGAGGTTGTCAACTTTAACACCATTCCCAATAATTGTAGAGCCCATTGTAGCGCAGTCAATTACAGTATTTGCGCCAATATCAACATTGTTTCCGATGATTACATTTCCAATTTGGGGGATTGTTTTGAATGTGCCATCCGCTTGAGGTGCGAAACCAAATCCATCACTACCAATTACGCATCCAGACTGAATGGTTACATGGTTGCCTAAGGCGCAACTTGCATATATTTTTACCCCAGCATATAAAGTTGTGTTGTTACCAATAGTAACATTATCACCAATATAAACTTGTGGAAATATTTTGACATTGTCGCCAATCGTACAATTGTTGCCTATATACGCAAATGCTCCAATATAATGATTCGAACCAATAGTAGATTTATTGCCAATAAATGAAGGTTCTTCTTTACCTACTTTGGATGAGATCAATGCTTGTTGATATGCTTCTAAAATGCTTGTAAAGCTAGAATAAGGATCTTCAACAAGAATCAATGCTGCAGATACAGGAGATTTAGGTGAAAAATCCTTTTTTACAATTACAGCACTCGCTTGTGTAGTGTAAATGTAGTTTTCATATTTAGGGTTAGATAAAAATGAAATACTGCCGGATGTAGCTTCTTCAATTTTAGCAATAGCATTTACTTTAACTTTTCCGTCACCCTTAATTTCACCACCAAGTAGTTGTGCTATTTCCTCTAAAGTAAACTCCATTGAATTTAATTTTCTAATAGTTTAGTAACCGTTAATACTCACAAATATACATTTTTTGGACAGCAAATATAATGTTTGATTACTATTTTGCTAAGTGCCTGTATATTGGGTAAGTCGGATGCTTTTGCAACATCTAATATTTCTTTATTCTTCATTTTTACCTTGATTTGCTCATCCTCGGGTAAATAAGCTGCATTACTAATGATGCCTGTAGGTAAAAAATATTCTATATCCTCTTCTTGAATAGGCATGGAATTCAATAATTGATTTTTTAATAGATCAATTTCTCCTTTTTCGAATGGGTTACTTTGAATTTGAACGGAAAATAACTTTCTATCTAGTAGCATATTACATATTTTGGAGAGTATATAATCGTCCTCCTTGGTCCACTGTTTTATGGAGTACCATAAATCAATGTCATCTAATTTTAAAAACGAAGTTAATAAGTATTCATTTTCGATAAGTGATTTATATGAAATGTCATTTTTTAAGAACTCGGATAAAAAGGGTGGCTTAAATGACAATTGGTTCACCCGGATTAGATGCTTGGCTCTCTTCACAATGGATACAATCATATTTTCTGCACTGACAGTAGTTTTGTGCAAATACACTTGCCAATACATCAACCTACGTGCAGTAAGGAAATTTTCGATACTATAAATGCCTTTTTCTTCAACAATCAATTCGTCATTGTGTAATTCAAGCATTTTTATTAACCGATCAGCGCCTATAGTACCTTCAGATACTCCCGTAAAAAAACTATCTCTACTTAAATAATCCATTCGGTCCATATCTAATTGACTGGATACAAGCTGATGGAAAAACGGTCTATGGTAGGTATTTTTAAAAATAGATATGGCGAGGGATAATTTATTGTCAAATTGTTCATTCAGCCTTTCCATGATAAACAACGATAAATCTTCGTGCTTAATGTTTGCAAGTAGCGCGTACTCAAGTGCATGAGATAATGGACCATGCCCAATATCGTGTAACAATATGGCTAGTTGCGCACCTTCAAACTCTTCGGAACTAATGACATGACCTTTACTTTGTAATGATTTTAAAGCTTCAGTCATTAAGTGCATTGCTCCCAAGGCATGATGAAAGCGTGTATGTATGGCACCAGGATACACCATTTCTGTTAATCCTAATTGTCTAATTCTTCTTAGTCTTTGGAAGTAGGGATGCTGTATAATTTCAAAAATTAAATCTGTAGGTATATTAACAAATCCCCATACAGGGTCGTTTATTACTTTTTTCTTATTTATCATAAAATTGTTTATCGATGTTAAAATACTATTTTTATTTTTTCGTTTAAATAATAAATTATACACATATGCAAAAATACCATATTCTTTGGGCGGATGACGAAATAGATTTGTTAAAACCACATATTATTTTCTTAAATAACAAAGGGTATGAAGTTACAACTGTAACAAATGGCATCGATGCCTTAGAATTGTCAAACGCTCAACTTTTTGATATCATTTTTTTAGATGAAAATATGCCCGGATTAAGTGGCTTAGAAACTCTTGTTAAAATAAAAGAACTACGTCCATTGGTTCCGGTAGTGATGATTACCAAAAATGAAGAAGAGCACATCATGGAAGAGGCGATTGGTTCTAAAATTGCTGATTACCTGATTAAGCCAATTAATCCAAACCAAATTTTGATGTCGATTAAAAAACTGCTTCAAAATAAAGTATTGGTGAACGACAAAACAACTTCTGCATACAGACAAGAGTTTGCATCTATTAGCATGACTATTAGTGACAAGTTAGATTATGCGGAGTGGATAGAATTATATAAAAAGATTGTACGCTGGGAAATTGAAATTGAGTCAGTAGGAGATAGTAGTCTGAAAGAAATTTTATTGTCCCAAAAGTCGGAAGGGAATCAACAGTTTTTTAAAACTATAAAAAATAACTACGAAGATTGGATTAATGAATCATCGGATGATAAGCCTGTTTTTTCCCATACGGTATTTAGAAAAAAAATCCTTCCAATTTTAAAAGAAGAAAAGGTATTTGTTTTGTTGATTGATAATTTACGTTACGATCAATGGAAAATATTAGAACCCTTAATTGCAGAATCCTACAAAACCGAAACAGAAGAACTGTATTATTCGATATTGCCGACAACAACCATGTATGCACGTAATGCTTTTTTTGCGGGAATGATGCCCTCTGAAATTGAGAAAAAATATCCTGGGTTTTATAATGGAGAAGAGGATGAATTAGGGAAAAATAATATGGAAGAGCAATTGCTTCAAGAGCAATTGAAGAAAAACGGCTTAGATATAAAATTCTCCTATCAAAAAATTACCACTCTAAATCAAGGTAAAGCATTGTGTGACGGTATTAAAAACATACTGGATAATCCACTGAATGTTGTCGTGTACAATTTTGTAGATATGCTTTCTCATGCACGTTCTGATATGGAAGTGTTAAAAGAACTTGCACCCGATGAAGCAGCTTATCGTTCTATTACTGCAAGTTGGTTTAAGCATTCTCCCTTACAAGAACTAATTCAAATATTAAGTCACAAAAAAATAAAATTGGTTATTACTACAGATCATGGAACAATCCGTGTAAGTAAAGGGCATAAAATAGTTGGAGACAAAACGACCAACACCAATATGCGATACAAAGTGGGTAAAAACCTGGGTTTTGATGCCTCAAATTATCTAATGGAGGTTAAGAAACCTGAAAAGATATTTTTACCGAAAGTGAACATGTCGGATGCATACGTATTTGTTGGGGATGAATTATTTTTTGTGTACCCAAACAACTATCAGAAATTTGTACAGATGTTTAAAGATACGTTTCAGCATGGCGGAATTTCAATGGAAGAAATGTTAATTCCGTTTATAATATTAGAACCCAATAAATAAGTGTTACATCTCATAAAAAAAGGTTTCGGAAAGTATCAGAAACCTTTTTTTATGAGATGATTGGCCGAAAAAGTACAGCCATGGAAAGATTTGTGATACAGGTGAGGAGGGAGACGTCAATATCGGAAAAAAAATACATCATCGAATAGTTTCAATTGTGCCTGAATGAGTAAAAACAAAAGAGGCTTCCTGAACTTAATCAGAAAACCTCGTTTTTTTTGATCTATAAACCAACACGAATCAATCGTGTTGGTTTGTCTAGAACCTAGTACCTAGAAACGGGTAGCTTTATTTAAATGTATATCTAAATATCGGTTCAATATCTTCTGCCTGATGATGTATCGTGTGAAGATCTTTTATAATCCCAGTATCTAGGCCATATACCCATCCGTGAATTTCAAGTTGCCTGCTTTCCCAAGCGCGTTGTATCGCCTTCGTTTTAGCAAGATTTCGAACTTGTTCAATCACATTTAATTCTACAAGTCTATTTACTCTATCCTCTTCAATTTCAATTGCGGATAATTCAGCTTCGTTTTTATTGTAGACTTCTTTTATGTTGCGCAACCAATTATCGACGTAACCGAAGGAACTATTTTTCATGGCAGCAATAACACCACCACAACCATAATGCCCACAAACGATAATGTGTTTTACTTTTAAAACTTCAACAGCATATTCCACAACACTTAATAAATTAAGATCTGTATGTACAACCATGTTTGCAATATTTCGATGTACAAATAATTGCCCCTGCTGTGTAACTGTTACTTCCGTTTCAGGTACACGACTATCGGAACAACCTATCCATAAATATTCAGGTGTCTGCACGATTTTCATTCGTTTAAAATAATCTGCATCGTTTTGAATTTTTGATAATGCCCAACGTTTATTTCCGCTTAATAGGGATTGATAGCTTTCTTTCATATAGGTAATGTGTTAATTTAATGGGATGAGACAAGTTTGTCGATAATCTGAATGTTGATGGCATCAATTTCTATGTTTTTTTCTGCTGCAGCATCCATAAATAAATGAATGGTTTCTAAAACATCGTAGTCAATAGACTTAATGTTTTTACCATCTAAAATGAGATAGGAGTTTGCAGGGATTGTATCTAGCATTTTCAATAGTACACCTTTATTGATAAATGAAACGGTTTCTGGGAAAGTAATAAGGGTATGTGTTTTCCCTTCAATAACTGTATTGGATACTTTAATCGGAATGCGCATTAAGTCACGCAGAATGAAATAAATTGCTACAATTAACCCACAAACAATACCTTTTAACATATCTGTCAATAGCATTACTATTATTGTTGTTAGAAAGGGTAAATATTGATTTATCCCCAATGAAAACATGGATTTGATTAAGCTTAATTTTGTTAGCTTGTAGCCCGTGAATAACAAAATCACAGCTAAAGATGCATTTGGTATTCGCGTTAATACATCGGGAAATACCAATACACTTACGAGCAATAGAAAACCATGTACGTATCCAGATAATTTATTTGAAGCTCCTGCAGCTATATTGGCAGAGCTACGAACGATAACGGATGTTACAGGAATTCCTCCAACAGCAGAGCAAGCTAAATTCCCTAATCCTTGAGCAATCAATTCTCTATTAGGAGAACTTGGTTTAAGCACCTTTTTTAATTTATCTGATGCATCCAAACTCAAAAGCGATTCTAAACTTGCAACAATAGCAATAGTAAAACCAACAACATATGTTTTTGAATTTGAAAATCCCGATAGGTCAGGAAAACGTAAGCTATTGTATAAATCACTCGTAGAATTGATTGTTGGTAATGCAACCAAGTGGTCTTGTTGTATAAACAGATTTGGGAAAAAGTACTCAAATATAGAATTTAGAATAATTCCCAAGAGTACGATTACAAGTGCATTGGGGATGAACGATAACTTCCCATCTGGATGAATGAATTTGGGTGACCAAAATATCATTACTATTATCGATATGCCGCTTACTATTGCAGGACCAGGGGTGAAGAAGTTTAACATATTTAATAACTCTGAAAAGCTATTCCTTCCATCCATCTGCCAGAAAGCCATATCGCCTTCTGGATCTAAATCGTAACCAACGAGGTGAGGTATTTGCTTTATTATTAGTATAATCCCTATTGCTGATAACATTCCCTTTATAACGGAGGAAGGGAAATAATAACCAACTATACCTGCTTTTATAATGCCTAAAACAACTTGAATAGCACCGGCAACAATCATTGCTGTTAATAGTGCCTCAAAAGATCCGAGGTCATTTACTGCAGTTAATACAATTGCAGTTAAGCCAGCTGCTGGTCCACTGATACTATATTTAGATCCGCTAAATAACATAACAACAGAGCCACCTATTATACCACTTATAATACCAGCGATGGGTGGCGCGTCTTGCGCAATAGCAATACCCAAGCATAGGGGTAATGCAACTAAAAATACAACAACACCCGATTGGATGTTTTGCAACGTCTCTTTAATTGATAACATAGTTAATAATTTAAAATGAGTACATAGAAAATACAGGCGTGAAATATTGTATTTAAATATTTTACGCCAATGTCTGTATCAAATAAATTATACCTCTGGTGGGGGAGAAATTACTTCTTGAAAGTGTGATTTAAAAAGTAATGTACTTTTGCGTAGTAAGTGTTTGTTGCAAATAAAGGATAAAAATAAAGCTACGTTAAAATAAGATTTTAAATAATAATTGTGATTTTCTTTTATGTCTATTGTTTGATGGGTTTCTTCATTTAAATCTTCGCAAATTCCAATAGTCGTATTTGTGTTTTTTACAGAAAGCAAATCAACAGTAGGTTTGAAATTTTTAACGATAAGAAGAATTCCTCCCTTGCCTATTATACCAAGTAAGAAAATTAAAAAGAGGAAGTAGGGAGTCAGTCTCATTTTTTAACAACTTAAGATCTGCCCAGGTATTTAAATGACTTTGCTATGAGAGAAATATCCATAAATAAACTATAGTCTCTAGCGTAAATGAAATTTAACTCTTGTATAGATTTTGTGTTTGTATTTTCTTCGTTCTTACATGCAATAGATGGATGAATAATTCCCGATTTAATTTTTGGGAGATTAACCTGATTGGTATGCGTAAACCCAACCCAAGATTTTTTTCCAGTAAATACGTTAAATATGTTTCGTAGGAAGTTAGAAGGTTTTTCAATTACCAAGGCAAGTATTGGGAATAGTATAAAAAATAGTATGCTCGAGGATATATCTAGCATTCGTTTGTATTTAATATTTTCTTCCTCTATAATATTTAGGTTTATTTGAAGCTGATAAAAATCTCCTCTGCGATTTTTTGAATTACTACCGATAATGAAATTCGTTTCTTCGGGTACAATTTTAAAATCCACAACCGAGTTGTCTATTTGAGTCATCCACTCTATAATAGAATTCGCTGGTAAATCTTTTGAACAAAAAATAATCTCATCTACTTTATATAAACGTACAATATTTAGCAACTGCTTTGTAAAACCTAAATATTTACCTTTTACGTCAGCATTATTTCCTGTAGTAATAAAACCTAAAATATTTAATTTATAATTTGATTCTTGTAATAATAAATCGATGCGGTTACATTCATCATAGGAACCTACAATCACTATTTTTTTATTTTTATTATCTCCTAAAGCAAATCGACCATTTTTTAACCAATGAATGATTCCTCTAAAAAGAATTACAGCACATAAAGAAAGAATAGAACCTTCAATCAAGAAGTTTTTTGAATATCTATATTCATCAATAAAGTAAGATAAGGATGCTATAATAAGTGTTCCAAAGAAAAAGCTTTTGATTAAACTTATTATAGAAACATCACTTTTGTAAGAGCCAGAAAAAAGTAGGGAACATATCCAAGTGAAAGTAAATAATGGAATTATTTGCCTAAATACTAATTGGGTAGATGGATCACTATAATGTATGGACTCATTCTTTAAATAATATAGACCAGTGAGAGTAAGTGATATGATAACTGTATCCAATAGAATGGGATTCAGTTTGTCCGTTATTCTATTTATAAGTGCTATGCATGCTCGGAAATAAATAGCAGCATTAATTAATATTTTAAATGCACCTGTTTTATTAGACGTGAAATGCTTTTGAGCAAAAATGATCATTGCCTTGTAAAAAATAAATACGTAGTTGACACTTGTTTTTTTTGTACTTTCACCTTTATAGTGAATAATACGTGTGTCAGCTAAGTAATAATTTTTATATCCATATTTTATAATGCGATAGGATAAATCAATATCCTCTCCATACATAAAATAATCTTCATCTAAAGAGCCCGTTATGTCTAAAACAGACTTTCTTAAAAACATAAATGCTCCAGACAAAACTTCTATTTCGTGTGTTTTATCTTTATCTAAATAACCTAGATGGTACCGTCCAAATTTCCTGGATTTTGGAAATAATTTTGCTAAGCCAAAGATCTTATAAAATGCAACCCAAGGAGTAGGGAAACCTCTTTTAGATTCAGCCAAAAAATTACCTTTGCCATCAATCATTTTTACCCCTAAACCACCACCATTTGGGTTTGCATTCATAAAGTTGATGCATTTTTCTAATGTGTCAACTTCTATAACTGTATCCGGATTTAATAACAATACATATTCGCCAGATGCGTTGGCAATTGCTTGGTTATTTGCTTTAGAAAAACCTACGTTTATTGTATTTTGAATAAGTGTTACCTGAGGGAATTTTGCTTTAACCATTTCTACAGAGCCATCTGCAGAATTATTATCGACAACAAAAACTTCTATATCCAAATTTGCGCTAGCCTTGGACACAGAGATTAGTGCCTGTTCTAAAAAATGGCACACATTATAATTTACAATTATAATACTTAATTGTTTCAATCTTCTTTATTTTCAAAAAGAGTACGGGTTGCAATACTTCTACCAAGTGTAACTTCATCCATATATTCCAACTCGCCACCAAAAGGAATTCCTCTTGCTATTGTACTTATTTTGATGGGATAAGATTTTAGTTTCTTGGTAATAAAGAATGCAGTTGTATCACCCTCCATAGTTGGGCTAAGCCCTAATATTACTTCTTTAATTTCGGTATCGGTTAGTATACGTTCAATTAATGAATTTATTGTTAGCTGATCTGGTCCAATACGTTCCATCGGTGAGATGACTCCACCCAAAACGTGATAAACCCCAAAATATTGATTCGTATTTTCAATAGCTAGTACATCTTTAATATCTTCAACTACGCAAACAATACGTTGATCTCTACTTTTGCTGTTGCAAATATCACAGATTAAATGATCGGATATGGTGTGGCATTTTTCACAGTACTTAATATTTGCTCTGACATTAAGTAAAGCATGCGCTAAACTTTCTGAATCTTTGTTTTCCTTTTTTAATAAGTGCAATACTAATCTAAGAGCTGTTTTCTTTCCGATTCCAGGTAGTTTGGAAACTTCTAATACTGCTTCTTCTAATAATTTAGAAGGAAAATTCATAGATTATAAGATAGGTAAAACAAGAAATAGGAGTGAATGTGTTGTGTGATTATTCTATTTCCGCAGAAATACCTTTATCGCACAAACCTTGTCGCATGGGCTTAAGTTCATTAAAAGAACCAACTTTGACAGAGCATTTACCTTTGTAGTGAATTAACATGGTACATTGTTCCGCTTGTTCTGGAGTATGTGCACAAACTGACATTAACATTTGGATGACATGCTCAAATGTATTCACGTCATCATTATAAACAATAAGGGCATTCATATCAGAAGTTTGAACTTCTTCTTCCATAACAGCAACTTCTTCTTGATGTTGAAATGGAAACGAATGATTTAGAATACGATTCATAATTCTTTCGGTAAGGTGTATAGCAAATATAATAAAAAAAGGACAATTTTGTGGGATTTTAATCTAGAATAATATGACTATTTCCTTAATTATTGGAATTCTGGGTGCCTATTTTGCCGCTTTGTTATTTATTGCATGGCTGACATCCAGAAATGCAGATTCTGATGCTTTTTTCACCGGCAACAAACAGTCTGCTTGGTACTTAGTTGCTTTTGGTATGATTGGGACTTCCGTTTCTGGAGTGACATTTATTTCTGTACCCGGAATGGTAAATGCGAATGGCTTTTCTTATTTCCAGCTAATATTAGGGAATATGGCGGGCTATTTTGTAGTGGCTGGTGTTTTAATGCCTATTTATTACAAATCCAATATGGTATCAATTTATACCTATTTAGAAGAACGGTATGGATATTGGTCCTATAAATCAGGTTCCGCAATTTTTCTTTTATCCCGTACACTAGGCTCTTCGTTGCGATTGTATTTAGCTGCTGAAGTATTACATACCTTTTTATTCAAAGATTTAGGGGTTTCATTTGCAGTAACAGTTGGAATTACCATTGCGCTCATTTGGATTTATACCTTTAAGGGAGGTGTAAAAACAATTGTTTGGACGGATTCCTTTCAAACCTTATTTTTAGTAGGTGCTGTAATCATAAGTGTCGTCGTTATTTCTCAACAATTGGGTTGGGGAGTGGTTGAAATGGCTCATAAAGTTCATGAAAGTAAGTATTCTACCATTTTTCATTTTGAAGAAATTGGCGCATCAAATTACTTTTGGAAGCAGTTTATTTCTGGGGTGCTTATTACGATTGCTATGACTGGCCTAGATCAAGATCTGATGCAAAAGAATTTAACGTGTAAAAATCTAGGCGAAGCACAAAAAAACATGTATTGGTTTTCTGTTGTTCTTGTAGCCGTAAACTTATTGTTTTTAACATTAGGGGCATTGTTGTATATGTATGCGGGAGAAAAAGGCATAGAAATCCCTACACAAACAGATTTCTTCTATCCGATGTTGGCATTGAAAAGTTTGGGCGTAATTGCTGGCGTGTTTTTCTTATTGGGTATTACAGCCTCTTCCTATGCAAGTTCAGATTCAGCGCTTACCGCTTTGACCACAGCATTTTGTATCGATTTTTTAAATTTCAATAAACATAAAAAAGAAAACAAAGCACGCGTGCGTACCTATGTGCATGTAGGCTTTTCGGTTTTATTTTTTATAATCATCGTATTATTTAAAGAATTCAACCAAGGCACTACGGTAATTGTAATGGTATTGAAAGCTGCTGCATACACCTACGGGCCACTACTGGGGATGTTCGCTTTTGGCATTATAAGTAAAAGAAGTGTGAAGGATGGTGTTGTACCTTTTATTTGTGTATTGTCGCCCGTTTTAACCTTGTGTGTAGTATATGGGTTAAAAGAAGTATTTGACTATAAAACAGCATTTGAAGACCTACTTATTAATGGCATAATTACGTATGCTGGAATGTATGTCATATCTACTAAAAAGGAAAAATAGATTTACAGTAATTCTTCGCTCGGATCCCAAAATGCGTCTTTGAATCGGATGATTTTAATTCCATTTTCAATTTCAATACCCTCCTTTTGAAGGAGTTCTTCCATTTCTTTGGGATGTCCGAAATGATGTTTGCCAGTTAGTAATCCACTGCTATTTACTACACGATGAGCTGGTATGTTTTTGTTTGAATGGCAGGCATTCATTGCCCATCCTACCATACGTGCAGAAGATTTCATGCCTAAATAATTACCGATTGCTCCATAAGTAGTTACCCTTCCATAAGGTATTAGCACAACTACTTCATATACCGATTGAAAAAAGGAAATGGTTTTCTCTTTCATTTTACGATAGAATTCAAGTTCTATTTTAGGTGAATCCAACATAAACCAAATGTAAATAAAAAATAAAGAGTAGAGGACTATGGACTATAATTTCCAATATGCCATTTTTTTATTTGGAGGGAATTAAATGCCTCTAACAAGACACGTATTGCTGTTGATTCTGGTTTTTTTCAAGAGGAGGCAAACGCTAAAATCCCTCATATTCTATAACTTACCCACTTCATAACTTAATTGTTGATATTATTTAAAAAAAATCAATGAAAGAAGTTTGTGAATTCCCATAAAATGCATAGTTTTGCATCCTCATTAGACAACACTGTTATCTATGATTAGCATAGAGAGATGGCAGAGCGGTCGAATGCGGCGGTCTTGAAAACCGTTGAACTGCGAGGTTCCGGGGGTTCGAATCCCTCTCTCTCTACGTGTGTAAAGCCTTCCAATTTATTGGAAGGCTTTTTTATTTATGTTAATAATAAAATGGAATCTTAAAATTATCCATTTTATTATTAACTTTGAAAAATCTTTAAATGCAAAGTGTGCCTATCAAATAAATAGTCGGCCTTATTCGTTAAAAAAAAAAAAAAGAATTAAA